>OCTW011593688.1_pt1 | contig 52593 bp, 44 predicted proteins | sample 1539671 | NCBI WGS metagenome assembly OCTW01 (sample SAMN02144230, study PRJEB22623) | gut metagenome | biome: sheep rumen | host: Ovis aries | place: New Zealand | reverse complement strand
GCGCATGCCCTCCGCGAGCGACTCCGCATCGGCCACCGCCTTCGTCATCAGCGCTCCAGTGTCCTCCCGCCGCACCTCCTCCGTGCTCTCCAGCATCAGGTGATGATAGATCTCCTCCTTCAGCCGCCTCGTCGTATTGTTGGCGAACTTGCGGACATACAGCCGCTTCAGGAAGCGGTTGAACTGCACAAGCGCTATCGTCAGGACATATGCGAGGGACAGACGCGCTATTGCCCCTGCCGCCCGCGAGCCAGCCAGTATGTCATACAGATACTGGGCGAGCTGCCCTTCAAACCAGGGGCCTGCGATCATCCCTGTGTTATAGATGAGGCCTGTGACCGTGACGACGGCCAGCGTCTTTTTCTCTTTCAGGAAAAAGTCCAGCAGGCGCGGATCCAGTCTGTATCTCTTTTCTCCATCCCCCATGAAAACGTCCTCCCCGGCATGACTCACCGAAGCCGCAGAGTCACAATCTCATATGGCTTCAGCTCCAGGCTCAGGCTCCGGCATCCACCGGAATTCTCCGCCGTCAGTTCTTTCTCATCCTCCTCCATCAGACTGCAGAGCGCGGCAGACTGGAATCTGCCGTCAAGCCGCATCACCGTCCGCGTGCGGCGTCCCCAGTTCTCAAACAGGCGGACAATAATGCCGTCGCCGTCCTCCGCGCGCTTGATGGTCTCGGCCTGCACATTGTCCGCGTCAAGCGTAAAGAGCGAAGTCTTGCGGCTTTCTCCGGCCGCCGCAAGCGGCAGCACCCTCGGCGGGCAGTTGAGCAGGAGAGCCTCTCTGGCGACGCCGCCTTCTCTCCAGCCTCCCTCGTGCACAAACAGCGAATAGGTCATGTCGTGTGCGCCCTGGTCAGCCATGGGATTCGGGTCTATGCCGGATTTCAGGAGGCTAAGCGACATATCCGAGTCATGGACTCCATACCCGTAGCGGCCGTCGTTCAGGAGCGCCGCGCCGTACCCGTCCTCGGACACATCCGCCCACTTGTGGCCGCATACCTCGAACTGCGCCTCATTCCAGGAGGTATTGCGGTGTGTCGGGCGCTTCAGATTCCCAAACGGGATATCATACACGGCCTCTTCGGCAAGCAGCGCCAGCGGGAAATACACGCGCAGCAGCGTCTGATGCTCATGCCAGTCGATGTGCGTCACGAAGTCAATGCGGTCTGTGTGCCGGTAGAAGCGGATCTCCTGACGGATCACAGAGTGCACATATTGTCTTGTGAAGCGCACAGCGGCGCGAAGCGGCCCGTTTTCCGCGATCTCAAGGGTGCCCGGGGCATCGGGCAGCCAGCATTTCCTCTCGTAGCCCTCGTCGATATTCCAGGCGTCATACTCCTTCGGGACATCCTGAAACGCCGCGAGGTGATTCAGCGTCTTTCCGGCCTCAACCAGCTCGCGCGACACAGCTTTGTCAAACAGCCTGCTGATCTCGCCATTGCGATCGATACGGACGCAGAAGCGCTTTGTCTCAAGTGCGAGCCCGCCGTCTGCCGTTCTTTTTGCGCTGGCAAGAACAGTGTCTGCGTCAGAGAAGCAGGCCGGCCGGGTGATCGCCACCCCGGACGGAGCGCCTTCAACGGACAGCAGCACGCCGTTCTCCGTCTTCTGCGCCTTCCAGTCCGCCCCCGCAGGAAGGCTGTCTGCCGGAATTTCCGTGAGGAACGGCCCCGTGAAGTTCAGTCGGTTAAAGACCGCCAGCGCCGGGGAAGATGGCTCAGCTGGTCCGGCAGACGCCAGAGTCTGCGCCACGCAGCTCTCCGCAGCCGCGCACTCCGCATTCCCGCTCTCGAATATCTCCCGGTACTGCTCCTCCGACGTCCGGTACACATCCCCGATCGCCGACCCCGGAAGGATGTCATGGAACTGATTCAGCAGCGTGAGCTTCCAGTTCTTCTCAAGGAGTTCCACCGGATAGGACTTGTCATCCGTCAGAGCGTTCCTGAGGACAGAGAGGAACTCCAGGTCCTGATTCAGGAATTCCGCTTTCCGGTTGTTTCTCTTGTTTTCGGCCGCACTTGTCAGTGTGCCGCGGTGGTACTCCAGATACAGCTCGCCGTACCAGACGGGGACGTCCTTTCCCGCCATGGTTTTCTCCAGCCTGTGGAAAAACTCTTTCACCGACGCCTGGACAACCCGCGGCGTGCGGCCGATGCTCTTCTCCATCCGCCGGCTGTTCTCCAGCATCTCCTCGGTCGGACCGCCGCCCCCGTCACCGTACCCGTAACAGGTCAGCAGATCGGTATTTAATTCCTTGTCACTGTAGCGCGCCCACGTCCCGTTAATCTGACTCACGTCCTGCCGGCCGTTGTACGTCACATTTTTTGTGTGTGCCTTGTCGAAATCCGTGGTCGTGATGAAGTGCGTCAGCACCTCCGAGCCGTCGATCCCGCGCAGCCGGAATGTGTCATGCGGGAACTTGTCGCGGTCGTTCCAGCCGATCTTCGTCGTCATCAGGTACTTCAGCCCGGACTTTTTCATGATCTGCGCGATCTGCGCGTTGATGCCGAAAGTGTCCGGAAGCCAGAGCACCTCGTTTCTCGGAGCCCCCAGGTGCTGCTCGAAGTAGCGGCGTCCGTACAGGATCTGGCGCACCAGCGACTCGCCCGACGGCAGCATCGCGTCCGGCTCGAGCCACATGCCGCCCTCGGCCTCCCATCTTCCTTCCCGGATCCGCTCCCTGACCCTGGCAAATGTCTGCGGGGCCGCCTCCTCGACGAATGCGTACAGCTGCGGCTGAGACAGCATGAAGCGGTACTCCGGAAATCGCTCCATCAGGCGCAGAGCTGTGTTCACACTGCGGACGGCCTTCTCGCGGGTCTGTCGCAGCGGCCACTTCCACGCGACGTCGATGTGCGTCGACCCCGTCGAGTAAACCGTCACCGGCGCCGCAGGACGCCCCTCATAGTAGTTTTTCTCCAGGAAGTCCGCGGCCTGGCGGATGCTCTCTTTCTCTGCCTCCGAGCCCGGGTCCCGCAGGTCAAGAAGCCCGAGAGATGCATCAAGCGCTTCCAGTGCCCTCGTCTTCTCCACGTCGCCCTCGTCGAGCAGGTTTGCCGCCTCAAAGACATTTTCCGCGTCATAATACAGGCGGGCTGTGTCCTGATCGAACCCGGCCAGAGTCAGCCGGAAGAACAGATCCGGCGCCGGCTTGCCCGAATAGGCGTAAAATCCGACATCATATGTCTCCCCCGCCTTTGCGCACTCCGAGAGGATCACATCCCGGTGATTCATGTCAAGCGTCGCGGCCATCTTCCCGTTTACATAGCTGATCACCTGTGGATTGTCGGTGTTCCAGATGTTCGTGGCACCCGTATGAAGCGTCAGACGCAGCTGAGTGCCGGAGAGCTCCCCGGGAACACGTACGCCGGCGCGGAAGACAAAGTGCCTGTCCGTGCCGCCCCAGGTCTCGCTTTCCGGGAACGGGCAGAACGAAAAGCGGCTTTCGTCGAATGTCTCGCGCAGATCATACCCGCAGTCCGCAATCTCTACTCCTGTGACCGGCACGCTGTCCCGGTATATCTTGCCCTTCAGCAGACTGATCAGCGCCTGCAGGCGGTTTTCAAGCATTGTCATTTCTCACATTCCTTTCAGCCAAGCTTTTCCTTCGCCTTCCCCTTCGCCGTCCCGTAGAAATCCGGGAACGCTTCCTTCAGGAACAAGGCATTGGCTACCCCGTTTTGTAAAAGAAGCCGGAGAACTCTCTCAAAATCCTCGTTGAAATGGCGGATATCCGACTCATTCAGGCCGGAAAAATCCCCGCGCAGGCGGAATTCATCGGTCAGATGCAGAATGCCCCAGAGCAGCCTCGCAAAGCTCTCCTGCTCAAGAAGCAGCGGGTTCGAGGCAAGCGTGAGCAGCTCCGGCTGCCAGTTCAGGATCCGGTCCCGTATCGCGTTGTAGTGCCCCTCGTCAATCCGCACCCGGATCCGGGCTGTTTCGATCTGCTTCTGCTTTTCTTTCACTTCTTTTTCGGTCTGCGCCAGCAGCCGGGATGATTGCAAGTCGGTCTCTGTAACCTCCATGAGCTCCGATAGCAGCGAAGCGCCGATGGCCGTAAAAAACGAGCTGGTCAGCATCCGGGTCTTGCGGATACTGTCGCGTCTCTCATGCTCGTCCATTATCTTCCCCACCACAATGGTGGTCACAGCGAAACTCAGCGGAACAAAGGCAAGATCCTGCAGGATGTAGAATTCCGTCGTCCGCGCGTCGTGAAACAGCCAGATCTGCAGGCCGTAGATAGATGCCGAGAGGGCGATGAGTGCCGCCACCAGCAGCCATGTTCTGTTTTTTTTCATATCAGCCACCCTTCGTTCCTGACAGGAATCCGTCAGCCGGATCATAGAGCTTCCCTGTCAGCATTTTCTCTTTTTCTGTCATATCATCTTTCCTTTTTGGTTCGCCGTTTTGCAGCGACGGTTGCTCTTTTCAGAGTATACCGCACAGGTCTCCCCGGGCACCACCATAAAAAAGGACTCCCGGCGTATTTCCACCGGAAGCCCTTTTGCAGCACTTTTCCCGCCGTGCGCGGAATTTTCAAATAACCGTCACGAAGAAGCCTTGGCGGCCAGAGACGCGTTGCCCTGTGTCACAACCTGCTGTGCCGCATCCTGCGGAGACATGGCGCCGTAGGCAACCTGCTCCAGCATAGAGTTCAGATTCTTGTCAACCTCGGAGTATCCGTCCGGATACGGCGGATTGATCGCGGTGCTGTTCGGGATGACGACATTGTACACGAAATCATACACCTTGACTTCATCGGAGCTGAGCTGGTTTTTCACATAATCCGCGATCTCGGAATTGATCGGAATGCCGCGCTCGCCCTTCAGATAGTCGTTGGCCTTCTCACTGTTGATCATCCAGTTGACGAACTTGACGGCAGCCTCCGGATCCTTCGCGCTGGCGGATACCGAGAAGAACATGCTCGGCTTGACATACTGGGACTTCGACGGGTCGTTGCTCGGCCATGTGGTGATGCCGAGCGTCTTGCCATTGGCCGCGTTCAGATACGATACGTACTGATTGGACCAGGACAGAGTGCACCAGGACATGTTGTCCGGATCAGATCCGTAGACCAGCGGACTCTGCTCAACCGAGCCGGTGGAGATCTCCGCGTATACGCCCGGCTCGATCATCCAGCCGTCCTTCATGCCGTCTGCATAGAACTGATAGTACTTCGCGAGCTGGTCCGCCGTCACGTTCAGCTTTCCGTCGCCGAACATCTGCACGCCGTCGCCGCGCAGCATATACTCGATCAGACCGAGCGACGTTCCATATGCGCAGTCGGTGCGATATCCGGTCTTTTCCTTGATGGTCTTGCAGACCTGAACGAACTCATCCAGCGTCATGTTGTCCTTGATCGTGACGCCGGCCGCATCGGTGACATCCTTGTTATAGATCATAGCCGGGCCGTTCATGCCGGCGCAGACCGCTACAAACTTGCCGTCAATGGTTCCGGCAGTCACCATGTTGGAATCCCACTTGGAGCCATCCAGCGTGCCATCCGACACATACGGAGACAGATCCAGCAGCAGCCCGCTGTTTGCGTACTGCGTGATGTACTGGTAATCCATCTGCATGACATCCGGAAGCGAACCGCCGGCCGAGTTGGTGGCAAGTTTCTGCCAGTAGTCGGCCCACTGGGAGAACTGCCCGTCGATCGCAACGCCCGGATTCTCTGTCTGGTATTCGTTGATCGCGTTCTGGGTCTGCTCATTGCGGGTCTGATTGCCCCACCAGGAGAATGTCAGGTTCGTGCTTCCGGACGCGGAAGAGGAACTCTTGGATGCAGCCGCTGTCGCAGCTGTAGTGCTGCCGGCCGCAGCGGACGCCCCGGTCGAAGCGGTGGACGTGCTGCTCCCGCAGCCTGCGAGCAGGCCGGCGCCCATGAGGGCACTTGCCGCGGCGGCGAAAACTCTCTTGAATCTCATATTGCCTCCTTCAAAAGCCTTTCGGAATGATTTGTTATTGCACATGTGCTGAATGTGCATTTCATCTGCCATGAATCATACAGGAATTTGCACAAAAAAATGTGCAGAAAACTTACTCTTTTGCGGCAGGATTCCCGACAAATTTCACGGGAACTTACAGAAAGAGGCCGTCACGGCCGTGGCGGCGCGCATAGAAAAAGAGGTACTGCTGGGCGAGGCCCGGAGAGGCAATGCCGGCGAAGGCGTCCGGGCAGCGTTTCTCTACCCGCCTGATCCAGACGTCAGCGGGGACGCGGTCCGTTCTTCCATATGCGAACAACATCACGCAGTCGGCCACCTTGACCCCGACTCCCTTCACGCGCATCAGCGCCGCCTGAAGAGCCGCATCATCCAGCCTGCCGGCGGCGGAAAGGTCAAGCTTTCCACTGCTTACTTTCTGGGCCGCGTCGTGAAGGTACCCGGCGCGATACCCCGTCCCGCATTGGGAGAGCTGCTGACCGGTGAGCTTCACAAGCACATCCGGCGCAGGGAGCTGCCGCAGACCAGGAAGGCCGGTGCTTTCGGCGCGAGGGACGGGCTGTCCATAGTCTGAGAGCTTTGCAAGACAGGTTCGGATCGCCGGGATACTCTTTCTCTGGGACACAATGAAGGAAACCAGCATCTCCCAGGGGTCCTGGCGCAGGACCCGCAGCCCCGCGCCTTCCCGTGCCGCCGCGGCGCTGATTCCGCCTTTTTTGTCCATCGCGCGCCGCAGCGGCCTGTAGTCCCTTCCCGCGTCAAAAAAGGCGCTCCAGAACGAGTCCCACGCCGTGGCCTCGCAGAACGCCTCGATGTGCCGCGGATCCATCTGGCGCGCCACCAGTAGATTTCCAGATGACAGAAACCAGAAGTATCCGGGCTCTTTCATCTGTCCGCAGGAAAAAATCTGCCCGCTCTCCGCGATTTTCATCAGATCGATTTCATCCGGGAATGCTGCAATCATGCCTTTTCTCCCACGATGGCGGCGATCCCCTTTTTCTCAATGGAAAGTCCGTTCCTGTTCCAGGGATTGATGACCAAGCCGGACACGGCCTCGTCCCGCAGGCAGGCGTAGAAAAGATTGTCCATATACGCCAGAAGCACTTCTGCAGAAGCGTCTCCCCCTCCGGCGAGCTCCTGCCGGGAGGTAAAGACTGGGAGCATGGCCTCGCCCGACTCCCCGGCCAGAAGCCGCGGCACCTTCCCGCCCTTTTCATTTTCTTCACAGGGCACCAGAAACTGCCCATCCTCGAACATCCGCGAGCGAAGCACCATGACGACATCCTGCCCCGAGGCACTGCCCTCCGCCACTTCCGGCAGAAGCAGCTCGATCCGGTCGTTGTCCGTGAGAGGCGTCGTGCCCTTGCGGCCGTGGTAACGGCGGGGCGCATGGCGGCGGAAGCGCTCCAGGACTTTGACCATCGGTCTGGAAAGGCGGCGTCTTCCTTCCCGCTTCAGATATTCCGGTATTCCAAAATACCCTTCCGCGACGGCTCCGGCGATGGCTGCCTGCGTGTCCGCGTCGCCTCCCAGCGACACCGCCAGCCGGACAGCATCCTCATAGGACTCCGCCGCGAAGAAGCACGCGAGCGCCTGCGGCACGCTCACCTGGCACGACGAGTCAAACCGGCAGGATGTGCGGATTTCGTCCGGATCCCGGTTCAGGTCATACCCAAACCGTTCCGTGAGCGCCTGCCGGATTTCCTTTTTCGGCGCTCCGCTCCTGGCAAGAAACACAGCGAGCGCCACCGCCTGAGCGCCCTTGATTCCCTCCGGGTGGTTGTGCGTCACCTGCGCGCCCAGTTTTGCAAGCTCAAGTGCCGCCTCCTCACTACCCGCGAGCCACCCCGCCGGCGAGATCCGCATGGCCGATCCGTTTCCAAAACTGCCGTAAGGCTGCGGATCATCTGAGAAGATCCAGCTCTGAAACCATCCGCCGTACCCGGCGTCCGGGAAGCGCCTTCCCCAGGTCTGCATGCGCTCCACGATCCTTGTCCGGATACCTTCTGCATGCTCCTCCGGAGCGTCAAGCCAGTCGCCGGGGACGGACAAAAGCGCGTCGGAAAGCGCCACCGTCATGACCGTGTCATCTGTAAAGCGAGAGCCTTCCTCAAACAGATGAAACTCCGTGGTCTTTACGGGCGCGCTCTCCCGCGTGCTTCCGATGATATCCCCGATGATGGCTCCAAGCATACTTCTCTCCTCTTAAGCGTTACACAGGTCATCCTGCCCTGGCTCGTCAGATTCCCTTTATATCCAGTTCAATCGCAAGTGGTCTGCTGTTGTCGATCCGGTACTCGGGAAGCGTCTCGGCACCCCAGGAGTCGTCCCCGCCGACGCCCATCTGCATCCCGACGCGGACAAACGTCTTTAAGACAGGCGGCAGCTCATTGCCGTGCGCCGCAGCGTCGATCATCGCCGGACTGTAGGGCAGCGCCGAGAATCCAAGCCCGTGGCAGGCAAAACGCAGACCGCGCCCGCGCGCGTCCGTCACTTCGGCGATTCGCACGTCCTCTTTCCAGCCGCACTCCTGCGGCACCAGATACGGTGCGAAATTATCCGCGGCGCGGTTTCTGTAGATGCCGAGCTTCGCGCCCTTGCGGTCCGCATAAGTTTCCTCCGGGCCGCGGCCGTACCATGCGATCCGGTCATAGTCCGCGTCCATGGCAAAAAGCATCGAAAGCTCCGGGAGCTCGCCCACCGCGTCGGACGCCGGCAGCGCGAGCTTAACATGCAGACTTCCGTCAGGGCGCACCGTATAGGTCAGCTTCGCGTCAAGCTCCGGCTTCACCGGCAGATGCAGCGTGTACGTCACGAAGACGAGCCCGTCTTTCTCCCTCACCTCTGCCGGCGTGCTGCGCCGGCCGTGCATGTATTTGGCCGACACATAATCAGAGGCAGCCTTCCACTGTCCGGCCCTGTATCCGAGCTGGCAGCCCATGTCGTTGTCCGTGAGCGGCCGCCAGAAATTCGGTCTCGGGATATCCGCTGTCAGAAGCTCCCTGCCTCCCCAGCAGTAGGAGGCCAGTCCCCCCGCGATGTCCGAGAACAGAATCCGGAAATTATCCCCCACAACACCGGTGTTGAAAGTGCCTCTGATCACGGTGAGTCCCTCAACACCATTCATCTTCCTGGCAAATGGCTGTACCGCCCTTGCGTCAGCAAGCGCGTACGCCTGCCCGGCATTCTCCGGCATCCGGCCGAACGCCGCCTGTCCCCAGGCGATCTCATACCCCGCGGACGCCCAGCTGGTATCCTCTTTCAAGCGCAGCGATACCGTGACGATGTACTCGGCAGCCGCCTCGCCCCGGCCATCCTCTGAGGGCACTGCAAAGGGCAGCGGGAAGCTCCCGGTCTCAAGCGGCGCCACGTCTGTCTCCACCGTCTCTTCCCGGATGAGCGCGCCATCTCTCAGGAGAGACACGACGCATCGGTAAGCACCGGAGCGTGTGAACAGGCATCCGTTCTGAAGGGTGAAGTTCTCCCGGGTAATGCTGATGCGGAAGTCCTGATACACATGGCGGACTTCCTGCATCTTCGGGGAAGCCTTCCGGCCCTTCGCGAAGCACAGACCGTTTCCGCTGAAGTTATAGTCGGTGGGGCGCTCGCCGTGATCACCGCCGTACCCCTGGAACTCGCGGCCGTTGCGGTCGCGCATGGTCAGGCTCTGGTCGATGTAATCCCAGATAAACCCACCCTGATACAGCGGCTCCTCCCAGGTCAGATCTGTGTACTTGCGGATTCCGCCGCAGGAGTTGCCCATGGCATGAGAATACTCGCAGGAGATATACGGCTTGTCGCGGTGTTCCTTAAGGTAATCCCGGATGCCGTCCGCCGGTTCGTACATCGTGCTCACGATGTCGCTGGTCTGCGGATAGCGGGGATCTCTCTGCACGCCCTCATAGTGCACGATCCGGCTTCCATCCCACGCGCGGAAATCCTGAGACATAATGAACAGATCCCGTCCGCCGTAGGACTCGTTTCCAAGCGACCAGATGAGGACTGACGGGTGATTGCGGTCGCGCATCATCATGTTCCGGCCGCGGTCCAGGATAAGTTCCAGAAACTCCGGCCGATCGCCCGGCACAGCCACCTTCTGCTGCTCCTGTACGCCGCCGGCGTCAAACGCCCACGACCCGTGCGTCTCCAGATTCGTCTCGTCCAGCACATAGATCCCGTACTCGTCGCACAGCCGGTAGAACACCGTCTGGTTCGGGTAATGGCTGGTCCGCACGGCGTTGATGTTGCTGCGCTTCATCGTGATAATATCCTGCCGGATCTCCTCCTGACTCAGGCACCTGCCGGCCTCCGATCCGAACTCGTGCCGGTCGGCGCCGTGCAGAACGATCCGCTTCCCGTTCAGAAGCATCAGTCCGTCCCGGATAAGCAGTGTGCGGAATCCTGTTCTTTGCTTCACAACTTCCTGCAGTGTGCCGCTCTCATCATAGATGAACAGCAGACAGGTGTAGAGGTACGGATCCTCGGCGCTCCAGAGCCGCACGTCCGGCACTTTCACGCGGATCTCTGTCTGCTCCTGCAGCGCACCTTCCGATACCGCCGCCGCATGCCCGGCCGCGTCGAGCACCTTCAGCACAAAGCGGCCCACGGTTTTTCCGGCGCTTGCCGTTCTTTCCGGCTGCGCTTCCCCCGCCTGCTCTTCCGCCGTGAAGGGACGGAAGGCCTCCGGACGGCCTGTTTTAAGCAGCAGCGTCATCTCGCCATCTTTAAAGGCGTCATCCGGGCGCGCCGTGACGCAGAGGTCTCGCACGTGCACATCCGGGACAGTAAAAAGATATACATCCCGGAACAGACCGGAAAAGCGGAAAAAATCCTGGTCCTCGCACCAGCTGCCGGCTGTCCACTTGAAGACGGCTGCCGCCAGCTTGTTCTCGCCCTCCTGAAGGTACGGCGTCAGCTCAAACTCCGAGGGTGTAAACGTGTCCTCCCGGTAGCCGACGTAGTGGCCGTTGAGCCAGAGCGCGATACCGCTCTCCGCCCCCTGAAAAGAGATGTAGACCGGCCGCCCGGAGAGTTCCTGCGGCAGCGTGAAGTACTTCACATACTGCGCCGTCGGATTGAACGCCTCCGGGATCTCCCCCGGTCTGACTTTCTGCAGGCCGTCCCAGGGGTACTCATAATTGGCGTACTGCGGCTTGTCGTACCCTTCCATCTGGATGTGGGCCGGAACCCGGATGTCATCCCAGCTGTGGCAGTCTACCTGCGCGCTGTAGAACTGCGGCACGATAAGCGACGGGTTCTTTGCGTATGAAAACTTCCACAGACCGTTCAGCAGATACTTGAAATCTGAAAGCGCATTCCCCCTGGCGGCCTCCTCCGAAGAATAATATTCCTGATCCGAGTGGGGCATAATGGAATTCTGCTGGAAGATGCGCGGATTGCTTACAATTCCAAAGTCAAATTCTTGGTTCCTTTTCCCGTTCATGCGTGGTTTCTCTCCTTGACTACTTTCCCGAAAGTTCTTCCCTCCGAAATCGTTCTTCTTTTAGTATGCCACAGACGTGAAAGAAGCGGGAGGTTATTTTTAATCTCCCGCTTCACATTTTCCATATTTGTTTACCGCTGGCACAGAGTGCGGATGAGTCCGTGATGCCTGTTTTTCACGCGTCTTTCTTCGGCACGATGATGCCAAGAATCTTCTTCTCGTCATACCGGGACAGAATCACCGCGCCCAGCAGGCAGATGACCGTCGCGGTGATGGCGGCGATGCGGTATCCGAGTCCCGTGGCCGGGCTTATGGATGCAAAGGCCGTGAACAGCAGCATCGACAGGCTCTGTCCCATCTTGAATGCAAAGGTTCTGGCCGCAAAGAACATGCCTTCGCGCTTCTCGCCGGTCACCATCGCGTCCGCCTGGGCGATGTCGGCCACGATCGCCTGCGGCAGAATACCGAGGATCGCCATCGGGAAAGCCGCCACGGCGACCACCAGCACACCCCAGACCATGCCTCCGGGTCCGAAAAGCCCGGACATGGCCGTCACAATGTAGGCGCAGGACAGGCCGGTGAAGCCAATCAGCACCAGTTTCTTCTTGTTCAGCCGGTGCGCCAGCATATTGACCAGCGGATAGCAGGCAAAGGACAGCAGCGTCATCGCGATGTACAGAATTGTCGTCATCGTCTCCGGCAGCTTCATCAGCGTCGTGATGAAGAACGGCAGGCCGGTTTGAAAAATCGTCAGGGCGACGAAGTACAGAACGTCCGATCCGACGAACACCCGGAAATCCCGGTTCTTGAATGTCTTGGCGAGTGAGGAGAACGCATTGTCCTCTGACGGAGCCGCCTTGATGTAATCCTTCTCCCGGATCGTGAATGTCGGCACAAACAGAGCCACAAGCCCGACCGCCGCCAGAATGGCGAATGTAGCCCGGATCGCCCCGACGCGCCCCAGAATGGGTGTCAGCGGTCCCCAGATATAGGGCGCCGCATAGCCGATGGCACTCCCCAGCAGAAACGTCACGCTGATGTAGGTGGAAATGCTGATCCTCGTGTCCTGTGTCGTGCCAAGCTCTGAGATCAGCGCGTTGTAAGGCGTGCAGTACGTCGTCATGAACAGATAGAACAGCAGCAGCGTCACGAGAAGCCAGACACCGTTCAAACCGGATATGCCATTCACGGGTGTCCAGAAGACCAGCACCGTGATGAGAGCGAACGGAATCGCGATACGGCGCATGAACGGGATCCGGCGCCCCTCCGGATTCTTCGAGCGGTCGGAGAGATTCGCGATCAGCGGATCGGTGACGGCGTCAAAAATCCGCCCGACAGCGGCAATGGCGCCTATGATAGTGGCCACGCCGAGTATAACGCGCCCCTGTGGAATAAAAAGTGTCTGTCCCGCCGCCTGCGACGCCTCGTCCGGCTGATAGAAATACACCAGCCAGTTGGTGATCAGAGCAGACAGAAGGCTCCAGCCGAACTGCCCGACGGCAAAGCACCACATCTTCCCTTTCGTGAGTTTCTTCATGATTCTTTCCCTCTTTTTTCTTCCGGATGCGCCAGGATGCCGTCGACAAGAAGATCTGTGACTTCCTGAAGCCCTTCGCGGTATGTCATCGCATTTTTCTTCAGAATGTCCCGGCGAAAAAACTGCTCCAGCGCCAGCTCATACATCATCTTGAATATCGGGATCGAAAAGGGCCGCACGCAGCCCTCCGCAACTCCCTGCTCAAGCAGCCGTATGGTCGGTTCCCAGCCGTTCTCCAGATATTGTTCCACTCTTGTGTATATCTTCGGATACGTCTCCCGCAGCACATAGAGATTCTCCAGACTCACGCCCTGCAGCTGCTCCGGGAACGCCGCCAGAAGCGCCCGGATCCGCCCCGGCGTGTCCAGTCCCGGTTCCGCCAGCGCGGCTGCCTCGCTCTCCTTCACCGATGCGAAACAATAGTCCACCATCTGATTCAGAAGATCCTCCTTGCTTTCAAACAGCACGTAGAGCGTCTTCTTGCTCATCCCCAGCTTCCGGGCCAGACTGTTCATGGTGAATTTCAGACCGTATTCGTTAAACAAGTCAATAACTGCCATCAGAACTTTTCTTTTCGTATCTTCTGTATCCACGGAGTCCCCCCCTGTTCTTCAGCCTCTGCGGCCGGATCCTGTGGAAACCACTGCTACACTTCTGGTTTCCTCTATCATAGTCTCTGTGATTTTAGTTATCAAGAAATGAAAATGAACATATTTTTATACGATTATTGTGCATTTTGTATGGAATTATTGCAGCGTGTTTTTTGAAGCGGTATACTTTTCATAATGATTTTTGTTCTGATCCGGATCAGAAGCAGTAAATCATAAAACTAAGGAGGAAATTCATGAAAAGGAAGTCTTTAGGAATACCCGCTTTGGCTTTGATTCTCACCGGTTCACTGCTGGCGGGATGCGGAGCCGGAAGTGGAGGAACTGCATCGGAATCGGCTTCCGCCTCTGCCAAAACTTCGTCACCGCAGACAACTGTCGGGAGCGCCTCATCCGGAGGCGGCAGCGGCGTGACACTGTCTATCGCCTGGTGGGGAAATCAGGTGCGCAATGACAGGACTTCAAAAATTCTGGAAATGTATACAGAAAAGCACCCGAATATAACCTTCGACCTTCAACCTGCATCCTGGGGTGACTATTTCACAAAAATTTCCACATCTGTAGCCAGTCAGGGCGAGCCTGACATTCTGCAGCTCGGTTATAATTCCTATCTCCCGCAGTACGCATCCAATGGCGCTCTTCTGGACCTGAAGCCTTACGTTGACAGCGGTGCTCTGGATGTATCAACCATCGACCAGTCCATCCTCGACTCCGGTACCATTGACGGCAAGCTGGTCGCGATCTGTGCCGGTGTAAATGCTCCGGCCATGATGTACAACAAAACATTAACGGATTCCCTTGGCCTCACGATTCCTGACCAGATGACGATTGATGAGTTTGAGGAAATCTGCCGCCAGATTTATGAAAAGAGCGGCGTGCGCACCGATCTGGGATACGGCAACGCCGAATCCATCATGCAGTACATAATGCGCGGCGAAGGGATGCCCGATATGTTCGCCAACGGAAAGCTCTCCTCTTCAGATCCGTCAGCTTTTGTCCCGTTTTTCAAAGTTTATGAAGACGGTCTGAAAGAAGGCTGGATGCTGGATGCCGCGACCTATGCCGAACTAACTCTGAATTCTGTTGAACAGAGCCCCATGGTATACTATTCATCCCCTGAAACCCAGTCCTGGTGCGCCTGCAACTGGTCCAATCAGCTGACCGCTTTCCGGAAAGTTGCCCCGGAAGGAACAGAAATTGCGTACAGCTCCTGGCCGGCTGCCGATCCGAAAAAAGCGGATTACCTGCATCCTTCTCAGTATTTCAGCTGCGGTGCGCACAGTAAAAATCCGGATGAAGCCGTCGCTGTTCTGAATTACATCATTAACGATATTGACGCCAACAAAGTCCTTCTGGCCGAAAGAGGAATTCCTGCCGCTTCTGCCGTAGCAAATGCCATCGCCTCGGATCTTTCCGAAGATAATCAGGCTGAGATCGCTTTTATTCAGAATGTTGTAACGCCAAATTCATCGTCTATTACACCAATCGGTCCTTCCAAATCTGCTGAAGTATTTCAAAATGCCAACACACTTGTGGAACAGATTCTTTACGGTCAGATAACAGCAGATGCTGCTTCTGAACAATTTGTCTCACAAGCCTCCTCAGTTTTGGGCTCCTGACTTGCCGTACAACGGTTGCAGGCCCCGGGTTCTGACCGCCCGGGGCCATTTTTTAATGCCTCAAAACAATACTCTGCGCCTGCCAGATATCAGAATGTCAGCCGCATCTGATACCACGTCACGCCGCCGTGGCTCGACTTCTCCGTGACACCTTCACTCACGAATCCGAACTTTGCGTAATACGGGACCAGTCTCTCCTTGCAGGTGAGCACGAGTCCCCGCCTGCCCTCTGCTCTGGCATCCTGCACCGCGCGGCGGATCAGCTGGCCGGCAAGCCCGCGATGCCGGTACGACGGGATCGTATTCACGCCGAAGATCATCTGCCACTTCCCGTCCTCGTTGTGCATATCCGCCTTTTCGTACATCACATCGGTCAGATCAGGTTCATCTGTCACAAAGCCGTCGACAAAGGATACCAGCAGCTCTCCGTCAAACATAAGCCAGAAATGATTGCCATAGTGGCGGATTCTGTCTTCAAACTCCACAGCTGTCGCGGCCTCCGCCTCCGGAAAGCACTGCGCTTCCACCGCCGCGACAGCATTCAGATCATCCAGTGTCGCATTTCGTATAAGCATTTCTTCCCTCCCTGCTGCGATCGCCCCGCAAAAATGATACCGGAGCGCTTCACGGATGTTTCCGGCCGGGCAATAGAAAAAGCCTCCGAGGGGGGTCGGAGACTTTTCTGAAGGGGAAAACATTTGCATGAGTAAAACGAACTGCAGCTTGGGGGGTGGTGCTGCATCTCTGTTCGTTTTATGTCTGCAATAATATCGGCTAATTGAGAACATTCTGTGAACGAATTTTGACCAATTCGTGAAATTAAAGCATAATTTCCCGATTTTACGCAATTTTCGCTCTGTCCGGCTGCTGTCATTACCTTCTCGTCTTGTACAGCAGCCATGCCATGACATGCACAGCCTGTTCAAACATCCCGGCCGTAACGATCCCGTCCAGTTCTTTCTCCGTCAGATGCTCGACCTTTAAGAACTCTGTATCGTCCAGTTTCTGTTCACCGGTCCTGTGGCAGGCATCTGCAAAATAGATGTAGGCAAAGTTGTCCGACAGCGTCGCCTCAGCCGGTTCAACCATGAGCTGCGTCCAGGAGTCTGACGTATAGCCGGTTTCTTCCAAAAGTTCCCGCCTGGCCGCCGCAAGTGCCGTCACAGACTCGCAGCCTCCCAGCTCTCCGTCCGTGTACTCGGCCTCCGGCCCGCGTTCTATGCCGCCCGCCGGAAACTCGCAGGTTACCTTGTGCACGCCGACGCGGTACTGCCTTACGCAAAGATACTTTCCCTCCTCATCCCGAGCGATGATGACCACAAAATCTCTGCGGCTGTAATTATAATACGGGCTGAACTCCCGGCCGTCCGGGAATCTGTAGCGCACCCGCCGGAAATCAATCCAGCGGTCCTGTACCAGATGTTCCACTCGCACCGGCTCCCAGACAAGTTCCGGGTCTTCCATTTCCTTTCTGTCCGTCTCCCGCAGACTCCGGATGCCATCCTCAAAGGTGAACTGTTCTTTAAATCCAAGCTCCTTCAGGCCGCTCACATCCGGGATCAGGTCCGCTGCCCCCTCGGCGTTGTTGCCGCGCGTGCCGAATTCCAGTTTCCCGCCGCCGCCGCAGAGCTGCTGCACAGCCAGAACATATTCGCGCAGCGGTCTGTTCTCGTGCCCGGCGATATCATAGATGACCCTGTGGGTATCCGGACTCAGGCTCACCAGCGCGATCGCTGCCGCCGCATCCCTTACCTCCATGAAATTCCACATCTGGGTGCACGGGCCGAGGCTGAATTCCTCATCTTTCAGGCAGGCGCGTATGAGTGTCGTGATCAGGGTCTTCGGGTGATCCCCGTGGCCATAGATCGAATAAATCCGCAGATGCACAAACTGCAGAGGCCCGCCGGCCGCTTCTCTTTCAGCCCAGTCACCAAACGCCAGCTTGGCCTTTCCATATTCGCTCACCGGAGCCGGCTTCTCATGGCTTCCCCTGCCGTATTCCGCCTGACTTCCCGCAAAGACGAAGCGCTTCGCGCCGGCCGCCCCGGCCAGCCAGAATGCCTTTATGGCATTGTTTGCATTCTTCTCTTCCAGTCCGACATCCGTACGGGACTTCGTGCCGCCGTCATCCCACGAGAAATGCAGCCACACATCGATCTCCCCCAGCTGCTTCCTGAGTTCGGTGCATCCGGCGAGAAAAGCCTCTTTTCCGCTTTCCGTGCCCGGGAGACTGTCAAAATCCACCAGAATGATTTCAGCATTCTGCAGGACAGGATCCTTCTCAACGACGGCCTTGTTGCGGCTGGCCGGGCGTATGATGCCGGTCACGCGGCATCCCTGCCGAATCAGTTCTTTGGCGGTGTGGCTCCCCACAAAACTTGTGATTCCCGTTACGACAACTTTATTCATATTCTCTTACCGTCAGATGATATTCGTCCTTCTTGTTTTTGGTTTAATTATACCATATATCATCATTCCGAACGGCATATCCTGTTTCTCATACCACCTGTCCCGGAATTACGGAAGTATCTCCCCGTCTGTCGAGATCGTCACAACCCGCCACGGAAGAAACTTGCCGCTGTTTTTCAGCGCCGTCTCCACGGCATGCTGCAGTCCGCCGCAGCACGGCACCTCCATCCGCACAATCGTCACTTCCCGGATATCATTGTTCCGGATAATCTCCGTGAGCTTTTCGCTGTAGTCGATGTCATCGAGCTTCGGGCATCCGATCAGCGTCACCTTTCCGCGCATGAGATCCCGGTGAAAGCCGGCATAGGCATACGCGCTGCAGTCTGCCGCAACTAAAAGCTTCGCCCCCTGAAAATACGGTGCCTCCGGAGAAACCAGTTTGATCTGTACCGGCCACTGCCGCAGCTCGGAGTGCCACCGCACCTCCCGGTCTTCCGTTTCATCCGGATCACTCTTGCGGTCAAACTGCTGCATGCGCGAGCCGGGGCAACCCTGGAAATGGCCGGAAGCCCCTGTAACCGGCGGTGTGAGGGACATCGCTCTCATAAAGATCTGCTTTTTTCTCTCCTCTTCTTTATGCTTTTCCACAGCGCTCTCATCGTATGCCGCGCTCTCCCGCCTCGTGATCCGGATCGCTCCGGACGGGCACTCCGGCAGGCAGTCTCCCATTCCGTCGCAGTAATCGTCCCGAAGAAGTACTGCCTTGCCGTCCACCATGCCGATCGCCCCTTCGTGGCACGCACTGGCGCAGAGTCCGCATCCTGTACACTTATCTTTGTCTATCTCCACAATCTCCCGTATCATAAATGGCCGCACCTCCTGATTTTTTGCCATACCGCCGTATTCTAGCACGCCGTCCTCTGCATTTACGTTGTCTGCACAACTGATTTCCCCCGCAGGACAGGCTCACCGTCTGGTCCGTCTCCGATATTCTGCTCACAGAATATATCCATTTTCGGATATTTTCAAGAAATTTATTTTCCATTTGCGGTTGCATTTTGGAAATTTTTCCTGTAGACTGTTCTCAGGTCAGAAAATTGCTGTAAAAGGAGACCTCCCTATGATGAAACCGGAAGAGCTGAAAGAAGCCAAGAAGAAAAAGGGATATACGAGCCGGAAACTCGCGGAGCTCTCAGGGGTCCCACTCGGGACCATTCAGAAGATCATGTCTGGGGCGACTTCCGCTCCCAGGCTGGACACCATGAATGCCCTTGAACGGGTCCTGATGAGTCCTGACCAGCCGGCTTCCTACAGCGCTTCCGGCCTTTCATCCCATCCACTTTTCATTCAGGAGACTGCCGTTCCGTTTGGAGGCGCCGCCGGCTCCGTGAAGCCCGGTTCTGCCCAGGGCCGGACAGTGTCTGAAAATGCCCTGTATGAATCCATCGGCGGAAAGCCATTCGCTCTGTCTGATCTCGGCGGCATACACCAGCTTCTGGCTGTCGAACTGTACCGTCAGCTTGCCGACGCCCTTCTGGCAGATGAGCCATCTGACAGAAAACCTGCAGCAGAGGGCACTCTGCCTCTCATCTGCTCGTCGCCCTTCCCGCTTGAGCTGTCATGCTATCCCGGCTCTGTCCTGTTTCCCGACGTTTTTGTGGCAGACGGACGGATAAAAATACACCCCGGACGGATCACGGGAGTTCCGGTCTTCATCGCGGAGATCACCTCTCCTTCCACAAGAAAGAGAGACACCTCCCTGAAGCTGGAAGCCTATGTATCCGCCGGGGTATCAGAATACTGGGTTGTTGATCCGGCTGACCGCAGTGTCATGCGCTGTGATATCGCTCACGACAACCGCATAGCTCTTTTTACATTTGGCACACCGGTGCCGGTGCTGACGCCGTCCATTCCCTGCGTCATAGACACCGCCCGGTTTGACGAGCAGATCCGCCGGTACACAGCATGCGCCATCGTCTGAGTCTCACGATCAGGCGTCACTTCTGGAATACTGGTTCTTCATGCCGCTGCTGGCCGCAAAAAGAACCTTGTTGAGGACATCCTGTGTTTCTTTCCTCGCCATGTCCGCCATCTGTTCATTGCGCTTCATCAGGAACTTCCGGATTTTCTTTTCACTGTCTTTCTGACCGGACGTTCCGCCGAATTTCTTTTCGAACGCCTCGTCCGTCTCCCGAAGCATCTGACGGGCTTTCGCGCCTGTGCTGTTCTGATAGCGCTCGATCAGATTGGCACAGGATGCCCAGTGTGCGTCCGCAAGAGCACCGATGATCCGGTTCTCCCAATAGAAATTCTCTGTCGTGGCATCCGGTCCGCCGTCCCGGATGTAGGCCGGCGTATCCGTGACATTGGTGTAGAACGGGATAAATGCGTTGAAAACATTGGAGGCGAAGGCGAGCCACTGTACCGAAGCGATTTCCTTCGGGAGGCCCGGCCGGATCTGCGTGCAGGCCAGGAAATTGGTCCGGTTGACGCCGATCGAGCGGTATTTGCCCCGTTTTCCGTCGATGTCCGTCTTTGCGTATGGGTCATACGGCGTTCCCTGATAGTGGGAGGACAGAAGATACTTCACGTCCTCAACGCTGATCTTGTGCTCCGGGACCATACTCCAGGGCAATGTGTCAGACTCCGGGCTGAACTGACGATCGTCTCCGTCCCAGTCAGCGGCATGGGGATTCAGGCAGCGCTCCATGAACCAGGCGCGCGGCGTATTATACACATGGTCCGCGTCGTCATGGCTTCCCAGCGACGGGCGCACTTCCCAGTCGCGGCAGGAGGAAAGCGCTTCCTCGCGCATAGAAAGATTCAGATGATTCGCTTCAATCCATGACACAAGATCCGCCGAGCACATATGAGACGTCTGCTCGCCCCCCGCATCCACAAAATCAAAGCGGTCAATGCCGAGCTGATTCGGCCCGACCACATAGGCGTCATCCGGTACGCGCTTCGCGATCCAGTGATGCCCGCCGACCGACTCAAACCACCAGATCTCATTCACATCCTGAAATCCGATGCCGTTCATCTCATACGTTCCGTACTTCTCAAGAAAGCTGCCGAGGCGCTGCACACCCTCTCTGGCGGAATGGATATACGGGAGCACGATCGTGAGGAGATCTTCCTCTCCGATTCCGTCCTTGACGAGCGGATCCGCTCCGAGCACTCTGGCATTGCTGGTGATCGTCTCGGTCTCCGACATGGCAACACCGGCCGCGTTGATGCCGGCCTCACCCCAGATCCCCTCATCCGGCACCGCGTTCGGACACGCCGAGTACATAAGGGGATTGGCTGGAAGTGTGACCGAGAACTTGCTCAGCACAGACTTATATTCGACCGGCTGATCCTCCGGTCTGACTATGATACATTTCTTTGGCATGAAGTGCCCGGCACCGGAATCCTCATTCCTGGCCATCAGCGTCGAGCCGTCGGCACTGGCTTTCTTTCCCACCAAAATCGTTGTACACGGCATACCTGTTACCATCCTCCTGATCCGGACTTATGTCTTGTCAATCACCGGAACCCTTCTAGGATAGCACACAGCAGAGCAAAAGGCGAATCAAAGCGGTTACCGGCATTTCTTGCAATTTTCCTTACTAATCTTTAGAATCCAAAGAAACCCCAAAAAGCAGTCAGTGCAATATGGAAAGGAGGCCGCCTGTGGCAGAGAGAAAAACACCGGCATATCTGACACTCTATAAACAGCTGCGCTCTGACATCGTTTCTGGGCGCTATCCCTGCGGCTCCCGGCTGCCTTCCAGGCGGACGCTGGCCTCCGATATGGGCGTATCAGTCATCACCGCCGAGCACGCCGTCGCAATGCTGGAGAGTGAAGGCTACGTCGAGTCCCGGGAACGCTCCGGAATCTATGTGACCTTTGAAGAACAGAACGTCTTCTCCCCGCTTCCGGCAGCCAGATCCCTGCACGCGCCAGAAGCGCAGGCGCCGGATTCAGAGATCCCTGGTCAGGATGACCAGCCATCCGAGACAATCCGCCCGGATTCTCACGCCTCTTATCCGCCGGGAAGTGATATCGCAGAAAGGCTTTTCCCCTTTGCCGGATTTGCACGCACCATGCGGCACGTCCTGAGTGAGCGGGGCGAAGACATTCTGAAGCGCTCGCCGGGGAGCGGAACACCGGAGCTTAAGGAAGCGATTGCGGGCTATCTTCTCCGCTCCCGGGGGATACGGGTAGAGCCCTCCCAGATCGTCATCGGATCCGGATCCGAGTATCTGTACCTGCTCCTGGTGCAGCTGATCGGACGCGATGATAATGGGCGTGCAAGGCGCATTGCCCTTGAAGACCCGTGCTATGAGAAGATACGGAAGATCTATACCGCAGCCGGCATCCCCTTTGACTGTCTCACGATGGGAACAGACGGCATCCGCTCCCGGGAGCTCACCCGGACAAAGGCGCGGATCCTCCACGTAACGCCGTTCAACAGTTATCCGTCCGGGATCACGGCATCTGCCTCCAAGCGGCATGAGTACATCAGCTGGGCGCAGGCCTGCGGGGGGCTTATCATCGAGGACGATTTTGCCTCGGAGTTTTCGCCTCTTGCCAAAGCAGAGGACACGCTGTTTTCCCTGGAGCCCACGCACACGGTGATCTATATGAACACCTTCACGCGGACGATCGCACCGTCTGTTCGAACCGGTTATATGGTGCTCCCGAATTCTCTGACCGGACTCTTTCAGGAGCGGCTCGGGTTTTATTCCTGCACCGTTCCGGTCTTTGACCAGTACGTAATCGCGGAATTCATCGACTCCGGCGAGTTCGAGCGGCACCTGAACCGCGTAAGGAGGCATCTGCGCCGACCCGAGGTTTCACGCTGAAGCGGAACCTGCCAGGAAGAAAAGAACAGGAGGTACATCCCATGGAGAAAGCAGCCATTTCCCTTCGCCCTGTCCGGGAAGAGGACGCCGGGCAGATCGCGGCCATCTACCGCCCGTATGTCGAGAAAACGGCAATAACGTTCGAGTACGATGCGCCGGAGCCATCTGAATTTATCCGCCGCATCCGCTCGGTGACACAAAAATATCCCTGGATCTGCGCCGTCGATACGGCTGACCAGATCCTGGGATACATGTACAGTGGCGCATTTCACGCGCGCCCTGCCTATGACTGGAGTGTGGAGACCAGTATTTATCTGTCTGAAGGCGCAAGAGGCCGCCATATCGGGACGCTCCTGGATACGGCGTACTGCCGGCTTCTTTCGAAAGCCGGTTTTACCAACGTCAACGCCTGCATCACAGTCAGTCCGCGGGCGAAGGACGAATACGTCACGGATGCCTCCCCGAAATTTCACGCGCATCAGGGATACACGCTGTGCGGACATTTTCACAACTGCGGGTACAAGTTCGGGCAGTGGTACGACATGATCTGGATGGAGAAGATCATCGCGCGACACGAGTCCCGTCCCGTCCATCCGCGCGTGCTGCCGGATACGGATATCCGGCAGATCCTGATACAGGAACATGCGTGGTAACCATCCCTCCCGGCCGCAGGTCTCCTGTTGTCTCTTTTGCATCATGCCTGCGCACTTCGGAGAGCGATCACCGTCACACAGGCAAAGCGGATGGCATTGACGCACAGAATCGAGACGCCAAGCCCCATGGTGCCGAAGAACATCACAGCCGGGATGCCGACTGCAAAGAACAGCACCGCGTAGACGCTGTTGATCTTCAGCTGCAGATTCTCCTTCGTGTAGCGCAGAAGGACAACCAGGAACGTCTCGGAGATGAAATAGACAATCTGTCCGGCGTTGGCCACAAGGAAATACTGACTGGCCTGGTCGTAGAGATCTGCGTACATAACCTTTACAAATACCATCGACACCAGCGTGCTGGCCGCCGTGACCACAATGCCGATGACAATCAGTGCAGCGGCAAGCTTTCCGATGGTTTTCCGGGTGATCTTTCCTCTGTATTTGGCCAGATGCCCGGTGATCACCCCGTTGAGCGGCGCCGTGAGGATCGACACGATCTTGCCGACAAGCGTCGCTGTGTAGAACACCGTCACTTCCGTCCCGCCCTCAAAGATAAGCAGCAGGATCCGGTCCGAGAAGAGGACCAGATTCGTGAGCAGATAGGCTCCGGAGAGCGTGAACATGGAGCGGATATTTTCCGCGAACTGCGGACTCTTTTTAAAGAGCGGCCTGCGGTAGATACTGCCTCTTGCTGCCACCCAGAGAGTCCCCAGAAGCTCGCCCAGAACCAGCGTCAGCGCCCAGCTGTGAAGCAGCGGGTACAGCGCGAGACCTGCGATATATCCGGCCGTGATAATGAAGTAATACACCATCAGGCCGCGGTAATTGACATTCAGCCGGTATTCGACGTCCGAGAAGTACCGCAGCGTCATCGCGATCATCAGGCAGAGGATGCCGATATAAGCTGTCACACTGACATCCCGGATCACAAGCATCGTAAAAAAGCTCACCGCCAGCGATCCGAGTGACACCCAGGCCAGAAAGATATTGTAGTCGCCGGCAACGTCGCTGCTCTTGGTCGACACGACCATGCGGGAATAGTTTGCGCCTGTCCCGAAGGAAGTCGCCACAATGGAGGCGGTGCTGATGATCGTCAGAACAACGCCCCAGTCTCCGGCCCCCATGAAGACGGTCATGCGCGGGTAGATCAGCAGCTGCATGACGCCGTTGAAGACCAGAAGCCCGATCAGGCTGTACATCAGATCCCCGGCAAAAACTTTCAGCTTATCCTTCTTCATCAGGCTTCTTATCCCCGTCCTCACCGGTTATTTTTTGTTTCTCTTCCTGCCTGCAGTGGAGCACCGCCGTCTCGATGGTGTCCGGGACATCCTCATCATCATCGAAATTCAGCCGTTCCTCCTCTATGACAAGCGGGCGGTTCAGAAGTCTGCGGTTCATGCTGATCACGTATTCGCCGAGAAGTCCCGTGAAAGTCAGCTGCAGAGAACCGATGAAGGCGATCAGCAGAATAGCCGGGATTATACCGGCGGCAAAGCGATCCCAGAAGATCAGCTTCAGAATCAGGTACACGATCCCGATCGTCAGACTCGCCATCGTGCAGATGCAGCCGAGGAACGTGGCCACGCGCAGTCCCGACGACGTATAGGTTGTGAAACTGAGCATCGCGGCGTCGTAGAGCGAGAAAAAGTTGTTGTGTGTCTTGCCCGCGCGCCGCTTGGGCTGCGTGTATTCGATCTCGCAGCGCTTGTATCCCAGTTCGCCCACGATGCCACGCAGGAAAGGCGTCGGGTCCTTCAGGTCCTGAAGGATTTTCACAAATGATCTGTCATAGAGCCCGAAGCCGGTGAACTGCTCGATCTGCTCGGTGGACGACATCTTGCGGATCATGTGATAGTACAGGCCGCGCAGACGGTACATAACCGGGTTCTCGCCACTGTGTGTCTTCACCGCGCAGACGATCTTGTACCCCTCTTCCCACTTCCTGACCATCTGCGGGATCAGCTCGAGCGGATCCTGGAAATCTGCGACCACCGGGATTGTGCAGTCGCCCGTGGTGTGGATGATGCCATAGAACGGGGAGTTGAACTGCCCGAAGTTGCGGATATTGAAGATCGCGCGAATCTTTTTGTTCTTCGCGCAGATCGCACGGATATGTGCGCGGGTGTCATCCGTCGAGGCGTTGTCGATGAACAGGATCTCGTAGTCATAGTCCGGAAGATCTCTGTGAAACATCGCGACAAGTGCCTTGGCCATGGGGACTACATTGTCCTGCTCGTTATAGCAGGGCACCATAATGCTGATTTTTTTCATTTCGTTTCCCTGACAGCTGCCAGAATTGTCTGCGCCATATAATCGATCATCTCGTCCGTCATGCCCGGATATACGCCAACCCAGAAGGTATCCCGCATGATGCGGTCTGTGTTTTCAAGGCTTCCGACGATGCGGTATCCGGTCCCGCTCTCGCGCATCTCGTTGAAGCACGGATGCTTCGTCAGGTTGCCGGCGAACAGATTCCTGGTCTGCACGCCGTGGCCCTCGATGTAATCGACCACTCTGCGCCGGTCAAGCCCCGTTCCCTCTCTCAGCGTGATCAGGAAGCCGAACCATGACGGATCCGAGTGGGGCGCCGCCTCCGGCAGAATCAGAACATCCCCGGCCGGCTCAAGGAGCTGGTGCAGGCGTGCCCAGTTGTGCTTTCTTCTCTCGACGAATGCCGGAAACTTGTCCAGCTGCGCGCAGCCGACCGCCGCCTGCATATCCGTCGCCTTCAGATTGTATCCGAAGTGGGAGTACACATACTTGTGATCATATCCGATCGGAAGTTCACCGTACTTTCCGGTGAAGCGGTGACCGCAGGAGTTGTCCACGCCCGGCGGACAGCTGCAGTCGCGGCCCCAGTCGCGCAGCGAGCGGATGATCTTGTTGAGCAGCGGATTGTCGGTATAGACAGCGCCGCCCTCCCCCATCGTCATGTGGTGCGGCGGATAGAAGCTGCTGGTCCCGATGTCCCCGATGGTACCCGTGAATTTCTTCACGCCGTCGATCTCATAGGTCGTGCCGAGCGCGTCACAGTTGTCCTCGATCAGCCAAAGGCCGTGCCTGTCGCAGAACGACTTGACAGCCGCAAGGTCAAACGGGTTGCCCAGAGTGTGCGCGATCATGACCGCTTTGGTCTTTGGCGAGAGCGCCTTCTCCAGCATCGTCACATCGATGTTGTACTGCGGAATCGTTACGTCCACGAACACCGGAACCGCGCCGAACTGAATCGCCGGCGTGACGGTCGTCGGGAATCCGCAGGCGACGGTGATGATCTCATCGCCGCGCTTTACGCGCCGCTCACCAAGAAGCGGACTCGTCAGCGTCATGAAAGCGACCAGGTTCGCGCTGGATCCGGAATTCACAACCGACGCGTAGCGCACGTGCAGGTACTCCGCGAAACGCCTTTCAAATTCCTCCGTGTAGTGGCCGGCCGTCAGCCAGAACTCCAGACCGGAGTTCACGAGATTGACCATCTCCGCGCTGTCGTATACGCGGCCGGCATAGTGAATCCTGTCGCCCTTTTTGTAGGGCTTTGGCTGGTGATATTTTCTGCAGTATTCGTCCACACTGGCAAGAATCTCTTTTCTTGCCTCTTCTTCCGTCTTTCCGTCAAACATGAATATACCTCTCCCGCGTCTCAGCCAAAAAAACCGGCGATCTGCCTGTCCGTTATCTCCCTCAGAGCCCTGCGGTCCGCCTCCGTGTCACCCGGATGCGCGCCCCAGACCTTGTACCACTCCACAGTCTTCTCCATGGCCGTCTCAAACTGCCAGACCGGTTTCCAGCCGAACACCGACTTCAGCCGGCTGCAGTCCAGTTTCAGGAAATTCGCCTCGTGCGGGCCCCCGTCCGACTTGTTGATCCATCTCAGATTTCCGCCCCACAGCCTGACAAATGTGTCCGCAAGCTCCCCGGTTGTCACACAGTCGCTCTCATCCGGCCCGACATTGTAAAAGCCGGCGTACTTCCTGTCCTCATACTGCCTTGCGGCTATCATCAGATACACCGCCAGCGGTTCCAGCACGTGCTGATAGGGCCTGGTGGAGTACGGGTTGCGCACGATGATGTCCCTGCCCGCCACGGCTGAACGCGCGCAGTCCGGAACAATCCTGTCCGGCGCAAAGTCGCCGCCGCCGATCACGTTGCCGGCGCGGGCCGTTGACACGGCAATTCCCAGATCGTTAAAAAACGAATTGATATAGCTGTGCGTCACCAGCTCCGAACAGGACTTGCTGTTGGAGTACGGGTCATAGCCGTCCAGCGGCTCGTCCTCCCGGTATCCCCAGCACCACTCGTTGTTGTGGTAGACCTTGTCGGTCGTCACGTTCAGGAACGACTTCACGCAGCGGTGCGTCCGGACACACTCGCAGACATTGACCGTGCCCATGACATTGGTCTCATAGGTGTAGACCGGTTCTCTGTACGAATCCCGCACAATCGGCTGCGCCGCCAGATGCAGGACGATCTCCGGCCGCTCCCGGTCAAAGACTTCGGAGAGCCTGGCAAGGTCCCGGATGTCACCGGTGTAACTGTGAATCTGTTCCCTGAGTCCCAGAAGCGTGAAAGCATCCGGGCTGGTCGGCGGATCCAGCGCATAACCGGAAACCTGTGCGCCGGCAAGCACCAGGATTCTGGTCAGCCACGAGCCCTTGAAGCCGGTGTGGCCGGTGATGAGAACCCTTTTTCCCTTATAAAACGAAAGATCCATCGTCCTTTAGTCCTCCCAGGACTTCCACGGCGCCTTTCCGGAATCCCAGAGTGCCTCCAGTCTGTCCTTCTCGCGCTTGGTGTCCATGCACTGCCAGTACCCGTTGTAATTGTACGCCATCAGCTGTCCCAGCTTCGCGCACGTCTCAAGCGGCTCCTTCTCGAAGACCGTCGAGTCACCTTCAATAAAGTCAAAGATCTTCGGCTCCAGAACCATGTACCCGCCGTTGATGCGGCTGCCGTCGATCGCGTCTTTCTCCCGGAAGCTGTTGATCTGACCGTCATCGGCGATGTCCAGTACTCCGAAGCGCTGGCCGACCGACACCGCCGTCAGCGTCGCGATCTTCCCGTGTTCCCGGTGGAAACGCTCCAGTTCATTGATGTCAAGCGCGCAGACGCCGTCGCCGTAGGTCAGCATGAACGTCTCACCGTCCACATACTTCTGAATCCGCTTGACACGGCCGCCGGTCATCGTGTTCAGTCCGGTGTCAATGAGTGTCACGCGCCACGGCTCGCTGTAGTCATTGTGCACGGTCATCTGCCCGCCATGCGCAAAATCAAAGGTAATGTCCGAGTTGTGCAGTGCATAGTCCGCGAACCACTCCTTGATCACATACTGCTTGTACCCGCAGCAGATGATGAAATCGTTATACCCATAGTGGGAATATTCCTTCATGATATGCCACAGAATCGGTTTTCCGCCGATCTCCACCATCGGCTTGGGTTTGAACTGAGACTCCTCGGAGATCCTGGTTCCGAATCCTCCGGCAAGAATTACTACCTTCATGTCGACAACACCCTCCTGTCATCAATTCGAAAACGAGAAATACTCCAGATTTCCGTTTTCGCTCACAAAATGCGTTTTCCCGGCAAGAAGCTCTGCGAGCTCCCTGGACATCGTCTCCGACTCATCGTCCATGTATGCTCTCCGGTCGATGCAGATCCCGGACCATCCGTCGGCTTTCGCCTGCCGTACCATCTGTTCCAGCGGAAGCGCCGTGAGCTGCTGCACCGTCTGGTCCGCCACGCTCCCGTTCATCGATCCGTAGCTGAAGCGCAGCGTTCGGGTATGAATGTACTCCGTCAGCTCATGATAGTCCGACATGTCCCGCACCGGCCCCTGCTCCGGGTATGCGTGGTACGGAAGCTGCAGGATCATGGCTCCGTCTTCCTCCGTGTCCTCGAGCTTCTGCCCGAACGCCTCGTCCGAGTACCACTCGTCCGCGCGCGCCTGTGCCTCTGCCTGCAGAATATCCCATCTCTGGCCGAACTGATCCCACAGTCCCAGTGCCGTCACGGCGACCAGAACCGGCAGCATCACCTTTTCCCGCTTTGGGTGCCTGTCCAGCCATCCGTCCAGAAGCAGCGCAATGCCCGTCAGCGCAAACAGCATTAGGAAGATCGATACGCGGTTGTACCCCCGAAGTCCCAGATTCGTGACGAATGCGACCATCGTCCCGAGTCCGTCGGAGATTCCCAGCAGAGTGACGCTTATCGTCAGCACCGAAAGGCACTCGATCATCTGCCAGCGGCGGGTGTCCGCGTGCTTCCGTCTGTCCAGAAGGGCAAAGATCAGGATGGCGAAACCGATTGCCGCGATCACGCCCAGATATGAGGACATATTCTCATTCATCGGCTCGAGATTGGCAGCTTCCCGGTCGATGATCTGACTGAGCGTCCAGCTTCCCTTTGAATTAAACGGCAGGAACAGCTGAATGATCTTCAGGCCGTATTCCTCCGCCGAGCCCAGCGCGCCGCTTCTGTCCACTCCTCCTGAAGTCTTTCCGTACACCAGAACGTGGATCAGCGACGGCAGATACGCCAGGACCATGAACAGCACAATCATGACCGACGGAATCAGGCTGCGAAGCACCTTCCGGAAATCCCGGTCCGTCAGCGCGCGCGCGATGCCGACCGCCAGCAGCGCGAAGCCTGTCATGAACGGATAGTAGATGATCCCGTTGTTGCCGATCAGGAATGCGAAGATGATCGTCGCCCAATTGCGCCAGTCCCCCGGCCACTTCCGGCCGATCTTCATGTAATCCGGGTCCGTGTACATAAACACACACAGAAGCATGGAAAACGGCAGGAACATATACGCCGACAGCACCATGTGCGACTCGCTTCTCCAGAACATGTACGGGCTGAAGGCGTACAGTATGCCGGCCATCCCCGCCAGACTTCTCCTCACGGAGAGCACCCGCAGCACGCCGAAGGTGTTCAGGGCGACCAGACAGATCAACGTGAAGTACGATAGGTTCATGACAAGCCCTGCGTTTTTCGTGAAGAACGAGTAGATCTTCAGAATCAGCAGGTCCGCATTGTGAAGCGTCAATGTCGGATAGTCATAGTACTCGGCGATCCCGGGCGCCCCGAGACGGTTGGCCGTCAGATTCCAAGCCTGTTCGGTAAAGCTTCTGATGTTGGTCAGCGAGCTGAACTCATCACCGCCCTGATAGACCAGCGGGACCGTGATGTCAACATGGAAGGTGTCAAAGAGCAGCATGATCGCCGCAATGCACAGCGCGAGCAGGATCACGCCGGCCCGCAGATCTTTCCGGAATTCCCCGCGGTCATACCGCCGCGCTTCCTTCCGGGTCTCCCCGCCGGCGGCAGCATTTCCCTTTTCATCCGGAATCACTTCTTCCACTTCTATTTTTTCCGAAGCACCTGTCACTCTTGCTTTTCCTCACTTTTCTTTCCGGAAACCGCACCGCCGGAAACGGTGTCGATGATGCGGTCGAATTTCTTCGCGATGGAACTCCACTGGTAATCGCGGTCCACATACGCCCGGGCGTTTTCACACATCTGCGCGTATTCCTCCGGGTGATCATACAGATAATTCAGGCAGCCTTCAAACTCAAAGTAGTTGCGGTAATACAGGCCGCCGTTGCTGCGGATGCAGTGCCCGCGGAGCACATCACACGCCCCGTTGACGATGACCGGGACAGACTCCCGCATCGCCTCCAGGACCGCGATGGAAAGGCTCTCGTACTGGGACGGCAGGATCAGCGCCTTTGCGCCCCGTATGCCGTTGAATTTATCCTCCTCGGACACAAAGCCCAGCGGCTTTATGTTCTCGTCCTTCGGGATCGAAAGAACCGGCTTGCCCATCAGGACCAGTCTGACAGCGCGGTCCGGATTTCTCTTCTTGTACTCGGCGAAGTAGCGGAACAGCACGTCGCATCCCTTGCCGCCGTCGATCCGCCCCACGTAGACGATGTAGTCGTCCACGCCGTACTTCTTCCGGAAGGCCTCCGGATCGACTTTCTCCGGCACGTCCACGCCCACGCCGCAGATCTCGTACGGAATCGCATCGTTGTGGAACACCTTGTGAACCAGGTCCGCCTCCTCGTGCGTCAGGAACACGAAACCTCCGCACTTCGTGAACGCGTCCCGGTAATAGGACATATACAGGTACGGCTCCGTGTGGGCTGTCGGGATGAAGATAGCTTTCTTTCCCGCAACCTCGATGCACTTGGAGGCCGGATAGTACAGATAGGTCACGCAGATGACCGCATCATACTCATCCAGATGCTCCTTCAGGTACGCCGGCAGCTTAGGGCAGTACGGTCCCTGGGCGCGCAGCCACTTCTCCTGAAGTTCCATGGACGGGTGCGGATCGGAGCGCAGCTCGGTGTCGATGTCGCCGAAGTGCGGGCTCCTGGGCTCCTCTGACGGGAAGCGGATCACCCGAATTCCATTCACATCGCACACTCCTGCCTCGTATGTGTTGTTCCACGTCACGTAATCGACCGCACAGGTCGTCAGGACTTCCACCTCGTAACGGTCCGCGAGCCTCTCGGCGATCTCGCGGGCATAGTACTCCGCGCCGCCGTTGACTTCCAGGCCATAGCGCTGACAGATTACTGCTACCTTCTTATTCATCATTCTCCGGCTTTCTTTTTCATCATGGTCATCTGCACCGGGCCGGCGCCGACCATGTCCTGTATAACCCTGGTGAACTTCTCCTGCTGCACTGCCCACGTAAAGGCTCCCAGTCTGTCCTTTGCGCGAATGATCATCGCGCTGCGCAGCTTAGCATCTTTTGCCACGCGGTTCATCAGCCCGGCGGAAAGAGCCATGTCTGACTCCGGCAGATACAGCGCGTCTTCCCCGAGCAGCTGCCTCGTGGCCGGTGTCCTGCGGCAGAGCACCGGAAGCTTCAGAAACATCGCCTGTGCCAGCGGCAGAGGAAATGTCTCGAACTCACTCATGTCAAGATAGGCCGCCGAGTGAAGAAAGTACGGCAGCATATCGCGCTCAGAGAGTCTCCCGGCAAAGAACACAGCGCCCGGATCCAGTGAGAGCTTCTCCTCATAGTCGCGAAGTGTCAGGTAATACGGCCCCGATTCGTCACAGTGCCCTATCAGCATCAGGCGGGAATTCCGGTTGTACGTTTTATTATACGCGGCAAAGCAGCCGATCATCTCCCCGATCCGCCGCTCCGGAAGGATGTCACCCGCGGCAACAAAGAGCTGCTTCTGCGCGTCCGATGCCGGCAGCATGCCGCTTCTGTCTGCATCATACCACTCAAACGGGATCAGCGGTGTGATCACGTGAACCGGACAGGAGAATCCGAGTGCGCGGATCTGCTCTGCCGCGCTGTCACTGTCGGCGATAACCGCCTCCGTGTACGGCGCAAGCCACGAAACCTCTCTGGCCGTGCGCTCAAGCAATGCCGCTCTCTGCGGGTCAAACGCAAAAACTTCCCGGCCCGGAACTTCTCCGTGCCACACGAGCACGCGGCGGCAGTTGAACCGCACATAGTCCGGATTGACCTTGCTGTTCGCGCTGAAATGATACAGAAGGATATCGCCCTCCCGTGGCGCTTTCACGGCGCTGTCCTTCATGGGGCGGAAATCCTCCGGCCGGATGCCGGGCACGATATTCAGCGCGAATATGATCGTCTCGTACCCGAGATCGCGCAGCAGCTTCTGGAAATTCAGCGCATAGTCTGTCACCGGATCGCCGGGGCAGGCCGTGTCCAGCATCTGCGCGATGTGATTGCCGGGCCAGTCTTCCTGCGCCGCTGTATTCTCCTCATGCTTTTGCACTTGCACGCCCCTTCGTCAGCCCGTCAATGATACCGGTAAACTGCTCCGTTATCTTCTTCCTGTCGAAATCCTTCAGGCGCTCCTGTCCTTTATCAACCAGCGTTTCCCTCAGCTTCTGATCGCGGATGACCCGGTCCATGGCGCCGGCCACAAGCAGCGGATCCTTGTCCTCAAGCAGAAGGCCGCCGCCGCCCATGGTCTCGCCCACAGCCGTGCTGTCATACGCAAGGATCGGCAGATGAAAATACATCGCCTCCACCAGCGGCACGCAGAACCCCTCGTGCTCCGAGAGGCACAGAAACGCGTCTGCGCACCGGTACCACGCGAGAATGTCCGCGAAACGGATATGCCCTGTAAAGATGACATCCTCCGGGGAAAGTCCCAGACTCTTCCGGTAGGCCTGCAGTTCCCGCCCGTACAGACCGGCCTCGTCAAAGGAGCCCGCGAGTACCAGCCGGGAATTCTGATTATAGTACTTTTTGTAATAATAGAAAGACAGCATCAGGTCTTCCTGTTTCTTGTTGGGCGCCACGCGGCCCGTGAACAGAAACGTCGTCTTCTGTCCCTTCTGATTCAGGATCTTCCTGGTCGGCGTCTTCTCGTAATCCTCAAACGGGATCAGGATCGGCAGCACATCAATCGGGCAGGTATAGCCGAAGCTCCTGAGCTCATCGGCATTGAACTGCGAGTCGGCCAGCGCCAGCTCCGTGTACGGCCCCATGTATACGGCTTCCTTCAGTCCTCTCTGGCAGAAGGCCGCCGCCGCCGGATCAAACCGGGCGAAAAATGTCGGCGGCGTGATGTTGTGATACACCAGCACCTTCCGGCAGTTGTACTCCATGTAGCGGAAATTCAGGATGGAGCCGGTGGAAAGGTGGTACAGCAGAATGTCATCCGGATTAAACTGCGGGAGTTCCTGCTCCACGCTCCTGGCAACCGACGATGGAATGCCGGATCCGATATTCAGGGCATAGATCATCGTCTCGTAACCCAACTGGCGGAGCGTATTCTCCAAAGCCACCGCGTCATTGCTCACCGCGTCGCCGGTACGCACCGTCGGAAGCATCTGGTAAATGTGTACCTCTTTCACTGTCTGTCGTCTCCTATGTGTCCCTGAAATCACCCATTTGTCATCCGGCGAGCGACCGGATCACCGCCCGAAACTTTTCTGCGACAATTTCCCGGTCGAAATCCTTCAGGCGCTCCCGCCCGCAGGCCACAAGAGTCTCCCGAAGCTTCGGATCCGACACCACGCGGTCCATCGCGCCGGCTACCAGCAGCGGATTTTTGTCTTCAAGCAGAAGGCCGCCGAAACTCAGGGTCTCTCCGACCGCGGAGCTGTCATAGGCGATGACAGGAAGGTCAAAGTACATCGCCTCCACCAGCGGCACACAGAATCCCTCGTGCTCGGAGAGGCACAGGAACACGTCCGCACACCGGTACCACGCCAGCAGGTCCGGAAAAGCGATATGCCCGGTGAAGACCACATCTTCTTCCGTGAGGCCAAGAGCCGCGCGGTAGCCCGCCAGATCCCTGTAATAGGGATCGCCGCTTCCGTACCCGCCGGCTATGACCAGGCGGGAGGCCGCATTGTAGTTTTTCTTATAGTAATAAAACGCCTCGATCAGGTCGCCCTGACACTTGTTGGGGGCTACGCGGCCCGTGAAGAGGAACGTCGTCTTCTTTCCTTTTTCCGCCACAATGGACTCCGTCGGCTTCTGCGCGTAGTCGTCAAACGGAATCAGAATCGGCACCACGTCGATCGGGCAGGTGTAGCCGAGGCGCCGCAGATCCTGCGCATCAAACCGGGAGATCGCAATCGCGCGCTCCGTCACGGAAGCCAGGTCCGCTGCCTCCCGCAGGCCCCGGCGGCACAGATCGGCACTGTTCCTGTCGTACTTCTCAAAGAATTTCGCCGGGGTGATGTTGTGAAAGATGACCACCTTCCGGCAGGGAAATTCTTTGAACATCTGATTCACCGGGCCGCCGATGGCCAGGTGGTACAGGCATATGTCATCCGCTGAGAGCTTCGGCATTCCCCGCGAGCTGTCCCGCGCGATGCTTCCGGGGATCCCGCCCCGGATCGCGGGAGAATAGATCATGGAGTCCTGGCATCCCATGTCCCGCAGGACTGCCTCCAGGGCGATCGCGTCGCTGCTCACGGCATCTCCCGTGGAAAGCGCCGGCGTGAGCTGAAAGATGTTCATCCCCGTCACCTTCCTTCCGCGTCATGCCTTCTCAGCCAGCTGTTTTCGCAGGCTGTTCACTTCCTCCTGCAGCTCGGAGATCTGCTTGCGCATGTCCGCCGTCTCGGAGTTGCGCAGGTCCACATAGCTGACAAATTGATCCATCATCTTCACGGAAGAAGAGTTGAAATTGCTCTGGTCCATGAGAACCGGATCCATCAGCCAGTACGCACAGTGGCGGATGCAGCGCTTGAAGAACCTCTTGACCCTGCCGCCGGTAAGCGGCTTCCAGGATGTGAGCTGCCACTGGCGGGATGCGTCCGAGAGAATCTCCAGTGCCGTCTTCTCGTCAAAGCCGTAACGGGTCAGCCCTGTCGCTCCGGCGGAAAAATCCTCGAAGCTCAGCTGATCTTTCGTATAGCCCTTCTTCTGTATATCCTCGCGGATTTCATTCATGATCTCTTCAACATTTACAGTTGCTGCCATATCTGCACCTCTCGCACTTTCGTTTTCTTATCATTTCTGCATGCGCAGATAGTCCGGGAGCCCGTCTTTCTCCGGCGTCCCCGGGTCACCCGTGATCAGCGGCTTCAGATACCGGATCATTTCCTCTGTCACATCGGTCTCATCCGGCGTGATCCAGGAGAGCGGAACCGTCTTCACGCGGTCTGCCACCTCGTGGACATCCACTGAGCCATATGTGACCGCATACGGTTCATCACCTGTCCGCGTGAGGGTAGCCATCACACCGGTTTCCCCTGCGGCGGCAAGTTCCACCGCCTTGCCTGCCAGATGGCGGCTCTCCAGAAGGTCCGTGCCACTGGCGCAGTGCCCCGCCGCTCTCTGGGCGACGTTCAGCTCAACGCAGCGCACCTTGCAGCCGATCCGGCTGGCGACCTGATCGCGCAGATACCGGCCGGTCCCGGCCAGCGCCGTGTGTCCGAACTTATCGACCCGGCTCCTGTCGGCAAGGAGATAATCGCCGTTGACGTCCTTCAGGCCTTCCGAGACGCAGACCACCACATGGTGATAGCGAAACAGCCTGGCCTTTACTTTACGCAAAAAATCTTCGATGTCAAATCCCAGCTCCGGGAGATAGATAAGATGCGGCGCCGCGCTTCCGGGCATCCGGGCAAGGGCCGAGGCGGCGGTAAGCCACCCGGCGTCGCGCCCCATGATCTCGATGATGACGACAGAATCATTCAGATAGATGTCCGTGTCCAGCGCGATCTCCCGGACTTCCGTCGCGACAAAACGCGCGGCCGAGCCGAATCCCGGCGTGTGGTCAATCCCCATCAGATCGTTGTCGATTGTCTTCGGGATGCCCACGACCCGCAGCGGCTTGCCGTGTGCCTGTGCATAGTCGCCGATCATCTGGACCGTATCCATGGAATCGTTGCCCCCGATGTAAAAAAAGGCATCGATCCCAAGCTTTTCCGTGATGCCAAAGAACACCTCGTAGTCCGACGGGTCTTCCTCGAAGTTCTTCATCCGGTACCGGCAGGAGCCCAGATACATGGCCGGCGTCACCTCCAGCCTGTGCAAAAGCGCCTCGTCCGGCTTTCCGCCCGGGCAGAACATCTCCTTCAGATCGACGATGTGCTCCTCCAGAATCCCCTGAATCCCGTTGCATCCGCCCAGGATCTTCCCGTCCGGCCACTGCGCAGCCGCCCGGCTGATCACCCCGGCCAGACTTGCGTTGATGGCGGCGGTTGGCCCGCCTGACTGTGCTACCAGAATGTTCATAGTCCGCTCCGCTGATTACTTCAGCTCGTCATCACAGAACGCAAGCGCCGCTGCGATGACTTTGTCCATATCATAGTACTTATACGCTCCCAGGCGTCCGCCGAACCGCACGCGCGTCTCGCCCTCCGCCAGCTTGCGGTACTCCTCGTACAGCGCGTTGTTGCGGGCGTTGTTCACCGGATAGTACGGCTCGTCGCCCTTCTTCCACTCGCTGGAATACTCACGGGAGATAATAGTATGATCCTGCTTTCCAAATTCAAAGTGCTTGTGCTCGATGATCCGCGTGTACGGAACCTCGCGGGCCGTGTAGTTCACGACCGCATTGCCCTGGAAGTTGTCCGTGTCAAGTTCCTCGGTCTCGAAGCGCACCGAACGGTATTCCAGAACGCCGAGTCTGTAGTCATAGTACTGGTCGATCTGACCTGTGTACAGAATCCGGTCCGCCATGGACGAGAGTGCCTCACGGTTCTTCAGGAAGTCACACGCAAGCCGCACATCCGCGCCCGCCAGCAGTTTCTCCACGATCTGCGTGTATCCGCCGATCGGAATCCCCTGATACCGGTCGTTGAAATAGTTGTTGTCATATACAAAACGCAGCGGAAGCCGGCGGATGATAAATGCCGGGAGCTCCGTGCACGGGCGCCCCCACTGCTTCTCGGTGTACCCCTTGATCAGCTTCTCGTATACGTCCCGTCCCACAAGGGACAGCGCCTGCTCTTCCAGATTCTTCGGCTCGGTGATGTTCAGGTCCGCAATCTGATCGCGGATGATCTTCTTCGCCTCATCCGGCGTCGCGATCCCCCACATCTTCGAGAACGTGTTCATATTAAACGGAAGATTGTACAGCTCATCGTGGTACCGGGCGATCGGAGAGTTGATGTAATTGTTGAACTCGGCGAAGCGGTTAACATATTCCCACACTCTCCGGTCCGACGTGTGGAAGATGTGTGCGCCGTAGCGGTGCACGCGGATCCCGTCCACATCCTCTGTGTAGATATTGCCTGCGATGTGCGGCCGCTTGTCGACGACCAGCACCTTCTTCCCCTTCTGCATGGCCTCGTGCGCAAACACCGCGCCGTAAAGACCTGCTCCCACTACAAGATAATCGTACTTCAAACGGCAGCCTCCTGTGGCAGTGATAGTACATTATATTCCTTACCCGCAATACTTATCAAGTTCATCCGGTTTCACCGTCCGTCCCCGCCATCCTCGTCCACGAGCGGAATGAACATGTTCTCTCTGAGTTCCTGGCGCGGCAGGAACGGAGCCAGATCCTCCAGCGGCGGCGACACCAGCGTACCGTCCGCCAGACGCTTCGTCGAGGACTTCGGCTCCCATCTCTGGGCCGTGTCCGTAAAAATCTCCGTAAAGGACGGTGCCGGGGCTGAGAGCGCCTCGTCCACCACCCGCTTCATCTGCTCGTTGGAGTGCGCGCAGCGGTAGGTGTACCCGAACGCAGGCGCCAGCTTTGCGAAATCCGGGAAGGAAAGGTCGCCTGATTCCGGTCCGATTCCGACCTTGCTGTGATCCGCGAACAGATTGCTCTGCGTGATGCGGATCGACTGGTAGCCCTGATTGTTGATCAGGAAGATCCGGATCGGCAGATGATTCGTGAGGATCGTCTGCAGTTCCTGCAGGTTCATCATGATGCTGCCGTCGCCCTCCAGGCACACGGTGTCCTTGCGCCCCGCGCCGATGCAGGCGCCGATGGCCGCCGGCAGGCCGTATCCCATGCTGGCGATCGCCGAGTTGATGATGAAGCGGCTTCCCTTCTGAATGTGGTACGCCTGATTGCCCACCACGCAGCAGGCGCCGTTGCTCACGACACTCAGGCTGTTCTCCGGAAGTTTCCGGCTCACATAGTCGACAAATGCGTACACATTGGCCGTCTGTCCGTTTTCTGCCCAGTGCTTCTCCTGCACGACCGGATAGCGCTTCTTCCAGACCTGACATACGCCGCGCCAGTTCTCCTGCGGGGAGACGATAACGCCGTCCGGCACCGCCTCATTTACCTTGCGCAGAAAGTCATTCGCGTCGCCCCAGACCGGCTGCTCCACGTGAATCGTCGGTTTCTTCATCTCCGCCGGGTCCGCGTCGATCATGATGACTCTGGCCGCCCGGGCCCAGGTCTTCCAGTTGTAGCCGACCTGGCGGATAGAGATCCGCGTGCCGAGCGCCAGAATCAGATCGGCGTTCTGAATGGCGAAGTTGCCGGCGCGGTCGCCCATGTTGCCGGCGCGCCCGCAGTAGAGCGGATTGTCGTCCTCGATCAGGTCCACGGCGTTCCAGTAGGTCACGACCGGGATGCCGAGCTTCTTCACCACGCGCCGGAAGAGATCGTATCCGCCCGAGAGGCGGACCCCGTAGCCGGCGTGAAATACCGGGCGCTTTGCGGCGGCGATCTGCGCGATGATGTCTTCCACCGTCTCACGGCTGATCGCAGGCGGCATGGCGCCGGCGTCTTCCGCCGGATCATAGCCGGGCAGATCATCCGTCTCTATGTAGCTGCCCTGGAAATTCACCGGAATGTCGATCCACACCGGTCCCGGGCGGCCGCTCACGGCCAGATGCCAGGCGCGCTCCAGATGATAGCGGATCGTCTTCGGATCCTCGATCATGACCGCGTACTTGGTCATCGGCTTCACCGACTTCACAATGTCATATTCCTGGTCGCCCACCGCCCGAAGCGGCAGTCCGCCCGTGAAACGCTCTGCGAACCGCGCCGTCGTGTCATAGCGGACCTGGCCGCTGATGACGAACATCGGTATCGAGTCAAGCCACCCGCCGACCACACCGGTCAGCGCATTGGTCCCGCCCGGCCCTGTGGTCACACACAGCGCCGCGATCCGGTTTTCAATTCTGGCATAGCTCTCCGCCGCCATGGCACAGGCCTGCTCGTGGTGCTGATAGGTCACGTGAAGGTCCGGATTGTGGCCCAGCGCGTCATTCAGGTGCATGGCGCCGCCTCCGACCACGGAAAAAACATCCCGGACGCCGCGGCTCACCAGAAAGTCAGCCACATAATCTGCCAGTCGTTGTTTCATGCCTTTATTTCTCCTGTAAACATCCTTCGGGGTTCTGCGCTTCTCACGAGAGCAGAACGCGCACCGCCGCCCTGTAATCCGGCAGGCGCCTTGCCTTGCGGATCGCCTTCAGTTCCTTCTCATGCCCGGGGAGGGCCTGACCCATCCAGCCCCAGAGCTCCTTCATCCGGTCAACCACGCCGTTTTTGCAGTCAAAGGCCTCCAGATAATTTGAAAAGACAGCATCGTGAAAGCTGCGCAGCTGCGCCTTTCGCACTTCCTCTCCCGGATCGTCCCACGGTCTTCCCGACTCCGCCGCCCGTATCTTCTCTGGCAGCCAGGGGTCCGCAAGTACCCCGCGGCCGAGCATCACAGCCGGGACATCCGGAAACCGCTCCTTGAGATTCCGGAAATCCTGCGCGGTACGGATGTCCCCGTTGTAGGCGACCGGACAGCGGCTGCGCGAGAGGGCGCACGCGAAAGCGTCAAGATCCGGTCTTCCGTCATACCCCTGCCTTCCCGTTCTCGGATGCACGATGAGCTGTGAGAGCGGGTAGCGGTTGAACACATCCATCAGGGCCGGGAGTTCCTGCGCGCTCTCATATCCGACGCGGGTCTTGACCGAGATCCGGATGCCGGCTCCTTCTGTCTGCATGAACACATCCTCCAGAAATGCATCCAGAGCGTCCGGACTTTTCAGCATGCCGGCGCCCCGCCCCTTTGCCGTGACGGTCGGGGACGGGCAGCCGAGGTTGATGTTGACTTCCTCATATCCGGCAGATGCCAGCTCCCGGATGAGACTCGCACAGGCGTCCGGATCTTTGGTCAGCAGCTGAACGGCCAGGTGCATGCCGGCGTTGCTCTCCCCATCGATATCGCGCTTCTCGCGGGTGGAAAAATCACGCACATGGTAGCGGCCGGGAGCTGCAAACGGCGTGAAATACAGGTCAAAATCCGGAAAATACCGGTGATACGCCTGCCGGTACTCCACATAGGTGAGGCCCTCCATCGGAGCCAGATACAGTTTCGTCACAAGTCCTCCCGTCAGCTGATCGTTGTCTCCATGTCATCCGGCTGTACCTCGATGTAGGTGCGGCCGTCCGAGACCGTGATCTGCGTTCCGTCCGCATAGTAGTAGTGCGTTTTGGACCTCTGATCCTCCTTGCTCCAGGTGATCGGCACAGCCTTGCCGCCGGTGATGAAGTACCCTTCCCCGCTTCCGATGTCGCCGATATTCCAGTAGTAATTGTCATCTGTCATCTCGTGCGAGACCTTCTCGACGATGATATTCCGGGCTGTGAACTGCTCACCGGTGTAGTAGTCGGTGTTGGGCTCCCCGTTCACGATGCGGTCGTACTCGCCGCTTTCGCTGTCATAAGTGAACACCGTGCCGTGGTCGGCGCCATAGGGAATGGACACGGAGTCCGCGCTCACGGCATCCTCGCGCTCCGACAGGTCAACGTCGCCCGGATCGTAGTTCAGCAGGATCGTGTCGGAGGCATCGTCAGCGTCCGGCGCAAATCCTTTCTCTTCAGCACATGCCTTGTCCTGGGCGATCGATGTGTACGCCGTGTGGTCATTTCCGAGATTCTCCGGATTGTCCCGCCAGAACGGGCTGTCCGTCAGGCCGTTGATATCATCGATCCCCGTCTCTCTTACCGCGTCCTCGGCGTAGTGACTCCAGCCATAGTGCACGAAAATCGCGTCCGACTCAAAGCAGTAGTCCAGGAAATAATGCCTTGCACTGCGGATCGTCCCGACCGTCAGGTCATCGTCCACATTCTTGAACAGTGCCAGCAGGCGGGACGTCCGCCCCTCTGTCGGAAGCTCATAGATAAGAAATGCGCGGTTAAGCCCCGTCTGCACCTTTACCGCGACCGGCGTGTTATTGACCGACAGCGCAAACGGCCGCTCGGTGGAGTTTACGTCCACGATATCCACTGTGTCCGCGCTTACCTGAGGCGTCTCCGCCTGTGTACTCTTCTGCGCCGCCGCAGTTCTCGTCTCCGTCTGCGTGCTCTTTGCACCGGATGTCCGGGATGTCTGGCCTGTCACGCCCGCGTCACCGCTGCCGCCGCAAGCCGTGAGGCTCCCTGCCAGAAGGATCACAGCCGTCCCGGCTGCCACTGCGCGTTTCAATCTGAACATTTTCTATTCCCCCTCATTTGTTCGTATTACCGCAATATCGTTATGTACGGCAGCATCCGCACTGCCAGCCAGCCGATCAGAAGGCCGAACGCCGCGCCTCCCAGAATGTCCGACGGGAAGTGCACGTACAGATACATCCTGGAAAATGCGATCAGAAAGGCGATCACGGCAAAAAGCGGCCACCAGGCAAAACCGGTTAGCGCCATGGCCATGACCGCCGCCACCGAGGCGGATGTGTGGCCTGACGGAAACGACGGATCCTTTGGCGGCCGGATCAGAAGCTCCAGCTGCTCATAGGAGTACGGCCGCGCCCTGCCGACGATATTTTTAATGAGCCCGTTGCAGATGATCGCGGAGAGCACCAGGGCCAGAAGAACCACCGCCCCCGTCTTCCGGAAGGCCTGATTCATGAGAAGCAGTATGCCCGTCACAATCCAGATCCCTCCCACATCGCCCAGATGCGAGAAAACCAGCATGATGCTGTCCATGACCCGGTTTGCAAAGACGTTCTGGATGCCGTTGAGCCACTTGAACTCCCGCCGGTACGTATCCTTCAGGGGTTCAGCAGGCGGTGTGGCGCCGGTCTCTGCGAAATCCTCCCAAGCTTTGGCAGCTTCTGAAGCATGTCTGGCGAACTCTCTTGCCGTCTGCCGGTCCATGCCCGGAATCCGGTTCAGAAGCTGCTCTGTGCCCTTTCCTACGCCCTCGTGAAAGCTTCCGTGTGCGGTCTGCTCTGGCGCGTCGGTTTCCCGTATGTCTTTTTTATTATTCCTGAGCAGCATCCGTATGCCTTTCTGGCTGCGGCTTCTGTGCCTTTTTCCGGAACACCAGAAGCTTGCTGAACACATAATTGGCGACCGTCACCACGACCTGTACGATCAGTTTCGCAATCTTGTCGTTCATGTGCAGCAGCGTCACACTCACGAACATAATCCCCATGTCCATCAGCAGCGTCAGGACTCTCGCCCCGTAAAAGGACGCCGCCTCGCGGAATATATGCCGGTCATGACTGTGAAACACGAAGATCCGGTTGGTGACATAGGCGAACGTCACCGCAGCGATCCACGAGAGCACATTGGCGGTCTGAAGCTGAATCGGATTCTCAGGATCCAGAACCGTCGATGCCAGACCGTAGTATACGCCCAGACTCACAACCGTCGTCAGTACACCGAAGATCAGATAATTCGCGATTTCTTTATATTTTTCGTACAGTCGTCTCAAACTCTTCATGGTGCTTCCTCCGGTTTACAAGCCGTCTCTTTACTATACCACCAAAGACGCTATTGTTCGAGAATCAAACGCCGGGGCTTTCGGAAGTCTCTCCGAAGAGCCTCGGCCCAGGATACATGTCACGCTCTGATTTTTTCAACCGCAAGGCGCTCGACCTCAAGCGCCGCCCGGTATTCTTTCATGTATGCGTCAAATCCGGCGATGTCATCCGGTGTAGGGCTGACCTCACTCTGCTTCATGTCCCGAAAGACGGCTTCCTGCAGGAAGGTTCCGAGACTCTCCTGCTTCCCCGCACGCCTTGCCAGATAATACAGGCCGAGCAGGGCCTCGCCCCACGGCCCGCCCTCGCCGGCGGTCTCAAGCACTGTCACCGGCGTGCCGGCTGCCGCCGCAAGGTAGCGCTGCGCGACCCCCGGTGTCTTGAACAGCCCGCCGTGGCCGGTCAGGCGGGTGAGCGGCACCTTCTCCTTTTTGAGAAGCAGATCCAGTCCGATCCGCACCACCGCCAGCGCGCCGTAGATCTGTGACCGGTAGAAATCCGCCAGGTCCAGCCCGCCGTCCCGGCGCAAAAACAGCGGAACGCCCTCCGGCAGAGATAACATTCCCTCTCCAGAATAAAAGCCGATACTGGCAAGACCGCCCGCGTCCGGTGCGCCTTCCAGCGATTTTTCAAATAGCATCGTGTAAAGCTTCCCATCGTCGAGCGGCACACCCAGCATCTTCGCGAATTCCCCGAACATCCCCGTCCACGCGTTGATATCCGAGGTGCCGTTGTTGGCATGCGCCATCGCCGCCGGGCTTCCGTCCGGCGTGCTCACCATGTCGATCTCGCGGTACACCTTCGAGAGCCGCCCGTCCATCACGATCATGGCGAAGGTCGACGTCCCCGCCGACACATTCCCGGTGCCCGGCAGGACGGCATTGGTCGCCACCATGCCCGTCCCCGCGTCGCCCTCCGGCGGACAGAACGGAACTCCCGGCTGCAGCGTCCCCGTCTCATCCAGCATCGCCGCGCCCTGCGGAGTCAGCCTCCCGGCTGCCTCGCCTGCCTTCAGCACCTTCGGGAAGAGTCTTTTGATGTCCCGCCCCGTCAGTTTCTCAAAAGCATCCAGCATCGACTGGTCATAATCGCAGGTCTTCGCGTCGATCGGGAAGATCCCGGATGCATCCCCCACTCCGGTGACGCGCTGCCCGGTCAGGCGCTCATGGACATAGGAAGCCAGCGTCGTGGCGCAGACACACGCATCCAGATACGGCGCCTCCTCGAGCATCAGCTGGTATACATGCGCCACCGTCCAGCGCTGCGGAATATTGAACTGAAACGTTTCCGTCAGAATGTCCGCTGCCCTTTGCGTGTTGGTGTTGCGCCATGTCTGGAACGGCGCCAGAAGCCGCCCTTCCTCCGAGAGCGCCAGGATGCCGTGCATCATGGCGGATACCCCCATGACACCATAAGTCACCGGCGTAAGTCTGTAGCGCTTCTGCACATTCTCCCGGAGGGCGCTGTAGCAGCCCCGCAGTCCCTCCTCGATCTGCACAAGCGGGTAGGTCCAGATGCCGTCCACACAGCTGTTCTCCCACTGCCAGCTCCCAGTCGCCAGCACGCTGCCAGACAGGTCCGTGAGGACCGCCTTGATATTGGTAGAACCGAATTCAATCCCGAGAGCCGTATTGCCGGTCCGGATACTTTCTTCTGCGCGCATGTTTTTCCTCATTTCTTCTGCCCGTAATACGCGTTCGGCCCGTGCTTGCGCTGAAAATGCTTCTCAACATAGCTCGCCGGCGCATTCCCCGCCTCCGGGTTCAGCTGCCTGGCAATGAAATCCATCTTCGCCGTCTCCTCGACGACAGCCGCGTTGCGGACCGCCTCAAAGGCGTCCTTCCCCCACACGAACGGTCCGTGATTCTTCGCGAGGCACCCCGGCACATAGGCCGGATTGATGCCGTGGTCCGCAAACCACTGAACAATCACAGCGCCGGTGTTCTTCTCGTAGTCCTCCTCGATCTCCTCCGGCGTGAGATTCCGCACGCAGGGAATATTTCCGTAGAAATAATCACACTGCGTCGTCCCCATACAGGGGATATCCATTCCCGCCTGTGCAAAACCGACGGCAAATGTCGAATGCGTGTGCACAATTCCGCCGCATTCCGGAAACGCCCGATACAGCTCGAGGTGCGTCTTCGTGTCGGATGACGGGCGCAGGCTTCCTTCCACCTGGTTTCCGTCAAGATCCATGACCACCATGTCCTCCGGTTTCAGTGTCTCATAGGGCACGCCGCTGGGCTTTATCACAAAGAGCCCTTTCTGTCTGTCTATCCCCGATACGTTGCCCCAGGTAAATGTGACAAGTCCGTATTTCGGGAGAAGCTCATTGGCCTCCCACACCTGCCGTTTCAGTTCTTCCAGCATGACTTTCTCCTCTTATCCTGTTTACATCAGATCCACCGACACGACGCCTTCCATCTTCCGGACCGCGTCAAGAAGTTCCTCCTGTCTGGCATTTCTGGTCTCCCGCAGTGAGATCAGGGCGAACGCGTTGTGCTTCTTCGTCACATTTGGACGAGCGACTTCAATGTTCTGGATCTTGAAGTTCTCCTCCCGGACAAGTGCGATGATGGCACTCAGTACCCCGGTATTATCATATTCAATATATACGCTGAAGTCGCGGGAGCGATCAAGAATATCGTGCTCCAGTCGCGTGATGACGAGCTCCGCAAACAGCATCAGCGCCGTCGCGATAATGGCGCCCTCATAGAATCCGCTGCCTGCCGCCAGCCCGATGATGCCGCAGGTCCACAGCCCCGCCGCCGTCGTCAGTCCCTTGATCCTCTGATGCCTGGTCACGATGATCGTGCCCGCGCCGATAAAGCCGAGCCCCGCGATGACCTGGGCCCCCAGGCGCGCCATGTCCGTGTAATAGTGCATGTCCAGATACAGAAACTGGCTGGTCAGCGTCGTGATCGCCGCGCCCAGGCAGATCAGGATATGCGTACGAAGTCCGGCTGTGCGCCGCCGCCACGTCCGCTCCAGGCCGATTGCAAATCCGCAGCCCACTGCCAGCAGCAGCCGCAGGATCACCGTTCCGATTGTAACATCTCTGAGTCCCTCCGGAAGATTCAACACGACGCATCCCTCCCTTACCTGTCATCTTCTGCAGCGTCCACGGTTATCATCCCATCATATCTCTTCAATCCGCCGCACATCCTCGATATCAGCAACCGCAGACAATACCTCGGCATGCGTCGTGTGCTTGTTCTTCAGATATATGCTGAACGTCGCATTTGGTCCGGTCGCACTCTTGCGGTCCTTCTTCTCGATCTGCGCGTCGTCAATCCGGATATCGAACGCCTTGATGCATGTGAGAATCAGGCTGATATCGGAGAGCTGCGTGAATTCCACATAAAAGTCCATGTTCCTGGAGCGCTCGAACACCCGCGCTTCCAGGGCGGGGAACAAAGAGATGCTGAGCAGCATCATCGGGATCGCCACCACCGTACACTCCACGAAGCCCGCCCCGATCGCCAGTCCGATGCACCCGGAAGCCCAGAGCCCTGCGGCAGTCGTCAGCCCCTTTACCTGCCGGTGATCCGTCACAATGATCGTCCCGACGCCAAGAAATCCGATGCCGGATATGACCTGTGCACCGAAGCGCGAGACGTCGGTCAGGATGCCGATCTCCTGGTACGTGTCATACCACAGACTATTCAGCATAAAGTAGTCATACTGACTCAGGATCAGCGAGAGCGCCGCGCCCAGCGACACGAACATATACGTCCGCATTCCGGCCGCCCGGCCCTTCTTCGCCCTCTCAAGTCCGATGATTCCGCCCGCTGTCATGGCCAGTAGCAGCCGGGCCAGAATCGCTCCTACCGTAAGCTCACGAAAAATATCAAATGCTTTTAACATGTCGCTTCACCACTTACTGAGAGCGTGTTGTAAACACTCCTCCATCCGCTTATCATAAATTTACGTTTGTTATTATTTTCGCATTCTAACATCTACAGAAGAAAAAATCATTCAAAAAAACACTTTTTGTAAAGCCAATTCATCTCTTATCGTTTAGTAGACGCTGGCAGACGCTGAGAGCGGAATATCTCTGAAGATGTGTAGAATAATTTTGTGCATTTTGCATAATTGATTTCGTATTATTATATTAAACATGTGCATTTCAATTAATCTGCATTTTTGATATTATTCACTTAAGGCTTATTGTGAACAAAACGTGAAGGACAAAGCCCCCCGAAAGGGGGATTTTGTCCTTTTTTATTTGAGGAGAAAAGATGAACAACAATATCAGCGGATTAAAAAGCTTTGTTTCAGGTAGACGTAGAACTCATCAGAAGTTCGATGTCGTTCTGGACACCGATACATACAACGAAATAGATGATCTGTACGCGTTGGCCTATGTGATTCTATCAAAAGATGTTTTCAATGTATCCGCCATTATTGCAGCGCCTTTTTACAGTCCGAAGTGTTTAAACAGAGTACGGACTACACATTCTCCAAGAGAGGGTATGGAAGAAAGCTATCAGGCTATCATCAATTTACTTAAAAAGATGAAAAGAGAAGATCTTAAACGCAAGGTCTTTAAAGGAGTCCAATCATTCCTGCCTGATGAAACTCATTCTGTAGATTCTCCTGGTGTCAATGAAATAATCAGGCTTGCCAAGCAGCACACATCAGAATCTCCTCTTTTTATCATCGGAATAGCTGTCCTGACTGATATAGCTTCCGCGATAATTCAAGATCCTTCTATTATTGATAAGATTGTTGTAATTTGGCTTGGTGGAAATGCTATTGAGAAGAACAGCTGCAGTGACTTTAATGCAAGTCAGGATATCGCCGCAGCACGAGTCGTTTTCCGGGCAGACGAGAGGCTTGTACAACTGCCCTGTTCAGGAGTTGTATCAGATTTTTCCGTGACTAGAGCGGATTTGATAAAGTATCTTCAGGGAAAAAATGAACTGTGCAGCTACCTTCTCAAAGAAAGTTTAGATTTCTTATCATTAAAATACAAGGCTGATGACTGGATAAAACCTTTATGGGATGTGACAGCGGCAGCCTGGGCTGTAAGCGATGATTTTATGGATAGCAAAATCATCCCGAGTCCTGAATTTCAATACAATTACACCTACAAGATTGATAAAAATCGCAATCCTATCACTTATGTTTATCGTATACACCGCAACGCTCTTATGAACGATTTGTTTTCCAAATTAGCAAAGGCTTTTGATTAAAGATCTTTAGTAATGCACTTATATTTGAAGGAGGAGCTTCATATGAAAGGTAACTTGAAAAGAGTCATCACCTCGATCATGGCAGGAAGTATGGCATTAAGCCTAGCCTCCTGCGGCAATTCCGACACTTCAGGAGGTTCGTCGGCTTCAGCGGGGACAGAAGGTGAAAATAAAGGCGAGGTCGTTATTCACCTGATGATGAGCAACTCGCAGAAAACAGGTGTCAGCGCTGCCGTGGATGCATTCAACAAAGCCTACGCCGGCAAAATTCGATGCGAGGCAGATTACGTAGCATTTAACGATGTATTTGAAACGCTAGAAACTCTAATGAGTAATGATTCTACAGAATATGATGTATTTGCAGCCGATGGGCCAAATGTAGCAGCTTATGTTAAAAGAGGCTATCTCAAGTCCCTCAACCAGTGGTTTTCTGAAGACGAGATAAAAGAATTTAGTGATGCAATGATAACCGAAGGAACCTATCAGAATCAGTTTTACGGTGCGCCAATGGGGAATTCTTCACTCATTTTATACTATAATAAATCTCTTCTGCAGCAGGCTGGTATTAACATTGATTTCGATTCAATCACATCTGGTAATCGTCTGACGTGGGAGCAACTTGTCGATTATGCGAAACAGGCGCAGAAAATCCTTGATCCGGATGGTACAAACGGAATCTATGGCATAGAGTTTCAGCAGGTTGGCAGAGTCTATCAAATGAATGTACTGCCAAATTCACTGGGCGGAGCGCAAATCAGCAGTGACGGCCTAAGTGTTGACGGCGTAATCAACACAGAGCCTTGGTACACCGCTCTTCATTGGTATCAGGATCAGGTGAATGATAATGTTTTCACACGTGGTATCTCTGCAGATGAAACAAGCAGTTATTTCATGTCCAACAAGATTATTTTCTATTTAGGTACGACTGCTCTTCCGACTGCATTTGCTAATAATAATTTCTCAGATTATGGATACACCTATGTCCCATGCTTTAAGGGACACGAGAAAGATCTCAAAACATCCTGCGGAAGCTGGACGCTTGGATTGAACGTCCATTCCACGAAACAGGATGCCGCTGCTGAATTTATTAAGTATCTTACACTCGGCGATGGTGCGGATGTTTACATCAATGCTTCCGGTATGGTACCTGCTCTTACACGCCAGTTTACAGAGGATCTTGCCCAGAAGATGCCTTATATGAAGATTGCAGAATATGAGGTAGAGCACACTGCTCTGGTTCGAGCGATAACTCCAGCATATAACGAGTATTCAACTTCATTGAATGCACTGTGGGATAATGTTCGAAACGGAGCTGATGTGGAAGATTCTGTCCAAAATTGTGTCAACGACCTTAATACCGCTTTTCTTGAGTACAAATGATTTTATCGTTAATCAGTGAAATACTTATTGCTAAGTATATTCTCATTGGCCTGTCAATTACAGGTCAATGAGTTTTAGAAGAGGAGTATTCTGTGAAAACTGATCAAACCTCAACGTATGCAAAAGCAGCGCCCTACCTAATGTTGGCGCCGGCACTTGCTATAATTCTAATTTTTAAAATCTATCCAATACTTTCAGTCTTTGTGAAGTCATTTATTCGCGACGGACAATTTTCATTAAAAACTTATTATATTCTGTCTCAGGATGCGACCTTTTGGAATTCGTTACTAACAACATTGAAAATGAATGTTGTTATGATTCCGCTGCAGGTTATTCTTTCGATCATATTAGCTTTACTCGTCAATCTTCAGCTTAAAGGTATTTCTGTTTATCGGACGCTACTCTATCTCCCTGTTACAATGGCTATTTCTGTTGCCTCTATAACCTGGAGAATGATGGCGAATTATAACAGCGGTGTATTCAACAGCATTCTAAGCGCTACTGGGATTGGCAGGCAGGGATTATTTACAGATGTCCATCAAGCCTTATGGTTTATTGTAATAATGGCAACATGGAAGGGTTGCGGTTATTGGATGATGTTCATTCTTGCAGGTCTCAAAGGAGTAGACACGTCAATATATGAATCGGCAAAACTTGATGGAGCTGGTTACTTCAAGACATTATTCAGCATCACTTTACCCATGATAAAAAATTCATTATTGTTTGTAATCGTTGCCAATACGTCTGCCAATATGCTTCTTTTTGCGCCTATGCAACTGATAACAGACGGAGGTCCGCAGAATTCGACTAATGTATTAATGTATGAGATTTATAAGTCTGCATTTCGTAATGGTAACCAATCTCGAGCCGGTGCCTTAACATCAATACTTCTAATTATTGTACTAACCGTCGTCATCTTACAGTTCAAATTACTGAATCGTGATAAGGAGGAGGAAAATGGTTAAAAATAACAATCCTTTAACTCATGTGATACAGTATATTGTTTTGTCTATCCTTGCAATCATCTCAATGTTTCCTCTTATTTATATTATTCTGGCATCTTTCCGTTCTAATCAGGAATTATTCACTTATGCACTGCCTTTTACGATTAAAACATTAATCCCGCAGCATTGGACTCTCGATAACTTCATACAGATTTTTGTAAATATGAATTTCGGTAGATCAATATTAAATACCATTCTTGTTATCGCTGTACTCTTACCAATCAGTCTAATCTTATCTGCGCTTGGTGGTTTTGTATTTGCATTCTTCAATTTTACAGGAAAAGCTTTCCTTTTTGCGATCTGTATGATTTCTTTCATGATTCCCACAGATGCAATTGCAGTACCACTCTATAACGAAATCTCAAAAATGGGATTGATCAATACGTATTGGGCACTAATCCTGCCAGACGCAGCAAGTGGTCTTGCTATGTTTTTGTTCACGCAGTTTTTTAAGGATATTCCGAAGAGTTTGCTCGAGGCTGCCCGAATCGATGGAGCCAGCTGGCTTCAGGTATTCAGAAGAATAGTTCTTCCGCTGTCTGTTCCGGTTGCCATCACGGCTGGGCTGATGATTTTCACGAATGAATGGAATAACTTTTTCTGGCCATTACTGGCTGCCCGCAACGAAAATGTTCGGACTATTCAGGTGGCTCTTGCCTATTTTGAAGATGAAAACCAAGTTTTTTTCAGCTATATATTTGCAGGTTCCGCAATCTCTGCCATAGTACCAGCGATAATCTTCCTCTCTCTCCAGAAATATTTCGTTCAGGGAATCGCTAGCAGCGGCTTGAAAGGCTGAACAAGCACCAAAGATGTGGTTCTTTTTATCCAGTATCATGCTGCGAAATTAAAGTATCCACTTACTTCCCGTGCGCTGAATGCACCAGCGGTCATATACACGAAATATGGTTTTCCTTCGGCTTTCTTCTTGAACAGGAACTGACTGACCGGATCGTCATCGCGGGGACCGAGCTGGAGCATCGCCTCCATGACCTGGAACAATGATTTCTGAAGGCGTGCAGAGCCGCATTTCGATGCGTGACCACTCTTGGACCACTCTTGTGAACGGCTTCACCGGAATCATTCTTTCCGGGAGCCACGCCGGCGTAAGCCGTCAACGCTTCCCGATGGTTGAATCGGCTGATGTCTCCGATCTCGGCCATGATCTGCGGGCCGAGACTTGGACCTACGCCATACATGGAACGGACGGTCTAACACTCAGGGAGCGAGGATGCGAGTTCATCCATTTTCCGGCGGAGCTCTTCGACATACTTTGACATAAGGTTCAGCTGTGCGATGCTGTTCCTGATCATCTCTTTGTAGACCGGATCCTTTGGAACAGTCGGAACCAGCTCCTTTGCCTGGGCATAAATCTTTTCCGGACGGGCAGGCTGGGAATCATAGCCGTGATGTTTACAGAAGTTTTGATAACGTTCCGCGAACACCTTCAGGCCGGAATCCAGGACGCCGTTCACATGTCAGAAGGGATCGGTATAGTCGACCCATTTCTCGCTGTATATTGTCAATAGGCAATCCTCAGTGCTCGGTGAGCAGCCGATTTCACGGGCAATGCCCAGATGGAGTAGTTGTCTTTAAGGCGAATCTGAATTAAAACTCGCTCCTCATGCGAAAGATATTTGCCTTTTATATGGGGAGTTATCGTAGAATGAGAGCAGTCCATGGTGGCGATTCTCCTGTAGAAAGTTTGTTGTGGTGACTGATATGTAATGGCCACCTGTCAAGTACTTCTTACAGGTTTCACATTTGTTATAACTGAGCACATCCTGAAGAAGCTCCAGACAAA
>OCTW011593651.1_pt1 | contig 52655 bp, 53 predicted proteins | sample 1539671 | NCBI WGS metagenome assembly OCTW01 (sample SAMN02144230, study PRJEB22623) | gut metagenome | biome: sheep rumen | host: Ovis aries | place: New Zealand | reverse complement strand
AAAGAGTTAAGTACGAAGAGCCGTGTGATGGGAGACTGTCAAGCACGGTTCCGTGAGAAGGGAGGGTGAAAGTCCCTCTACTTACTCGACCACAAAAATGTAACTCAGTCATGAGCCCATAACTTCTTAGGGGGTAGCAAGCGTACCTCCTAAGAAGTGATTCTTTCGATGAAGCTGCTGTCGGGATTGTCTTCAATGATCAGTTGGTAGAGAGTTCCAAACTTGGATTTCCCATTTCTTCTTGCTTTCTCAACAATGGAATGAAAACATTCATACGTTTCAATCCACACCCCTACGTGAGGGGTGACTGGCGAGCATGGCCAGCGTGCCGTAGAAGTTGTTGTTTCAATCCACACCCTACGTGAGGGGTGACCGATTAGATCCAACAGGATCAGAGACATTAGACGTTTCAATCCACACCCCTACGTGAGGGGTGACCAGCACCTATAACAGCACCAGTTGGTCCACCAAGTTTCAATCCACACCCCTACGTGAGGGGTGACTTAATTGAGTTAACCCAACTTTTTCATTCAATATTTGATTCTTATTGCTATTCAGCGTTTTGCGTTTTTTCGCTACGTCTGCTGTGTTCTACATATTTTTATTTTTCGGAACGGCATCGGTTTATAGTTCAACATCGAGTAGATTTCAGCAGCTTGTTCCGTGGGCGTACTGCATATCCTCATTTCTACTTTCTCCCCCAGTGCGTTGATGGCCTCTGATGTCACGGCTTTCTGCGTGCTCATGATCCTTACAATCTCCGTCCAGTATGGCGTGGGGAACTCCGCCTTCGGGTCGGGGTCGGCCGCTTTTCTGGCCTCGTTCACCTTCTTCATCTGGTGGCGTATGACGTTCACTATCCAGTATGAGAGCAGTCCGAGGAAGAGGTGCGCGTCGGAGCGGTCATCCTTCTGGTGGAGGAGTGCCGGGCGTTTGTGTCGTCGGCAGGAGGGGATTCTCCATCCACCACCTATGCGCCTAACGCCATCGCCGAACTACAGGATGAGATTTCCATTGCCGAGGAAGAGATAGTGGCCGGTCGTGCCTCGCAATGGCTCATTGACCAGTACGTGGCCGCTCTGACACAATTGCTTGCTCATGCTAAGGCGACCAGCGGCTACCAACCTAAAAGGGTGTTCGAAGTGACCGGCGACCACGGTTTTGTGCATCTGGGTGGCATCGTCTCGCAGCAGGATATCGACCGAGCCAAACAACTGCTGGCAGATGGAGACCCGCGCATCAAGCAGGCATGGAACATCCTTTGCGCCAACGAATACGCACAGGCCTCCGTGGCCACATGGCCTACACCTACGGTCGTCCGTGGCGGCACGGGACAGAATTATATGAACTGCGCTCGTGGTGCGGCGATGGCCGCCCGTGAGCAGGGAGCAGGCCGAGAAAGGGGCGAAAGCCCATAGGCCATCATCTGGATTTCAGTCGTCCATCGGGATTTTCCGACATCCATCCATAATTTGACAAATCGCCATACAAGTATCGACCTTCAAGAGCGACTCCTTCTGGCATTGCGCAAGAAAGTCGCAAAGCCTCTGAAATCGACCCAGTTCCATTTCATACGCATCATGACGATGCCCATCTGCCACGATACTATGCAGCATAAAAATGCAGGCAGCTTGGTCGGCAATCGCTTTCTCAATCAAAGCCTTCATGTCGGCGAGGGGTTTATTCCCGACAATCGGAATGCTGTAGAGCCGACGGATCGCGGCATCTCCAGTTCCCGGCCGTGCACCATCACCCTCATGCATCAAACAATCGCTGAATGCATACCGGCAAAGACTCGGGCTGGGCACAATCCTGTTTATTTTGCGAGAGATTGTCTTCAGCCAGAACGGCGAGGGGCGCCGGATCGAATGCCGGATGTACCTGACAGAGATCCCCCGGTCGTTGCCTATCAGCCGTTCCTCATCCGTAGCGAAACAAGTGTTGCCCGTCAGCGCGATACCGTTGCCTGCGGGGTGAAGGCGGTCAGTGCCCAACCATTCGCAGAGCTTCTCAATCCCATCGAGCAGGTTGTCTGTCGCATTGTGGTGCCAGTATCCATGCGATGCGATCTCCATCCGAGGGTCGCCATGGAGCTGGCGCAGCATGTCGATCGTCATGGGAGGCACCTCAGTGAAAGGCCACTCCGTCTGTCGCTGTTCGATATATGAGGCCGTGACATTGAATGTCGCCGACAAACCATAACGCTGAAGCACGGGATAAGCCATGGTGAAATGGTCCATCCGCCCGTCGTCGAAACTGAAACCGAAATAAGCCCTTTTCATCTATGCCCGCATCCTCCTCATAATCACGTAGATAATTACTGGTGCTCCTAATAGCGGCGTCACCGCATTCAGCGGGATGATGCCACTTTCGCCGGGCAGGAAACACACCCAGTTGCAGAGCAGTGCCACCGCCGCTCCCGTCAGAATCGTCGCTGGCAGCAACTGCCGGTGGTTCTCCGTCGTGAGTAACATCCGCGCCACATGTGGCACGGCCAGCCCGATAAACGACACCGGACCGCAAAACGCCGTCGTCACCGCCGTCAACAGTCCCGTGACGATCAGCAAGGAGTTGCGCACCATCCGCGTGTTGATGCCCAGGTTCTCCGCATACTGCTCTCCAAGCAGCAGCGCATTCAGTGGTTTGATCAACAGCAGCGAGGCCACCAGCCCCACCACCGTCACGCCCGTGAACACCGGCAGATGCGCCATCGACACCCCGCCGAAATTGCCCATTCCCCAGACCGCATACGACTTCACCCCCTCCTCGGTGGCGAAGAAATTGAGCAGCGAGATCACCGACGATGACATAAACCCGATCATCACGCCGATGATGAGCAGCATCACGCTGTTGCGCACCATCGTCGAGAAAAGGAAAATCACCGCCGTCACCGCCATCGCCCCGACGAAAGCACCCGTCAGCACAGCAACGAAGCCCGTCACCTCAAACATCCCCGTGGTCAGCGAACCGCCCAGGAGTAGCATCACCAAGGCCACGCCCAGTCCGGCCCCGCCACTGATTCCGAAGATCGAAGGGTCGGCCAACGGATTCTTGAATGCCGTCTGCAACATCAGTCCGCTTACCGCCAGGGCTCCACCGCACAGGCACGCCGTCACCGCCTGCGGCAACCGCGACTCCATCACGATATATCGCCAGGCATCGTTCTCCGTCTCATGCCCGGCCAATATCCGTAGCACCTCCCCTGCAGGAATCCGAATCGACCCCATCAGCAGGCAGAGGACAAACAGCAGCAGCACGGCCCCTGTCATCAAAACACAATATCTAATTCCTTTCATTGCATGAAAACTACGTCAAATAATACACCCCCACATCCGACATCCCCCTGTTCATCGGGATTTGCCGCTCGGCACTCGAAGAGTGACTCCGTTCATCGGGATTTGAAATCCCGATGCATAGAGCTGCGGATTTGTAATCCGCAAAACGTAAGGGTTCCACTCCATCCCCCGTGTTCATCGGGATTTGAAATCCCGATGCAAAGAGCTGCGGATTTGTAATCCGCGATCGTAGGGTGCCGATTCAGCCCCACTACCTGTTCATCGGGATTTGTCGCTCGGCACTCGAAGAGTGACGCTTGGCTCGTCCAAGAATCCCGATGCATTGAGCTGCGGATTTGCAATCCGCAAAACGAAAGGGTTCCACTCCATCCCCCACTACATCACCCGGCGGTAATACCGTGTAGCCCCAATTCCCAGTTCCGGGTGAAGCAGGATGATATAATCCCTCAACAGAAAATCCGGCCTAAATGACACCTCCTCGAAATAAGGCACCTGCTGCGTGTCCACATACCACACGTTGCGCTCTTTGAACGCCTTCATCTGCCGATACCCCTGATATTCCGAAGCTAACCGTTCATACGTCAGCTCACCCGAACCGAAATAGTTGAAGATCCACACATCCGAGCCGCCCGCCTTCGCCAGCACCGTCTCAAACGTCATCGCCAGACTTCCCCCGTGATTGTCGTCACTCCAGGCGTAATCACCGTTAGCATCTGCGATCAATTGCCCCACACTGCTTGCCCCGCCCGGCACATACCACGTGCCGCCCGTCAGTTTCTCCGTGATCATAGACCGCCTTCTTTCGCCCGAGGTCCGTTCCGCCCCCGAGGTCTGAACTGTTCCCGAAGCCAGTGCTGTTCCCGAGGTCGGTTCCGTTCCCGAGGCCTGATCCGCCCCCGAGGTCCGTTCCGCTCCCGAGGTCCGTTCCGCCCCCGAAGCCTGAGCTGTTCCCGAGGTCCGTGCTTTCCCCGAGGTCCGTTCCGCCCCCGAGGTCTGAGCTGTTCCCGAAGCCAGTGCTGTTCCCGAGGTCCGTTCCGCCCCCGAGGTCTGTGCTGTCCCCGAGGTCTGTGCCGTCCCCGAGGCCTGTGCCGCCCCCGAGGTCCGTTCCGTCCCCGAGGCTGCCAGTCGCTTCAGTGCCAGATAACTGCTGTCTACTACGGCAAACAGCGAGTCTGCCTCCCTCGATTTGCCGAGCAGCAAACCATAGAAGCGCATCCATTCCGCCCGAGCCATCGCCGAACACTCCATGTAGTCCGCGCATTCCACGATCGGGATGTTGATATTCTCCAGCCGCCCGTATCCCCCCGAGTTTTCAAACGGCGAGATCCACAGCGCATCCGGTTTGATCTGGATGATCTTCTCGATCAGTGGAGCCATCCCGTCGCCGCAGTCCGCTATCCGTCCCTGGTGCACCCCTTCCTTCACATAGTCTACCAGGATGTATTTCAGGTCAGCCACCCCCGCCAACTGCTCAGTGGCACCCAACCACTCCATCAGTTGGCAGTGCGCCGACGTGAACACCACCGCCTTCTCCACTGGCGTCCTCACCACCGTCCCCGAGGGCAGCGAGTGGGGCAGGGGAGCATCCTTCTCCACCAGTACATACCGGTGCAGCACCGCCCCCTCTTTCCAGGGATTGTCGATTGTCACCACCGTGCAACTGTCGTAACGCACCATCTTCAGCAGCGACGCATATTTCATCGCCACCGTGTCGCCAGCGCCCAATCCATCATCAGCCGAAGTGCTCCGCCCCGCGCATCCCGCCAGCAGCATCGCCAGCACCAGCATCACCACCGATAACCTGTTCTTCATCTATTCACGCATTTTTATGCAAAGGTATAAATTTTTTCCCAACCCAATAAATAATCCCCTCCAATTTGTTTTTTCCATTTATTTCGACTAAATTTGCAAACAAATTCATTGAACAGGATTATGACAACTTTTGAACTGAATGCGGAATTATTCCGTGAGTTGAGCATTATTGCAGAGGATGAGGGCATGATGTTGCAGGCTCTCAAGGCCCTGCGTCGTATCACCAACCCCACAGGAAATCTTCGCACGTTACCACAGGAAAAGATAGAAGCCATAGACTGGAATAATCTCCCCGAATTACCTGCCGACATATTGGAACTTCGTGGTTCCGCATCTATTTCAGAAGAGGACTTGGCCAAAGACAGTCGTTTATCATATATCATGAGCAAATGAAAACAGTTTTCTGGGATACCAATATCCTGATTGATTATTATGCCAATCGACCTGGAGCTGATGCTGCACAGCAAATGCTGCGAATTGCAAATGCAAAAGAATTGGAAATTTGTTCATCTGTTTTGACTTTTGCCAATTTCGCTTATGTGGCGAGGCATAATCACACCAGAGAGCAAGTCTTTTCGGCCCTTGATAGATTCGAAAGGCTAATTCACGTTTTGCCTATGGATAGGATTCAATTGCGAGAAGCTATTAATCTCCATGCAGGGATTTCGAAGACAGATTACAGTATCAATGTGCATTGGCTGCAAGGTGCGACGTAATCATTACTAATAATAAGAAAGATTTTGTGGACTATAGCCAACTCCCCTTGTTTACTGCAGCTGAATTTTTAAATGAATTAATACTAGCACATCACTAGTGCATCGGCTTCCCAAGCCGAGGAGGCGGGTTCGATTGTAACCGCACTAACAAGAGACGAGAGATATCATCTGATTATGACCAAACAAGAGTTCTTTTTCATGCTGATCCGCTCCGCCGTCAGGCAGGAGCCCCTTAAACCCTTCAGCATGACCCCATGGGAATATGGAGAAATGATGAAGGAGGCCGACAAACAAAGCGTGTCAGGCCTCCTCATTGAAGCGTTGCGCAACAATAACGTCACGCTGCAGAAAAAGTGCGTCATTCACATGATGAAACTCCAGAATGCCATCATCTCCAACAACCGCCTCCTCAACCGCCGCGCCGTCGAAGTCTCCAAACTTTTCAACGACGCCGGCTTCCGCACCTGTGTCATCAAGGGCCAGGGCAACACCCTGTTTTATCCCAACCCCTTCTCACGCATCCCCGGCGACATCGACCTATGGGTAGAAGGCAGCAGAAAAGAAATCTCCACCTTTGTCAAGTCACTGACCCCCTCCGCCCAGGACGGCATGCTCCATATCGACTTCCCCTATTTCCAGGACGTCGATGTCGAAGTGCATTATTGGCCCAGTTTTATGAACCGCCCAAAATACAACAAGCGGTTGAGAAGATGGTATTCAGAACATGCTGATCCTGAATTCTCCCATCGAGTCTCCCTACCCGAAACCGAAGGTGATTTGTGCATATCAACTCCCGAATTCAATGTCATCCAGCAATTGTCACACATCATGTCCCATTACTTTATAGAGGGAATAGGATTGCGGCAGTTCGTGGACTATTATTATGTCCTTAAAAATGCAAAACGCCCCGATGGAATCGAGGCGCTATTGCATGATATGGGAATGCTGAAATTTGCCCGAGGCGTGATGTGGGTAGAGCAGCAGATCTTCCATCTGGAAGACCAATATTTGCTCACTTCAGCCGATGAAAAAATAGGAAAGATGATATTGGATGAAATCTTGCAAGGAGGTAATTTTGGCTGGCATGATACTCGCTACCATTCAAGAAATAGAGGTCTTTTCACTCGTGGCATCACCGATGCATATCGCCTCGTCAAACTCTCTTCCACCTTCCCAGGAGAATCCCTCTGGAAAATATGGGGGAAGATATTGAATCAGAGGTGGAAGCTTTTCTCCTAATTGCTTATTGATATGCTCCGTCTTTTGCTTCTAATATGGTACTGGGTTCGTATACTTCCACTGTATGCCATGTCATAGGAGGAACCTGTATGCCATATTTCAGTTCACGTGGACAAATTCGATATCGAGCTATCTCTGTAAAGTGATCATTGTCAGTTGCATACTCTCTCTCTGCGTCGATTCCTTCAGCCTCAGAAACAGCCACTCCTTCATAGATAACCCAGTCCAGACAACCCTCTAAACAAATAATGGTCTCAGATGTCTCCAAATGCCGGTGGATTGGCACGATTGTTCCGGGTTCCATCACGTTCAGCATGCGTTGACTGGTATCATTGGGTGTCGTCCGCAAGTCGAAATTGATTCGTTTACGCTCGTTCTTAGAAGCTTCGAAATGAAGATCCGTTAACAAATTGTCATTTATAAGTTGAATTGTTGTGTTGTCGCTCATTCTTTTAAAGATTTAAGGTATTCTTCGTGCAGGTGATAATACTTCTTCATGAAAGCAATATATGCGAGGCATAACACACAAATAATGCCGATGAAGTAAGCCCAGTGTGCAGTCATTGTGTCTGGTATCACATAGATGGCGATGAGTGATATAGCTAATTGTAAGCACATATAAATGGTGCTGACAACAGTATGAGGAATAGCCAGTTCGTTGGCCATGAGTTGGAATGCGTGCTTGCGATGAGCTTGTCCAAGATTCTCATGAAGCATGATGCGATGGATAATGGTTAGACAACCATCTACACCATAAAGTGCCAGTAAAATCAACCAAGTGACATCCCCTTTTTGCATAACGAGCATGCCAATCGCAAAGAGAAGTATAAATGCGATGCCGATGCTTCCAACGTCGCCTGCAAAACATTTTGCTCTTTTCCTGAAATTGAAAAAGCAGAACACTAGCAATGCGAGGCCAATGACAACTAGTAACGACTCTTCCACGAAATGATGCTCTCGGTTGAGTAATATGAGAGGAATCAGCACAGCCAGGGAATACCCCCCTGTGATACCATTGATACCATCCATAAAATTGTATATGTTGGTTGCGCCTACACATACAATTAGAGCGATGGGTACCGCCCACCATAAATTCAGTCGCATCAGCCCCACTTCTACGAAAATCAAGATCATCGCAACAAACTGTGTCGTCAAGCGAATGGAATCCGGTAGCGAGTGGACATCATCCACAAAGCTTATTCCAGCAGCCAAAGTCACAGCAGCCAAAAGCCATGGATATTGTATTCCATAAAATACACTCCATAACCATAAACCAAATAAGAAAATAATACCCCCTCCTCTAAGAACCACCGATTGATGTGAACTACGTTCATTAGGCTTATCTATGATGTTGAAATGGTCAGCAATTTTGAAATAGATCAGCTCACCAAATAGCAATATGAAAAATAAAAGAATATATGTCATTGAAATGAAATAATAGTCTTCTTAAGTCCATCTTTGGCTCGAACTGGCATTTTCTCTATGCCGATAGCCTTTTTAATCTTCGAGTTGGAAGAAATATAGTTCTCTGTCAATTTTTGTAGTCTTTCAGTGTTCAGAGGCAGATGAAGCCAACCACCCAGTTTTGCAAAACCTATCATAAGCCCTTTGGGTATATGCCAGATATGTGGCTTTTTGCCCATGGATTCACAAATAATTTCAATTAATTCATTGGTTGATACTGGCTCGTCATCATTTACATGATAAATACCACTTTTGATGTCTTTCGTCAAGAGATTGCTGATGATATAGCACAAGTTATCAATAGACATAAAAGTCCGCTTGTTTTCAAAAGCTCCCAATGGCCAGGGAATCCCTTTGCTCACTACACCATATAGCAGATTTAAGTTACCTTTGTTTCCGGGTCCGTGAATCATGCATGGACGCAAAATATATGTATCTTTCCCCATTTTGCTTTCAATGTATTTTTCCGCTGCGATTTTGCTTTCCCCGTATGGCCCTTTAGGAGATGGGGTTACGCTCTCATCCACAAAATCTCCTACAACTTTGTCTGCTGCAGCTTTTACAGAACTGAAAAAGATAAATTTCTTTGCAGACGATTGCAAGAAGTAGTCATATATGGTTTTTGTCAGTTCTGTGTTGACTTTAAAATACACATTAGCTTTCGTTTGATTTTTTGTGTCGTGAGCCATACCTGCTAAGTGAATGATAGCATCCACCATAGGTATATCGTCTATTTGATCCCATCCGAAAGTATGTTGCACACCATCTTTCATTGGTGCGACAATATCAAGCCCATAAATAATATTGTCTTTTGATAAAGCTCTGACTAAATTTGTTCCTACAAATCCGTGGATACCAGTAATAAGTATTTTCATTTTATGCACCAATTAATTTGTTTATCAAGTCTGCATACATGTTGGTTACAATCTCTTTGGTATAGTTCTTGAGAATAATCTGCCGTCCATTTCTCCCCATTTGCAGTAATTCTTCTTTACTGATGTGATGTAGCCAATCAGACAATTCTTCCACCTTTTTTGTCATGTCTTTTTCTGTTACGATTTTTGCGCATCCCTTATCCATCAGAAAATTCACGATGGGTGTATCGTTACTTGACGCGATAAGAAGGGGGCGCTCGCAAGCCATGATCGTATATACTTTAGAGGGGAATCCATCTCCTTCCATCTTCGGATTCATAAAAATGAAGTTTAAATTGCTATAGGATAGGATTTGGGGCATAAGGTTCCGTGGTTGGTAGGGAAGGATCTTCACATTATATAATCTGCGTTTTTTAACTTCTTCTTCTAAATATGGTTTTTTGACTCCTTCTCCAATAACAATATAATTGACAGCTAAATCGTTTGTCTTTTCTGCAAGATCCAATAATGGATCCCAGTCCTGTGCAAAACCGATATTACCGGCATACAATATTTTGATTGAATTGGTGTTAGGAAATATCTTTTTATCTAAATATTCCTCCCATTTGCATTGGCGATAAAGATCAGTGTCAACAAAGTTCGGAATGATATGCAGATTCCTTTTGTCTTCGAATCGATCTGCTATCGTATTGTAAAATATTTGGTCAATTGTTGTGACAGCATCAGAATGATTATACACCTTATGCTCCATCCATTTGAGAATTTTGAGTGCTAATCCCTCTTTCATCTTCAAAATGTCAGGATATATTTCTTGCACGTTATATACCACTTTGCAACCTTTCATTCTTGCAAGGCCTAAATTTAAAAAGCCAATGGTAAGAGGAGGGGATGGTGATAAGATTAGGTCCACATGACGTATTGTCAATCCAATGAAGAACGAAACAATATGCCAATAGACAAACCCCAATAACCTTAATAATGTGCTCTTGAATTTTTTCTGTGGTACATGAAGTACTGTCATCTCGTGGAATTTGCTTACTTTGCAGAATCCCCACACTTTCCATTTCATCGGCTGCTCGTTAAGCTGTTCTTTCACGATGTTGAAATGGGGAGTTGTGGTTAAAATGACCACATCATAACCTCGTTGTTTCAGTTTGATGGCAATATCATTATACAAATATGCAGTTGATACTCCATCTGGACTGAATATTAATGTGTGAATTAATACTCTCTTTTTCACCATTGTTGTCTATTTCTTTTTCCCGTATATACGGTCATACCCAAATATTTTCACCTGTAAATACCTGTAATATGCTTTATATCTCTTGGGTAGATATCTAAACAATAGGACTTTTGCATATCCTTTGTTTCTTAGCAATATATCGATGCCAAAGTTTGTCTTGAGTATTGTGTGATTAAAAACGACTTTAGTCCATCTATGCAACAGAACATCATTTTTTGCATTTGTATCATGGATCACTTCAAGCCATGCGGGATTGTCTTTCTCTGAAATCGTATCGACAACGCATCCCCTGTATTTGAAAACATTTCCATGACCTCCAAATCCGTATGCAGTTTTTATTTTTTCGTTAGGCAAAACGTTCTCAATTAGTGTGAGAAAATGATTGTTTTTATACTTGACTTCTGTGGCAATATTTAAATCCTCAAAATATTGTAAACCGTAGATAAACGTAATGAATGTTGGACGAGCAATAGGCTTTAGAGCATGATTCCGAATCATAGAAATGTAATCCTTGTGCAAGGAATCATCATTGTCCAAATATGTCGTAGTGATTTTCTCTATATTTTCACCCTTTGTCGAAGCTTGTGCTTGGTCTTTAGATATAACTTCTTGAAAAATTCTTGCAAAGTACCACCCTGCATGTGATTTCACTCTGATAGGCAAGAATTGGGGACATTCATCTTTGTAATTATTATATCTTTTTACATATTCAGTTGGTGTGTCCTCGTCAAATAAGACGATCCAAGTGAAATCTTGGCAACTCTGGTTCATTATGCTTGGGAGACAATATTTTTCAAACAATTCGAACCTTTTCTCTAACCAATCATTTGTTCTTGTCTCTTTTTTGTTCTTGTCAAGCTCCCAAAGATTCAGGTTGAATCTTGTTAAAATATAGGATTTAATCATCATAGATTTATTTCACCTTTGCATATTTCAGAAGTCTATAACCTTTATGCCCATACACTTTATTTATGAAGTAGTCATGAGTTTTCATGTATCTTATGGCTTTCATAAATTCCATTTTGCCATCTGTAAAAATATAACCAGACTTGGGCAGATAAGGGTCACAATACTCTATTTTGTTGAAAAGATCAAGCAACTTCTGTCGTTTCTCGGTATCCTTCACTGCTCTTTCAACGAAATATTGGAATTTTTCTTTGGGTTGAGGCATTTTTTGAAGTCCTTCATATTTTTGCCAAAGATTATATCGCCTTTCAACAAGCGCGTAATAGAAAAGTGAATTGAAAAAGACCACATTGTCCCTTTCCTTAAGAAATGAAGAGCACTGATTTACAAACTCCTCTGCCGATTTAAGATGAGCGCGGTTTTCAGAAAACTCTTTTGAATAGACCGCTGGCCTTATTATTGTCGACACAATTACAGCACCCAGCAATACTGCAGTTCTCCATTTCTGATGAACCTTTTCAAATGCATAAGCAGCTATGATAATTACTGGAACATAAAAAATCCATGAATAGTAAAAGCGATATCTTCCCGCAAAAACCATTAATCCAGGAATACAGAGAATGAATAGTAAATAGAACGACAGATGTTTGTTCTTGTTTCTTTTAAATCCAAAAATGGCTGCGGCAATTGCCCATACAATGAAGGCATAAATATCAGTTGAATAGGCCGCTATTAACCGTTCTGCCAACCCTGTTCCTTGATTGTTATGGTTGATAGTCGCATTGAAAGACATATAAGAGTTGACAAATTTGAATAGCCCATGTACCGAATAATAGAATAAACATATCAGTACGAACGATGCCAATATCCCTAAAACGGAAAGCAAAAACCTCCAACGGAGTTCCTGACGAACTGCTTTATCTTTTGTGATGAAATAGAAAAGAAAACTATAGCATACTAGAAGAGGAATTGTATATATAGAAGCAGCCATCAGCAGGAAGGAGTAAATCAGTGTGGCCCATCGCTTGGCTGAATAGAACCTGCCATCTGCCATCGGAGTGAGTTCGTTAACCACCAATATGGAAAAAAGCATGACAAGGATGTCTATACGTCCTAGCGTGATGAGACGGGCGAACTCAAAACCTCCCCAATATAAGAGAGTGAAGACAACGACCCCCAATGTAGTGGAAAGAAGGCTTCTCTTAAGTAGTATTCGCAGAAGTATTACATATGAAATAAAGGATAGTAGAACTGTAAAACTGCATACAGAAAGGTGTGAGACCCCCCAGATCATCAGCCATGGAATCAATATAAAAGCATGGAGTGGATTATAGGAATACTTCCATACATGTGACACCCAATCCCCATACAACGTCACATTAACTGCAGTATCAGATGTCCCTATTTCGTCAAGCCATGGAAAACAGATGTAGTCGATGCATAGCACATAAGAAATGGCTGATATAGTAGCCATTCCCAAACCTATAAAGAAGAGACGGTGTTCTTTAAGCATGTCTCTTTAGGTTATGGTCTATTTTCCAGAAATCTCCAAGTGCTTTCCAGCCAATTCCGAAGATACGGTTCATATTAATGGAGTTGACACCTCCTTGACGAGGCTTGAAACTAATCTTATGCCAACCAATCCTATAATGCCATTTCACAGCAATGGCAGAGATCACAACATTGCATAGAAAAAAGTCTTGTGGGATTACGTCCAGGATTGGTTGCAATTTGCTGGAACGCATCAAGCGGAACGGCGTATTCGCATCAGTGACCCATTTGTGAAATATTAGCCAGACCACAATTCGAAGTATTCTGGCCACGAATACTCGACTCCTTCCATCTTGCCTTCCAACCCGGTTCCCTATCTGAAAGTCATACTTCTCTCTATTATCCCACATTTGCCAGAATTCCTCGGGATTAGTCTGTCCGTCACTGTCAGTCTGAAAGATATAATCAGCTCTGTTCTCTATGGCATAGCGGTAAAGATACAATATGGTAGAGCCGTGACCGGAATTCTTTTTGTCAATGGGTGCTAACAGAGGATACGTCTCCATTAGCTCTTCCATAATGGCATAAGTGTTATCATTACTTCCGTCATTGGCAATCACCATTTTAACGGAAATGTCCCTCATCGAGAGCTTTTCTATCACAGAATACCATTGCTTGATGGTATCCTCGATGTTTTCTGCCTCATTATAGGCAGGCATGACGAAATATAATTTCTCTATCTGAATTCGTTTTTAGTATTAGAATATGTTTTTCATTTCAATCGACGCATACACTGAAAATGAATGATTTTTAAATCTTCTGATGCAGCTTGTTATCCCCTATAACACATGTTTTTATAATCTAACAAATATTTTCCAGTAAAGAGATTAACTTTTCTGCTCTTTGCTCATAATTGTCATATTTTTTTAATTGATTATATCCAGAATCAACTAATTTTTTTGCATAATCTTTATCTGTCGCGACATGAATGATGGCTTCTGCTGCCGCTTTTGCATCAACTGGAGAATAATAGCAAGCTGCATTACCGCATAAATCATGTGCAAATTCAAGATCTGTTGTGACAATTGGTATTCCCATACGCATAGCTTCAGGATAAGTGGCAGAAAAACATTCTAATAAAGTAGGCATAAACATGATGTCGGCTTGTTGATATAGATGTGGACATTCGGACACGTCCACTTTTCCAAGAAAAACAATATTATCCTTTACGTCATTTGGAATTTTGTCTTGATGGCATTCGAATGTTAATACAAAACGTACTTTTAAATCAGGCCGGATCTGTCTTAAAAATCTCACTATATCAGGGATAATACCAAAATTCTTGTGGGCTGATGGGGATGAAATAGACAAACATGTAGTTCCATCAAATGGTTTTAATACTCTGCCCTTATTCCATGATTCTGGTTGGTCAAATATTTGGTTGTAATAGTTTGTTACAGTATAAACGTTTTCTGTTTTCAGTGTTTTTTTTAGCCTGTTGGAGATATAATTGCTTTCAGTCCAGAAAGAAGATGCGCTCCTTTTTAGTGACCACTTTCTTATGGCTCGCCAAAAAAACCATTTTATCCGCTCTTTATAACCCATTCGTTGAAAAAAGGGAGATTCAGGAATAACTAATTGTGGTAGAGCAAATCCACTCAAATGAGGAACTAGAGGACACCATCTTGAAGGACCGAAAATCGTCAATACAGCATCAATTTTATGTGATTCTACCAAATTATCCATAAAAGTGTCGCGCCCCTTGACGATTGAATGATATGAATTTGGAATATTATATGAAAATACTTCAATGTTGTCAGATTTTCCCATACGTTTCTCTGTCGTCTCTAAAAAACTAGACAGTACGACAATAAAATAATGAGAAGGAAATCGATATAATTGGCAACAAATGGAGTCGGCCACCTGTAAACCTCCTCCAGCTTTTAAGTTAGAACAATTGATCAGAAACCTCATGTAGTTACATTTTTTTTTGAACCCTAACTCCACCTTCTTTTAGGATGTATGCAGGGTTGCCAACAACTACGCAGTTATCAGGTACACTTTTTAATAATACGGTCCCGACTCCAACAATGACATTGTTCCCAATAGTGATATCTCCAACCACAACAGCATTTGAATTAATGGTCACGTTGTTCCCTATTAGAGGTCTCTTATTTTTATGATAACCTATCGTTACGTTGTTTTTTACAACAAAATTCTGTCCTATTCGTTCCGCATTGACAAAAGTTCCAATTGGATGAATGCCTAAAAATCCTTTGCCGATAGTTGTGTGAGTTGCAATAACAAAACTATTGTGAGGAGGAGCTAAAAAGAATAGAAGGTATTTGAATACTCCAATGCGAAAATAGAAAAGGTTTCTGTAAGTTTTGTCAAAAGTCATCAAATAAACAAAACCCAGCCATGATGAACATTTAAAACCATGATGAGATATGCCGACAACCACATCTTCTTCATTTCTTTTTCTATAGATAAAGAAAAAAAGAAGATGCAAGAGAAATCTTGGTATGTTAATGATAGCTATAAGCCATTTTATTCTACTCATAATTCACAGAAGTTAGTATAAAAGGATATAGGAAGGCTAAGCCTCGTCAAAATCGAATATGGATTTATTTCGTTTTCTTGTTATTTTTCAAGTACATGATAAACTCTATTGCCAGCGAAAAGAAAAGAAGGTCTGAAACAATCCTATATCTATGGTGAACCAAAATAGTATTGAACATTCCTACAACTAAAAAGAACGCAAGGAAATATAGACAAAAGAACTTATTGTTACTAAAGTAAGATTTTAAATATTCACGATGAAAATAGAGCAGTATTAGGAAATAAAACATTAAAAATGTCGTTAGCGTTCCATAAGCCGATGGCATGGCCCCCTTAAACCCGGAAAAAATAGAGAGTGGATGTAATATTTCTCCAGGTGATGGTATGACATAAAGAAAACTTCTTATTACTCCAAACACCACAAACTGTACTTGATTATGAGGTATCAATAATCTGGTAACAGAGTTCGCAGAGTAATTATAATTTTTGTGTGCCTCATTCTCACCTCCTGTTCTGCTCTCAATCATATTCTCTAATTCATCGCTATCTACAGCCGATCCCAAAGATTCGGAGAATGAAAGCCCGATATATCCAGCTACACAAATGACGAGAACTCCCCAGAAGATTGTGCTTTTCTTCCTTTTCTTGCTGAGTAGCACAAATAGCATATAGCCGAGAGCCGCTGTCATTGCAAATGGAGTTCTCACAACAGCCAACAAGAAGAAAGATGCAGTTAGGATAATCACATCAACAATATCATAATGAGACTGTAATGCATAAATCTTGCATGCCACGATTGTTGCAAAACCCATTGATAATACTTCTCGGGAGGACAAGACATTATAATAGAGCAATTCAGGAATAAGCAATATAAAGACAAAAAAACTTATAGCAGATTCTTTCTTCTTTGCAAACACATTCGTAATCAGTAAAGTCGCATACAAAGCCAATAATTCATTGATAAAAAGTGGAACCAGTGGATCCAAACCAAAAGTCCTGAAAAGAATAGCATAAATATATACGATACCTACATAATTCATCGATGCCCCCTCAAATTCACGGTCAACGTATTCGGAAGCAATATCATAATATCGCTGAGGATCAAAGCTCAATTCATTAAAAGTATCCTGTTCCAAATATTGCATCCAGTTGAAATGAAGAATCAATAGAGAAATGATATATGATATCATGAAAACATTGAAGAACCTGACCACATATTTTTTGTTGTAAGGTTTAAGTTGGTATGATATCAACCCATATGCAACAATCATGACGGCAATATGTTCCAATATCAGAACGATGGGTGTGACATTCGAAAGCTTTTCCATTGAATTCAGATTCAATGATAAAGCAAGGATAGAGAATAAAGATAAGAGGAAGGAAATGATCATGAGAGATTATTTTAATCAGTATCCACGCAGAGATACTCACTTTGCATATTTTTGATATAAACGAATATAGCGGTTTAAGTTCAGCTCAGGTAGATATTCTTCAACAGTATTTTCTACAGGATGTGGAAATTCCATTTCTGCAAGTGTTATCAAACCTTTGTATAAATCTTCTACATCGAATTTTCGTGCTTTATAGCCATTCACACCGTTTTGAACAATTTCATCCAATCCTGTTGTGGCAAAACATAGGATAGGAGTTCCACACAACAGAGATTCCACGGCTGCATTTGACATGTTCTCAGACATGGAAGGAATAATAACAATGTCACAGGCAGAATAATACTTTACCAATTGCTCTTGATCCGACAATCTCCCATGGACGAAAACATTCTCATATTGTAATGAATCATTGGTTCCTACAAAATGGAAAACATAATTGCTTGTATCATATTCCTCAAGGATTTTTTTGATGAAGCAAAAGCCTTTGTTGATGTTTACATTCAGATGGGAAGGTGCAATAAACAATACATGTTTCTTAGCTTTATCGAAGTTTAAGCCGTTTTTTGCACTGTTCTTGTCCAAAGGTTTCCACACCGTCGTATCAATTAGATTTCTTATCACATCACACGAATTTCCTGGAGTGTTAAGGTAACTGGCCTCAAAACGATCCTTCAACCAAGTGCTCGGAGTCACAAAATGCATGGGAATCTTAGTATAGGAATTCCTCTTCCTTCTCATCATCCATTTGTCAAGCTTATTAGGCAGGGGTGCTGTATAGTATGGCTCAAGGTCTTTGGGCGAAACGTGATAAACGCCGTTTAGCATCCAGGAATCATGCAATGTCCAGATGACTGGCTTTTTTATTTTTGCCACTTGCTCAACGCTCATCATTTCAGTTCCTATCCAGTGTATGTTTACAACATCAGCATCCGAATGATTGATTATTCTCGGCAACCTGGAAGGGAATAAGTCTAAAGATCGGTAGTTATGAGACGGGTTGTCAAACCGTCTTAAGACATAACTGCTGATGCTATTTTTAATTTTAGAAACAGCTCTTCTAAACAAAGAGTTGTTCATGATTGTCGTTTTATATTTAGGAGATTCCTTTCCATAAACGATAAGTACCTCAACATCAATATTGCTTTTTGCCAAACTTTCCGCAAGCCGGTCAAAAGCGATAGAAGCACCACCACCTACATTGGAAATAGAAATAAGTAAAACCTTCATTCTCTATGGGTTAATGATTTAACAAGAACAATTTGTCCCATCTTTTGATGAACAAGGACAAGAATAAAATGGTCTGAAATTTGGGGTCAAACCCATATTTGATTGTTCTGAAACTTGCTATGCAAGTCAATTTGTCTTTTTTGCTTAGAGAATAGCACATCTGAAACAAATAGCATTTGCGTATTAAATCATAAATGCGCTTCAGCCTCATCGATTTATAGGCATTCTCAATGACCCTTGGCGTTATCTCTTCGTATTTGATTCCAGTCTCGTTGAGTATCGATGTTATTGCATAGCGTTTGATAGCATTGTAATCAGACAACTGTTCTTCTCTGCTTTTTTTTGTGATCTGTCCGTCCCAATATCTATACATCAGCAGAGGTTGATTTAGCGAATGGAAACGGCATCCTTTTATAGCCATGGTAAGCCAGAGGCAATAGTCTTGGCTTCGTCTGAAACTCTCATTATATGAAATGCTTTTTTGCCTTAGAGTATTCATTCTAATCATTACAGCTGGATGATTAAGCACATTCGCATAAAACAAGACCTTGATAATATCATTGTGATTCACAGGAGATTTCTTCACCGAAGTGACTTTCGATGAGTTATACATAAACACATCTGTATTAAGAATGTCAATCTCCGGATGTCTCTCCATGTAATGATATTGTGTCTCTAGTCTGTTTGGCAAGGAAATGTCATCTGCATCCATTCGTGCCACATACTTGCCTTTTGCTATTTTCAATCCTTTGTTGAGTGATTTTGTTAACCCAATATTATCATCATTTACAATGATTACAATGCGTGAGTCATTTCTCTGGATATATTTCAGATACTTTAATAATTCATCATTTCTGGGATTGTCTAAAATAATAATGAATTCAAAATTTTGAAATGATTGTGTCAAAATGGATTCAACGGCCTTCCTCAAAAAATCCAAAGGCTCCTTATAGGCACACATTATCACTGAAATCTCCATTATTTCAACTCAACCAATTTGAAGTGTCATATGATTTGCACATGTTTATGGTTACTAGATTAAGCCGAATTCATTTCTCTTGATTGTTAAGCCTAATCCAACTTCCTAGAGTATAAGACCATTTCTCTGGAGTGAATCGCGTAAAACCAGCGTCATGATAAAATGTGTATTCTCCAAAATAGATCTTCCCATTTGAGTTATATAAATCTATTCTTATATGTTTGAAACCAACGGACAATTTCTCTGCAATTTCAACCATCTCTTTGTAGTTTGATGGTTTTTCAAAAACCTTAGGGTTATTTGGACGTTGATTTTGAATATCTAGACGGTTAAAATCTTTATCAAAAAAATCAAAACATTTATTGTCTGAAAATCTTCCTGTTACGATTAAAAGAAGTTTTACTTCCCCATCAAAACAAAAGAATTTGTAATCAGACAATTCTTCTTGCTGCTCTGTGGCTGAGGGCAAATCTTCTCTGTCTTGCTTTTCACGATCAAAATTAGCCATATATTCTTCACATAGAATTCTCGGTTTTAAGTCTTTATATGGCCATTCTCTTCCATCCCAATAATAATTCCTTTTTAGACAAGTCGATATTTTTTTCCTTGCATAGCCTAAATCCAATTTTGATTTGTCTTTACAAATGATTAACCCGCCTGAATCATGTGTACATTTTAAAACAAATTTATCAGGAAGCTTTGAGAAATCGATGTCATCAAAGTTGTCCCATATCCCTAATGTGGGTATAATATAACGCTCTCCTATTAGGGATGCAACATATAGTTTAGCTTCATATTTGTCAACCAATTTGGTATATAGCGGATCTCTATCATATAGTTTCAACCATTGCAATTTTTGACTAAATGTTTGGGGGTTCTTTAAGTCTAATTTTTTATCATAATACCTTCTGTATCTTAATTTCAAGAACCACTTGTCTGAAATTTTGTGGCTGAATTGATATTTTTCGGAATAACGCAGGATGATATAACTTATAACTTTATATAGTGTCATGACATTTGTCGTTTTGAGATTACTGGAAAATAATGTGTTTTGGGTGTCAGAGAATTCTATTCTAATATTGGCTTAAGACAAACAAAATGAAAAATCATAAATCTACTTGGGACGTATCTTATTATATATTAATTGTGATATGACGGTTCTTTCTCTACCTTTTAATCCTATAGAAAAAACAATTGAAATAGATATTGCTATAAATACAATTGTTTCAATGATAAGTTGAACAAATTCGTTCTGAATAGAAATGTCAAGATTTCTTGCAAAGAAACATAAACTTAATATCAAAATTGCTACTATAGACATCCTCAATAATTCCACCAAATGTGATTTTATAGGAAAATGAATCTGCTGCTTCACAATAATCATTCGTGCGATACATGTAGAAAAATTCATCAAAACTCTAATGAAAAGAACTGTTTCTATAGGAGCTCCTAAAAAGAGTGCAAACCAGGATATTGGAACATTCAAAAAAATCAAAATAGAAACTATGATTTCGTATTTTTTTATGTCTCCCGTAGCCAATATTACCATCCAAAACGGTGCTTGAGCAGCATCCAATAAGAAAAATGCAAATAGATAGTAACAGAAAGTACAGGTATATTCAGGAACCTCAACCAGCCAAAGATCTAAAACAATCGGCAAATTCATAGCTAGTGGTACCATGATAACCAATAACAGGAAAAAAGAAAAGCGTGAAGTTCGATTTAGAAGTGCATATAAATTGGCAAATTCTCTTGATGCATATAGTTTCACAATTTGGGGGTTAAAGGCGCTTTGAAAAGAACCCACAAAACGATTGACAGCGGCACTTACATTATTTGCAATACCCATGGAGGCATTTGCTGCAAGGCTCCCATATACATTGATTAAGAATGAGGCACCTTGGTTTGATACCAAAGTGGAGCTCGCACCAAACATAGAGAGTCCACAATAGGATGCGATCTCTTTGCTTTTTTTGGAATTCCATACAAAATGAAAATGAACGGCAATGATATACCTATTTACATAAAACATGTAAAACAAACACATGATAGCCGCAATGATCATGCGAAGGAAACCATAAAGAATAAGTTTGTCGTGCATATAATACAGTATGGCATAAGCTATAAATAGTTGTACAGCTACATCAAATATCATAGTATATGCATAAACGGTCATTCTTTCGAAAGCATTAATGATGGCGATATAGGGTATTCTAACTATACCGATAATAAAGCCTAATATGGAAAACTGGTATACCCAATTCGCAGCAACCATCCTGTCATCAGGAATCTCAAGCACATTGTTGACAAACCATAGCCCTATGGTTTCAGCTAAAATAACTACAATGACAGCAAACACCAGATAGAGTGAGCGCATGATATTGTATATTTCATTTAGATTACCAGATTCTTTAAGCCCCAATTCATAGGAAAAGAAGCGCAACGAAGCAGCGCCCATGGTGTTGCTGATAAAACTAAATAGCACAACGACTCCACCCACGACATTATATATTCCATAGTCTGAGACACCAAGACCTTGAAGAACAAGTCGGGATGTAAACAAATTAACGCCGAGAACGATAAACATTCTCAGGTAAAGAATAAATGTGTTCTTGGCTATTCTTTTGTTCGAATATAAGCTATTTTCTGCCATTTAAAATCGACAATAAATCTATCATCCTTATACTTCAATATAACCAAGTGACAGCTTGCTCCAATTTTTGGGCTTGACGACGATCTTTTGGGGATTCTTGTTGAAAAAAGCTCCCCATAAGCTGAAAGTGCTATTGGCAATAATGTTATGCTTGCACTTGCTCATCAGATACATATCTTTATATGAATCATGTCCATGATTAATGTCAATAAAAGCATAATTGGAGCAAGACTTCTCAACAACTTTTTCTGCCTCACCTTTATCATCAGAAAAGACAAAAAAGACAGGATTTTCAACATTTTGCTTGATATAGTCTATGGCTTTGTTATAATAATCCTCACCGATTATAGGCATTCCGTATGAATAGTAATCGCCCCTGCGTACATGTATGGAAACAGAATTGCAGCTTTGCATTTTTTCAGACAATGACAAATTGGCTTCATCAATATTTTGAAAAGTCAAACTGTCAACAAATTCATTGATTATTTCTATGTTTTGATTTATTGATGGGCATTTAGCTAACCACAATGCTTTGCTATGCAACACTTCATCAAAAGAAACATTTCCATCCACCCATTTTACAAAAGGATTATGCTTGAAATGTAGCATAAAACGAATGATATGCAAATACAATCCTTTATGATTGATTGTTTTATCATTAATACCAAATACTCTATCCAACTCATAACCATTATGCATTTCTACCAGGTTGTATAAGGTATTATCTATTGTCAGCTTTTTCCCATTTTTTAAAGCTCTATCATACAGTGCGTACTCAAGCAGTTGATTTCCCAACCCTCCTGAAAAAAGAAATCTTTGTTTCATTTCATTTTTAGTTTTAGAAGATGGATTTTTTCTATTAATAGAAATAGGAAAGAAATAGTCTTTCTGACAATACAATATTTGGTACCGTAATAAAAGAGTCTTATTTTGGGAGTCATAACACCTTTGCTCTTAGCTAAATGATAATATTCTTCAGCAACAGTGGTATCATGATGCCTGAATGCGCATTTCATTATGACTAAATATGAGAGACTTAGATTGGGAGTATAGTCCACATGATATAGTTTAGAATAAAAGACTCTTACGTCATCAGTTGCCTGATAATAAGCTATCTCTTTGTTGATGTCTCTTTTATGGGACGCAGATTCTTGTAGTATCCGGTATTTTGCCGTTATATCAGGCAAATATTTCATTTTTGTCTCATGAGCGAATTCTATCCATAATGGTAAATCCCCTAATGGCCATCCTTTGCCCCAAAAATGTAAAGGTAGCGTTTCATAAACAGACCTTCTATATAATACTGTTAAAGTTGCAACAAGATTAAATCCATTGGTTATGATTTCTGGAAAATAAATGCCGTTATCCCTGCTGAGGTCATAATGTGTTCTATGACCTTCCACCAATTCAAAATCTGTAAAGCATAATCCGTAATCAGGATGATTCTCTAAAAAGTCTACTTGCTTTTGCAATTTATGTGGATCTATCCAGTAATCATCTCCCTCACATGATGCGATGTATTTAGAGCTATTTGTAAACTCTGAAATATATGGCATCTTGGGCTTCTTGATGCTGTAATGATTATATTTAAGAAAGAATACGGCAAAGAAGCAATTGCGATTGGTCTTGTGTTGCGCAAAAACCATCTTGTAATCATTTGTTGTCTCTAGCCTTGTTATGGCAGCATCATCAAGGTTGAAATGGCTTTCAATATATTGTGTTATAACCTTCTGCTCGCCGTCTGTGCTGGCATCATCTATAATTGTACAGACGAAAGGAAAAATGGTCTCTTGCATGGTAAACCCATTCATGGCTTCTTCTATATATGGAGCATGGTTGTATGTCCTGCAACTAATACGCACCATATATTTGTTATTATGTTCAGTTATCATAATACCTGCTTAAATGTGACATAATTAATATGAAGCCTTTTGATCCCCAAAGTGTTCTCTAATAGATTAACTCCCGCACCAATCAAATGATGCCTGTACACCGATAGCTTTCTTCTTGTTTTCCGGGTGATTGCCAATCTAATTTTGTTGACATTTCTCTTCCAATATAGAGATGATATCACCAACTTTCTTTAGTTTGTTGAGTTCTTTCAGCCTGAATTTCACTCCGAACTCTTCCTCCACTTTGGTGATCATCAGCATGTGAGTAAGGGAATCCCAATTTTCTACATCGGCAGCAGTCATTTCGTCATTAATGACTAGATTATTGTCACCAAAAACGTCTCTGAAAATAGTAGTAATCTTCTCGTTAATCTCTTTTCTATCCATAGTTTTCTTATTTTATTTGTTGATAAATATTTTGATTCTTTCGATGGTTATGTCATAATACCTTTGAATGTAGTATGACAAATAAAGCATAACAGGAAATACAATTCCTGCCATGTAAAGCCATTTTACTTTGGACACTGCAGGATTTATAAGCATTTCACCTGCCCAGAAAAACAAACGATGAAACATATAACATGCCATGCTTGAATAACTTATACATCTTATTATTTGCGCTATTTTATTGTCTTTATGTGTGTTATCCTTACAGAAAATTGCATCAGAAAGCCATTCGCAAACAAATAGAATGGCGAATACGCCTAATCCTGCAAAATATTCCTTATGTGTGGTTAGTACCTCAGGCGTATTGTTATGCAAGTAGAGCAGGGGTATAAGATACACCAGAACAAAGATGACTTTAATATACCATATTCTCTTGAATTTCCAGTCAAAATATGGAGCAGAGACAGCTCCGATAAGAAAAAATAGAAGATTAAACGATAGTCTCTTATCTACAGACGGAACCAATAATCGCAATAATATGAAAAGAGTCAAAATAGCTGATGAACAGCATATTCGCCACGAAAGACCTTTTCTGCACACCAATGGCGTTATCGCATAACAGATAATGATAACAGGAATATACCATAGCGTATATGGCCTTGGTTTTAGGAATGGAGAAATGCATAGCATGCCATTTATTGTAGCCCGCAAACCATTGAAACCTATTAAGTAAAGCATAATAGCTGACAACAGGAATAAAGGCATGATACGAATTATTCGTTTTTTGAAAAATACCCCTACTAGATAATTACCATCAAAGCGATATTTTGTACTTAACAAATAACCGGAGCAGAACGTAAAAAGCCCCAAACTCGCATCAGTTAAAACAGCGTATATAGGGATAACGCAGGCAGATATCGCTTCCGTATGAATATATGCATACAGGTGAACGAATGCTACAATATATGTCATGCAAACTACTCGGGCAACGTCAAATCGGTAATCTCTTTCTTTCATTAATCTTACCTAAGCGTATATCCTCCATCTATTACCAGTGATGACCCTGTGATCATTTGTGATGCGTCTGACATATAATAAATGACAGCATAGGCTATTTCATCGGGCCTCGCAAATCTGCCAAAAGGATAGTTGCTACGAATTTCATCTAATGTATGATCACCATATTTTTTGATCATATCTGTTTCCACAAATGCAGGCTGAATGCAATTGACTCGTGCCTTCAATGGCAGCAATTCAAGAGCTAAGACTTTGGCGAATTGATCTACAGCAGCCTTTGAAGCAGCATACATGGCATTGGATACAGAAGGATAGAACGCTGATACTGAGGACATGAAAACGATAGACGCAAATTTGTTGATTTTCTTTGCCTTTAAGAGAGATTGCAAAAGTAATGCAGGTCCTTTAAAGTTTGTAGAAAACATCTTGTCGATAAAACCATTGTCTATCCTTTTAATGATCTTTTTATCATTGATTCCGGCTATTAAAGCAATTCCATCAATGCAGTCTACTTTGTCAACAAGATTTTGGATTTCATCCACTGATGTCAAGTCTGCCGTGATAACTTTGTGGCTCCCATTCATTTCTGCGAGTGTCTGCTCCAGCTTTTCCTTGTTGCGGGCTGTCAGATATACCGTAGCACCTGCTTTTGAGCATTCAATCGCAGTTGCCTTTCCTATTCCAGATGAAGCACCAGTTACCAATACGGTCTTTCCTTCAAGGGAGAATGGATTTGGCATATTAAAGGTACATTAAGTCTGGAACAACGATCTTGTTTGTTGTAATCCGTCCTGTACAAAGGGCAAAACCAACACCAACGGCAGCCATTCCTAAAGACAATTTTTTCTCAGTCAACTCTTTCTGTAAATTTGTTACCATAAGAAGTGGCAATGTCGCTCCACTGGTATTCCCAAATTCCTGGATATTATATGGAAATTTCTCAGGAGGGAAACCAAGTTTTTTGCGAACTTTTTCACACATAAACTTGTTCGCTTGATGGAAAAGCATATAATCCAAATCTTCTAACATGTTAATACCTTCGTGTTCGCATAGTGCACGAAACTGTTTGGGAACATTTCTGATTGCGAAAGAGAAAACCTCCTCCCCATCCATTTTCTCATGGAGACGTGTTCTCTTTACTCCATATTCATATTCTTCTAATTCAAAAGATTTTTGGTTTACGGGGTTTCGGCTGCCGCCATCAGGAACAATCAAACAATCATATTTAGAACCGTCTGTCAGATATTTGAAATCCATCTTATCTGCTTTGTCGGGATTATACTCTAACGCAGTAACAGTTCCTGCATCTCCTAAGAGAAGATACATGCTTTTGTCTTCATAGCAAGCGTATTCCGATTGTGTGTTGCCACACATCAGTAGAGCTTTCTTGATGGTTCCATTTTGCATTAAGCTGCTCGCTGTTCCTAAACCTACCATATATCCTGGACATCCCAATGTCATATCAAAAGCGATACAATTGCTGGTGATTCCAAGTTTGTTTTGAAGTACACATGCTGTAGAAGGCAACCTATAGTCACATGTCTGTGATGCAAAAATGATAAGTCCTATTTCAGATTTATCCCATCCAAGTTCTGCAATTAGTTTTTCGGAAGCCTTTTGACATAAGTCAGAAGTGCAAATACTTCCATCGTGAATGGCGCAATGACGACGTTCTATACCCGTCGTATTAATATAATTATTTAATTCTTCTTCTGAAAGAAGAGTATAATCTCTATTATTTTCAACTCGTCTGGGAACGCAAGCTGCGATGCCAGATACCTTTACATTTTTAATATTCAGGTACGACATTTCTGCTTATAGTTTTTCTTGAATTAAGTTGTACAATTCTTCTATAGTTTTGCATTTCCTCAAATCTGCTCCTGTGACACCTGCATCAAATTCATCATCAACCATAGAGATAATAGACAACGCAGTTAATGATCCCCATTCTTCCAACTCACGGAAATGTGTATCTGCTTTAAAGTTTTCTTCAGGAGTGTCATCAAACTCAGCGGCAAATGCCTTTACAAATTCATCTAATGTCATAATTCAATAAGTTTTAATTGTTATAATCTTTATTCTTTTACTATTGAGAAGTCCATAATTTTCCCGTCATAGGAAGAGATGTGGAGCAGAGAATTCACCATGGCTTGAGGTTTCATTCGCCCTACTATTTTTTGTAATGTGTTATCAGTTCCTACTTCGAAATAATGTGTTACTCCATCGGCATCCATGTTGTTCACCATGTCTGTCCATAGCACGCTACTGGTGATATGTTCAATAAGATTGTGACGCAACTCGTCCGGATTGGTGTGAGGCTTTGCATCCACGCACTGGTAGATAGGGATGCGGGGAGTTTTAAACTCTACTTCATTGATAAGGGCACCCAGCTCCTTCTTGGCTTCGTTCATAAATGGTGAATGAAAGGATCCTCCGATCGCCAAAGGAACGGCTTTCCGGGCACCTTCCTTCATAAATGCTTTACATGCAAGGCGTACGCCTTTTTTTGTTCCTGTTATGACGACTTGGCCAGGGCCGTTATGGTTGGCAAAATAGATGGCCTCCCCTGTTTCGTCCCAAATTTCTTTGATGCGCCGCTCTACGTACTCATCAGATAAACCGATGACAGCCCCCATGCCTGTTTTGACCGGTGCTGACTCATAGGCTTTCTGTCCAATCAATGCACGGTTTAGCACCAATTTCAAGCCATCCTCAAGAGTGATGGCACCTGCGATGACCAATGCGGCAAACTCACCAAGGGAATGACCAGCTACCACGTCTGGATCGATTTCATCTTGAGCCATAGCCAAAGCTACTTCATAGATGAAAACGGAAGGCTGTGTGTTGCGTGTTTCCATCAGCTGTTCTTCTGTGCCTTTAAACATCACATCTGTGATTTTCCAACCAAGAAAATCATCCGCTCGATCGAATAATTCTTTGGCTTTTGGGGATAATGCATACAAATCTTTGCCCATCCCTTCTTTCTGGCAACCTTGTCCAGGAAAAATGAATGCCGTTCTCATGCGAAATACTCTTAATCAATAATCCTCTCCATCAGGAGTAAAGTATTATTTGGGAAAAAATCCTTAACTCTTGGATGTTGGGAAGTAAAACTATTTTTTGTTTTGAATCCCATCATTTTATTAATCAATATAATTATTTTGTTTGATTCAAAAACATGCACCTGCATCTTTTTCACCTTAGGCCCCAAACTCTTAGCTCTAGCAATATGTGCTTCCATTAAATCTTGGATCAGAAACTGTCCTTGATGTTCAGGTAAGACATATGAATATTCCCCTTGATAAGTACCCCATTCTCTTTCAATACTTAACTCTTTTGTTATCTCGATATTCTCCTGTGATTTGAGTATTTTATCTTTGGGCAAGACATACATCAGAATGTTTGATTTCAACAAGGCCGACGGCATTTCGTCTTCGTTGTCCCCTTCAAGCCATCCTCCCATGGCAGCAACTGCTTTGCCATCATAATCAACCACAATGAAACTACTCAAAGATAGCTCACATCCATTCACTTCTTCTTCAAAAATCTGTGACAAATAATCCCTCATCTCAGATTCTGTAACATCGAAATAGTTTGCTAGACCACATACCCCCGTAGAACTTTTCTCTGCTTGAATAACAGTCTCAACCAGAAAGTCTATGTCTTTTGCTGCTGCAGGTCTGATTATATATTTGCTTGGGTCAATCATACTTCATTTATTTAAATGTTTATTATAGCTTTGAGCTTAACTTTATCCACCTTATCATTTGAGTTCAATGGGAAAATAGGCAAAAAGATAAGTCTTGAAGGTATCATATAAGCAGGCATCTTGGTGCGCATGTAAGCAATCATTTCATCAGGATTAAATTCTTCTGACTCTATAAACATCGCAATCTCTGTCAATTGATCCTTGTTGTCAAAAGCGAGGCACACCACATTCTTGCCGTTCAAGAACTCACGAGCATGAAACTCAATCTCGCCCATCTCAACACGGAAACCTTGTATTTTTGCTTGGTGGTCTAATCGGCCAGAGTACATAATGTCGCCATCGGCATCTTTATAGCAAAGATCTCCCGTATGGTAGAAACGCATATCTGTTCCATTCACTTCTTTTTGAAAGAAAGAACTCTCATTTTTCTCGTCGTTCATCCAGTAGCCCTTGGTAACATGATCTCCAGCGATACATAACTCACCCTTTTCTCCGGCAGGAAGTTCATTGCCACTCTCATCGAGTATTAAACCAACACAGTTGGCCATCGGCTTTCCAATAGAGATGATGCCGTTCAGACTCTTATTGTACCCTCCTTTTGTTAGTTTATAATAAGTGCAATAGATGGTACATTCAGTAGGTCCGTAAAAATCAAATATTTCAGTATTTGTCGCACAATTATACCAATCTTCCATCAGATTTAAGGGACATGCTTCTGCTGTCAATATGCAAGTTCTTAAACTAGATGCATCAATCTCGTTAAAATAGGGCTTCAGATACCTCAGCATGGAAGGAGCCATGGCACCGAATGTAATCTTGTGCTCATCAATGAGTTCGCTGGCATATATGTACTTAATCTGCCCGTGAGGAATTGTATAAACGCAAGCACCTTTGGTTAACGCAACAAGGTAGCTTTGGACAGATACATCAAAAGACAAATCAAAAGCCTGTAAACACCTGTCTTCACAGGTGATCCCAATTCCAGTTTTCCAAAAGGAATCCATGAATGCGGCAATATTCTTGCGCATGAGTTGCACTCCTTTTGGCTTTCCTGTACTTCCGGATGTAAATAAGATGTATGCCAACTCATTTTCTGAAACATTCTCTTTCGGACTAAGCATGTCGTTTGAGTATAGAAGTGTTGCTGTTGGTATAACTTTCACTTTTTCATACCTTGATTTTTCAGAAGAGTCAAGTATTAGCTTTATACCCACTTGATCGCAAATGTCCAGACAACGTTCCAGCGGCCAGTTAGGATGGAGGGGGACATAGCAATAACCATCTAACCACAATGCGAAGATAGACGCGTAGGTCTCAATGTCATCATTGATGACCAATCCGACTTTCTCGTTCTCTTGTTTGGTTGACAAAAGTGCACATCTTATCTTTGAGATATGTCTGCCAAAGTCATTATATGAATAAAACTGGCCATTTATACAAAACGCATTTCTTTCTTTGCTACAGGAAATGCTGTCTAGCACAGGATTTAAGATTTCAGTATAGAAATTGTACATATTTCTCGTATTTTTATCTTTTAGCCAAGAAATGCTTTTATTTCCGCTAATTTAGAAAGATAGTATTTCTTATAATTGTCTTCCAAAATCTCTAAGGGAATTCGTTCTTCTTCGGGATATTTCTCTTCTTCATACTCAGCTATGGCTGTCGGCGAATACCTGAATCCAACGACCCTTGCAGGGTTTCCCATCACTAGGGCATAGGGGGGAACTTGCCTTTTGACGACTGCACCAGTTGAAATCATGGCCCCTCTTCCTATTTCCGAAACACCAGGCATGATGATTGCATGCGCCCCAATTCCAACATTATCTTTTATAACAAGTGGCGTTTTTATTAATGAATGCCCAGATGAGTCTCTTTGTGTAAAATCAAGAGTGTGATTATGAGTCAAAATTTTTGTTCCTTCTGAAATATTAACATTATCTTCTATCGTTAAGCCCCCAGTAAAATCAATATCTGAATTTCTGGCTAAAATTACATTCTTACCTATGCTTATAGATCCAAATGAAAAATGTTCACGCCTTATTTCTACATTATATTGTACATGAAGATCTTTACCTGTATTGAAGAATTTGGTATAAGCATTCTTGCGCGCTATAGAACCTTTGGGCGTTCTTTCCCATTTCTTTTGAGTCCATCTCTCAAGAAACTTATGGTTAGTATAATTATCTATTACCCATCGGTCATGAAGCAAATTTTCATCGCCTATTCTTTTTGCTAATAGTTCAAATTTTTGCTTGTCTTGCTTCCAAAGTTCATTCTTTTTGTATTGATTACTGAAGACAAAATACTTCCGAAAACAACAAATGATGTCTATAAATACCTTTAGCCGTCCTTTACCAGACTCCTTTGATATGCCAGCAGAATCTTTCCAACCATAAATGATGATTTGTTTTATTCGTTTTATTCTAAGCCAATCCATAGCTAATTGTTTACGAATTTGCGTATTTCTTTTATGCGTGACTTGAAATATCTATCGTAGTCTTTTCGGAATTGTTCCATTGAGATACGTTGATCTTCAGGATATTCTCTTTCTATTGCAGAGACCTCTTCAGGATTCATAACGAAGCCAACAACTTTGGCAGGATTTCCAATAACAACGGCATAAGGTGGGATATTTTTACGTACAACAGCGCCCGCACCTATTCTCGAATGTCGACCTATATGAGTAACTGTTTCAAGTATCATCGCTTTTGATCCTACAGACACACCTTCCTCAATAATAAGGTGTGTCTGTCGAAGAGTTCCTTTTCCTTTAAGTGTTAATGCTCCTGCTACATGTGAGTGTGTTTCAATTACAACTCCATCGGAAAGAGCTACATTATCATATATTTCTAAAAAGCCAGAATAATCTATAAATACGTTTTTTGCAAGAAGTACATTTTTCCCTAACTTAATAGTGCCGTCCAGATAATGCTCACGATGAATATGTACGTTGAACTGAACTATTAATCCTTCCCCAGCGTTGAACTCTTTAGTATAAGCTTTTTTACGTTTCTGCTGCATCGAAGGAGACTGCTCATATTTTATGTCCGTCCATTTTCTGATAAATTTCCAATTTCGGTAGTTTTCACGTACCCAATTGTCACGCCTTTTGTTTTCAAGCCCAATCGGAATGGCAATCTTTGCTTGTTCTTCTTGTGGAAGTCGCCATAGCTCTTTAATCCTGTATTGATTGCTATAAATATAATAGCATCGATAAGCATGAACAATTTGGATAAAGACAGTAAATCGTGATTTACCGGAGTCTGAAGCGATTGCCTTAGATTCTGCCCATCCATACTTGAACAGTTGATAAATACGGCGTTTTGAAAGCCAATCCATTCCACTTACATCTTTTTAATAGGAATTACAAGCATCGGTTTTGTGTGCAATACTGCTGTTGCCCATGTCAGTCCTAACCCAAATGAAGAACATAGCAATGTCAATGGCTTAGCTGATAACTCGTTTGCTATCTCGGAAGTCATTAGCATGAGTATAGAGGCTCCGCCTAAATTACCAAATTCTTGCAGATTGTAAGGCACTTTCTCAACAGGCAATTTCAATTTCTTGACCAGTCGGTCTACAATCAATTTGTTGGCTTGATGGATCAGGAAATAGTCAATGTCATTATTCTTGTCTAATCCTTGTTCCTCCATCATTTTCTTTACACTGGTTGCAGGACGTGTGATGGCAAAAGAGAATACATTCATACCATTGATTAAAGCATCTTTGGGAGCTCTTATGATTCCGTTGCCAAAATCTTCTTCGATGAATGATTCTTGACTTATAGGATGCCGATATCCTCCATGAGGGGTCATCAGTGCTTGATATCCTGAGCCTAAAGTGTTGAAATCTATGATGATGTCTTCAGCTGTCGTGTCAAATTCGAGCGCCAGTGCAGTTCCGCTATCACCGAAAAGAGGGCCTCTGCTTTTATCTTTTGGATTGCCCATTCTCATAGCAGTGTCACCCACAAGGATTAATGCCCGCTTTGCTGTTCCTGCTGTCAATAGGTTTCCTGCCACTGTTATTGAATACAAACAGCCACAACATCCCATAGGCAAGTCTAATACAAATGTGCTTGTAGGTAGCCCCAAGCGATCTTGTAATATCGCTGATGTCGGTGGTGTCTTATAATCTCCAGTGACAGATGTGAAAAGCAGTACATCGATACTCTCTTTCTCCCATCCCAACCCTTCAATAAGCCTTTCTGCCGCATCAAGGCATAAATCAGAGGCGCAAATGTCCTCTGGAGCAATATATCTGTTTTTGATGCCAACGGTGGCATCAAACAGATCGGCTTCTTCTTGCGTGAAAAAGGGAAAGTCTGCTGTCTTGACAGCATGATTGGGGACTGTTCCTGTCACTCCCCTTAAAGCCACGTTCTTAATTTGCCAGCTTGCCATCAGAGTTCGATGTCGTATTTTGCCAAAATGGTCTTGGCATTGTCATAAGATGTGATATCCAAAATGTCCTCAGCATCAAGCATGATGTCGAATTCATCCTCAATGGCTGAAGTCAGACTCAGCTGATGTACGGAGTCCCATCCTTCAACGGTTGTGTTGTTAAACTCTGAATTGAGTGCATCTGACTCAACAGAGAAAACCTCACAAAAAATATTGTTCAATTTCTCTAAATTTCTCATATAAATCGTTTTTTTATTGATTGATTACTTTTCCTGCTTCATTTCTGAGTATGGCATCTACCACTTTCACCTTAATGTTCTGATGGAATAGATGAGTTTTTTCTTCGATGAATGATGGCAATTGGTCAGCTATAGCTGAGTTTGTGGTCAAGACAATCAGTTGCTGATCATCCCCTTTACAATAACAATCAGTCTGATACTTGGATTTAATCAGATTTTCCACTTCGTCGAGACCGATGCGCAGGCCAAAAATCTTCAGGAATCGTTTCATGCGTCCAACGATGAAAAAACATCCATCAGCATCGCGGTGAGCTATATCTCCTGTGTGCATGATACCATGATTCTCGTCTCCTTTTTTCAGGTCTTCTAAACAGGTGGCATAGCCCAAAGTGACATTTTCACCACGATATACCATCTCGCCTGTAGCCTCGCCTTCGAATGTCTCGTTCCCTTCGGCGTCAACAATAGACAATTGCCCGCCAGGCTCTGCGAATCCTATACTACAAGTTTTGGATAAAGCCAATTCTGCAGGGAGGTATGCCATGCGGGCGGTGCATTCTGATTGACCGTATGTGGCGATGAATTTCATTCCTTTATCATGAGCATATTGAGCCAATGAGTGAAACATCTCGGGAGTGAGTTTGCCGCCGCCTTGAGTGATAATTCTAAGGTTGGGCAAGTCCATCCTGGTGAAACGCATCTTGGCTAAAATCTCATAGCTGTATGGCACGCCCGTGAAACTCGTTGCTTCTTTGAGCATCGCCCAAAATCCTTTATCAAGAAGTGATCGATTTGAAAGCAAAAGCGTCGCCCCTGCAAATAAGTGTGATGCAATAACAGATAACCCCATGGTGTAATGCATGGGTAAAATGGCCATGGCTTTCTCTTCCTCGGTCAATTCGAATAACCTCTTTACATTATCGGCATTGGCTTCAATGTTGCGATAGCTATGACGGACCAATTTAGGACTTCCTGTTGAGCCGGATGTCGGAAGAAGAAGGGATAATTCTTCATACAATTCTACTGGAGGAAGTCCTGTTTTCACTAATGAATAGTCCCATGCAGAAAAAAGGACCTCATAACCTAATTTTGTCACCAAGGAGTTTGGAATCCATAAAAAGGCCGGTCGATAAAGATCTCTAAGATGATCATACAGACCCTCTTCTGTCTTGGCACTGATGACAAGAGGCACTATCTTGTTAATCAGACATGAAGTATAGCCTAACAGAGAACCTATTCTATTCTCTGACAACAAAAAGATAAGGGATCTTTGGGGAACAAATTTGGCGAATTCTATAGAAAAATCGCAAATATCACCGTATGAGATAGATTGACCGCTGTCATCGATGACAGCTATTCTATTTTTTTCTTTTTTGTCTAAATTCAGAAACATAGAGCTCTCAAATTATAGCACCGCCATCGACTCCAATTATTTGTCCTGTCATGTAAGCTGATGCGTCAGACGCAAGGAACAAACAAAGATTTGCTATTTCTTCTGGCTCAGCCAGCCTACCAAAAGGAATATCGTTGATCTTTTCTGCAAATTTGTCAGCTAAAACAGCCTTAAATCTTTCAGACCCAACCATTCCTGGAGCAACAGCATTTACTCTAATCTTGTATTCTGCCAATTCCTTAGCTGCAGATTTGGTCGCAGAGATCACGGCACCTTTGGTTGCAGAATATGAAAGCTGACCTTTGGCTCCTTTGACGCCTACCATGCTGGCCATGTTGATAATCGATCCATTCTGTTGCCTCATCATTATCCTTGATACCAGAGACATTAAGTTGATTAAAGCCACCACATTGACTTCAATCATTGTTCTGAACTTGTCATAATTGATCATGGGCATCATCTCGTAAGTGATGATACCGGCAATGTTAGCTAGTATGTCAATGTGCCCATGTTCTTTTTTGATCGTAACAATAGCTGCCTTTAAAGATGTAAAGTCGCAAATGTCTAGTTGAAGAGGTATAATTTTACCTTTTATTTCGTCACATGAATCTATCCAATCTAAACCTTTGATGTCTATGGCATAAACAATTGCCCCTTGGCATGCAAATAAAAAGGCTGTGGATTTGCCGATACCTGCACCTGCTCCGGTAACGATTGCAATTTTTTCCTTTAATAAATCTTTCATGTTATTTCAGCATAAAACCTCCATCAATTATCATAGATGTCCCCGTTGTCCATGCAGAAGCGTCTGAAAGCAAATAAATGATGGCCCAAGCGACCTCTTCTGGCTTCCCGTATCGTTTTAACGGATAAGACATCATATCTTTTTCTCTTTCTTTTTCACTAAGATTGCCCATGCTCATCTTGGTATTAACCATCCCAGGGTGAACTGCATTTGCTCGAATGTTTTTATCTGCCAGTTCTATGGCAAATGACCGCATATAAGATGTCAAAGCCGCTTTCGAACTGGCATATAAAGCTCTTCCTGGAGCATTAAAGAAAGCTGATACAGAAGATGTGAAGACAATTGATCCATTTTTCTTTAATTTCTTCTTCTTTATTAGTAGCCTTGTCAAATTGACACATGAGAACAAGTTGTTTTGGAAGATAAACTCCAAATCCTCATTCTTGACAAACGAAACAGGCTTTACTCGGTTGACACCAGCGTTGTTCACTAAACCATCGATTGCTTCTATTTCATCCGCTAAATCTGCTAAATCTTTTTCATTGGTTAAATCGGCTAATAACAACCTGTGGTGTTGCGAGGGGTTATCACAACAGAGTTGATTATAAGTTTCTTTTAATCGAGGTTCGTTTCGCGCAGTTATGATAAGATTTGCACCTAATTTAGAGCATTGAATGGCTGTCTCTGCTCCAATACCAGATGATGCTCCAGTTATGAGAATAGTTTTTCCTTCTAATGAAAATGGATTATACGGAAACGCTGACATTAGAGTTTCGCTATTACCTTATTGTACAAGTCTTCAATAGTAACCGAGCTTATCATGTCATCTGCGTTGAGAGCTACTTCAAATTCTTCATCTACCATCGCTATAATGGACAATCCGATGAGTGAAGACCATTCATCCAAGTCGTGGAATATGGTAGAAGGCTTGAACTCACTAACATCGGTGTCATCAAATTGCTCTGCAAAGAGACTTACAAATTCATCTAAAGATTTCATATGTTTTGTTTTTATTTGGTTATATTCTTCATTTCCTTTAATCTCTTTAAAATCGCTCTTAATTCGTACTTGCCACTTTTTTTGTTAATAAAGTATTCTTTTCTTAAGATGGAGGAGAGTCTTACATCGTATCTTATATCATTTTTTATGACGGCTTCACGTAAAACTCCTTCTTTGGTAAAAAGAAACAAATCTCCTGCGATATTCGAATTCTTATTACCTATGATGGAACTGCCATAGAGTCGATTAAGTCCTAAATGTTCAAACGCGTATTCTAAAATGAAACAATATGATTCTATCCAGGCAAAGCCATTCCTGTAGTCCTTGTCTGCTATCACAATTCCATGAAAGCATGCGCTTTGGTTTAACTTATCAATCTCAGAGAGACTAATCCATCCCACTATTCTCTTCTCTTCATCATTGGTACAAATAGCCCAAAAGTGATAGGTGTCATGATTTCCCATGCATCCTTCTACCCATTTCCTTGCCTCTTTATAGGTGTATGGACGAAAATGACCAATAATCATGCTGTTTAGCTTCTCGTCGTTTTTGCATTTGTAGATAAAATCTACATCGCGCTCCTCAAATTCACGAAAACAGACTGTGGATAGCATTATTGGATGCAATTAATGATTCTGTTCATCTCATTCTTACCATAGCGCTGGTCGATAGGCAGCGGAATCATTTGCCGGGTCAGATACCACTCAAAGCTATCTGCGGTTGTCCATTCAAGGACATTCGGCCAATATCTGGCTACATATATCTTCTCCTTGATAAGATGATCACGTAGCCCCTCTCGGTCTGTCAAATAGGGATATACCATTGGCACGGCATCTTTATCTAAAGAAATATTAAGTTTATTGGTAGCGCTTAATGTGGAGTGAAGCATCAAGAAATTGTTTCGACGTTGTTCGGTTACCCTTCGGTAATCTATAGATTGCATGATTCTTTGGGTGAGTTTTGACATTTTCCTGATTGGTTGATGGGCTAGCCCATCATCTGCCTTATGAAAATCCTCAAATCCTGCTTCTGCAGAAAGGTCTATTCGCTTCATCAGGTATGACATGCGCTCAAAGGAGAGATCTTGTGCAAAAGGTTTATTAAGATTAGCACTAGTGTATAGGTATGCTCCATCAGAAACACCAAAAAATTTGCGACATGTGTAAAAAGTGTCAATTCCTTTTTTAGGTCTTTCAAAAAAAGCTTGTGTGTTATCTATAATAATATGATTACCGTATTTGCCAATGAGATAATCTGCATATTGTTGTTTTAATCCGAAATAGTTGGTATAAAGCAATGCCTCATCTCGTTGAAGTGGAATATCATCAAGCAATTCAAAACTCAAGTCAATGTGGTAATATTCGTATTGAACGCCAAGCTTCTTGATGGGCTCCAGTATAGCATTGCATGTATAATATGGAATGTAAATTCTCTCGTATTTACGTGTAAGAAGAATATACTCTAAGCAATTACGACCCGAATTAAAGCGTAAGACATTTTGGTGATACTCCTCGTGATAAGGTAGTTCTAGAGAAAAATATCCTCCGATTGAATTCATCAAATTACAATAACTCTCAACCAGTCACTCTGATGGGTGATGGCATGCTCAAGTTCTTCTGCTGTTTCAAATCTCAACACCAAAGTTCCTATCGCATTGTTTGCACCTTCAAAAGACTCCACAATATCGCCCTTCTTAACCCATAAATCTTGTTCGACAATCTCTGCGGGAAGATCATTGCTGATTTCTAAATGATCAAAGACTCCGCTTTTGTCAGCATGAAGTATGATTTCTGCCCAGTGGCCGTTGTAGGGTTTCTGTTCAATTGGCTCAATTGGATCTCCAACTATGGCTCGTGTGATGGCGGTTATCATGTCAACGCCTGTAGCATAATGCAACATTTCGCACAAACGATTTCCACCTCCACGAGGGGTCAATTCCATGATATATGGTTTCCCATTTGTGCCAATTCGGGTCTCAATATTGTAAACGACGGTCTTCAATCCAAGAAGAGTGATCAGACGCTGAATCTCTGAAGTGAGATAATCTTCTTGCTCCTTGGTGAATGTCGATGGCCAGGAGTAGGCGGCAGGGGTATAGGGATTAGTAGCATTCAGGTCAAAACGCTGGGCACAATAACTGGTGAATACCAACTTTCCGTCAATAGACATGCTGTCTGTATCTGAGGAACAACCCTGTTTCTCAATGAACTCTTCAACAATGATGTGTCCAGAAATAGAATGAGCCATGGCATATTCCAAAGCTGGTCCCAAATCCTCTACTTTATCCACTCTGGTTACACCTTTACTTCCCGCAGCATCAGTTGGCTTGACGATAACTGGCCATGGATACCAGTATTTTTCTTCCATGGCTGCATCTATGCTGTCGAATCCCTTTGCCAGAGGAACATTAAAGCCGTTCTTTTGTAAAAATGAGCGGAAACGGTCTTTGTTCTGCAATATTTCCACGGATTCAAATGGCCCAAAAGAAGGCAAGCCCAATTTGTTCTGGACGTATGAGGCTGCTATCACACCGGGATCACAGGCAAATGACATAATGCCGTCGATTTGCAACCTTTCGGCTTCTTTTAAAACCGCTTCTTTGTCAACGATGCTTACATTGCAATATTCGTCTGCATATTGGTGAGCAATGTTATTAGGCAGATAGTCGGCGGTAATGACATAATAGCCTTGCTTGTGGGCTGCTTTGATAACAGGGAGCAGATAGCGTAGACCGCCAAGGAGCATCAATTTCTTTTGCTTCATGCTATTTGATAATACAATGAAGGATTCTTTCCAAGTCTTCTTCTGCCAATGCATGATGCATCGGCAGACAAATCACTTCGTTGGCCATCTTGGTTGCTACAGGAAGATTCTCCCTGTTCGCACTGGGCAATCCCCGATAAGTACTGAAATCGCTGATCAGGGGGTAGAAATATCTTCTCCCCAAGATGCCTTGCTCTCTCATCTTGAAATACAGATCATCGCGTGACATCCCATATTTCTTTGCATTGACGAAGATGGGGAAATAGCTGTAGTTGTGCTTGACTCCTGGCAGGTCATCCCAGAATTCGATGCCTTCTACGTTTCTCAACGCCTTGCGGTATCGTATAGCGACCTGATGGCGGGCTTCTATGGCGTCATCCACTTGCCGAAGATTGAGAAGACCGTATGCGCTGCGAATTTCGTCCATCTTTCCATTAATTCCTGGCGCAACCACCTCCGTTTCTCCGGCAAAACCAAAGTTTTTCAAATAGTCTATGCGCTTCTTGGTCTTTTCGTCGTGCATCACCAATGCTCCACCTTCCACAGTATTATAGACCTTAGTGGCATGGAAACTGAGGGTGGACATGTCGCCAGCGGTAAGGATGCTCTCACCGTTGACATCCACACCAAAGGCATGGGCTGCATCGTAGATTACTCTGAGTCCATATTTGTCGGCTATTTCTTGTATGGCTTTTACGTTGCAGGGCTTTCCATAGACATGAACAGGCATGATGGCTGTGGTCTTAGGGGTAATGGCAGCCTCTATCTTGTTGGGATCCATACAACCAGTCTCCCATTCAATATCCACAAAGACAGGCCTGATGCCGTTCCACCACAAGGAATGGGTTGTTGCGACAAAACTGTATGGAGTCGTGATGACTTCACCTGTGATATGGAGCGCCTGAAGGGCGGTAATCAATGGCAATGTGCCATTGGTAAACAGGCTGACATAGGGCACCCTGAGATATTCGCACAAAGCCTGTTCTAGGCGTTTATGATAGGAACCGTTGTTGGTGATCCATTTCGATTCCCATATATCCTTCAGCATCTCTCCGAACTCACTCAAATCGGGGAGAAGAGGGGAGGTTACAGTTATTTTTTTCTTGTCATTACTAAATGATTGTGCCATTCCTAACATGAAAAATGTAACGTGAATAGTTAATTCTTATTTCAAGTATGCTTTAAATGAATGATGTGTTACCCGTTGACTTTCTGGTGGCAATTCCATGTAATCACCATATACCCCCCTTAGCCATGAATCATAGTCGGATGGAACAATAAATTCCGAATCCTCAAACAAAACCTTTTTGCCTTTTCCAAAAATATCTTTAGAAAGATACAAGGCTTCAGTATAGCACAAGTCTGAACAATAGTGAGACTGCTCAAAATCATATTTTTGATTAAGCTTTATCAGCCTATTTCTGACCCAATTATAAGGAAACGGAAAAACAAGAGTTTTTAAAGCTGATAGAAATGCACTTTTTGCTAAAGAGCGTTTTTTACTATGAGCAATCTTTTTTATTTCCAGTATTTCTATCCAGAAAGAACAATTCTTGATGTGTTTCTTTGCTTCTTCTTCATGATCAGGCATACCATCAAGGACAAAAATGTCAATATTTAATCCAATATTATACTTCCTTGAGGTGTTTTCATCTAATAGAGTTTTATTGTCATACAACTTACCATACGAGAAAGGGCAATCTTTATCGTTCTCAGGACAAAAAACAACATAGCGCTCGTCTTTATACTCTTTGATGAAGCGAAGATAATCTGGGCGAGGCATAATGACATCCACATCATCATCCCAAGGAATGTATCCTTTATGACGAATTGCACCGATCAGTGTGCCGTAAGCAAGATAATAATTAAGCCCTTTTGCCTCGCAGAAAGAAGCGAAGGACTTGAGTATATTTAATTGGATCTTTTTAATATCTTCTATATGTAGCTCTGAGCTCTCCATCAATTATTCTCCTTTAAATAGTTCTTGGCATCTTTAAAAAATGATATCGTACACAATAAGGACAATATAACTACAGGGAAGGCTGCAATCAGTGTTATTGACTGGATGCTGTAAAGCGAATTCTCAGCAAACAGTAAAGCAATTGGGAAAAGAATCAGCAAAATGCTCCAGAATGTACGAACCTTTCGGTCTGGCTCCTTGTCTGCTGAGAGATGCTTGTAAGAATAGGAAGAAGCGACATAGGTGATACCGTCAAGTGTGGTGCTATAAAAAGCCATCATTGTGATGACAAGCAGCATTAATGCGAATATTGGCAAGGGCAACGTATCGAATATCTTAAGTATGGCTTCATACATGCTCCCACCTTCACCAATATAACCAGAAATATTAACACCATGTTTGAGTTCTTGTGCAAGTCCATAGTTGCCAATAATAATGAAAGACATGAATGTACCTGCTAGTCCCCAGCCATATGTGCCCAAAATCATGTTTCTTATGGTACGCCCTTTGCTTATCAGAGCAATGAAAAATGGTGTAGCACAACACCATACAATCCAATATGCCCAATAGTATATAGTCCAGTTCTGAGCGAAGCTGGTCTCTCGCAATGGATCCATGTATGTGGAAAGGCCTATGAAATTCTGAACAAGATTGCCAAGTGATTGGAAGCCGGTTTCCAATATAAAGCGTGTTTCACCACCTATAAACAAAAAATAGAAAAGCAGGACAAAAAACATGTATGAGCAAATGGTTGCCAGCTTGGAAATACCTTTAACTCCAAACCATACAGCCAGGGTGTATACAGCACAGATAATAAGCAAAAGTGTTATTGCAAGCACCACTCCATCTTGAATGCCAAGAACGGAGGCCAGGGCCTTTGACAGTAAAGGCGTTGCCAACGAAAATGTAGTGGCTGTTGCACAAACTATTGCAAAAATAGCTACTATATCAATGAGCTTACCCCAAAAACCATCTGACTTGTTACCCAACAAAGGACGTACTGCCTCTGAAAAGCGCTGACGGTCACGTTTGCGGACATGCATCATAAAACCAAATGCAATCGCTAGAATCACATAAAAACACCATGCAATAGGGCCCCAATGAAAAAGGGTGAACGTGGGAGCCCATGCTGCCATGCCACCAGGCATCCCCGTTACATGGGGCTCTGCTCCATAGAGTGCCCATTCACAAAGTGAGTAGAATAGGATGTCTGCCGCCATGGTGGAGGTGAAAATCATGGTTCCCCATTTAAAATCACTAAACTCAGGCTTTTCTATATTTCCTAGTTTTATTTTACCGTATTTTGAAAAAGATACATAAAATGTTGTGGTGAGAATTGCAACTCCAAAAAGAGCATAATATAAGCCACAGGTATCTCCAAGAAAACCTCGAACAGTATCTACGAACACTTTCGACTGCTCCGGTACAAGCATAAAAACAATCATCAATACTAGTACAATAAAAAATGGTATCAATGTGGTGGCCCAATCAACTTTGTGCCTAATTTTTCCTAATGCCTTCATTCCTTTATTTTCAATAAATAATTATAATTTTTCTTCGCTCTATTATATCTGTCATTTCCATATGACCCAAAATTATCTCCAGCAACTTCTTTAATGACTGTCCACAGAGCCCAAAGGGTATCCCATAGAATCTCATAACAAAGTATCCTTTCTTTGATACGATCAGGTATCTTATTGCTGTAATACTTGCTTAGAAAATAATCCTGTTCTTCTTCTGTAAATTCACTTTCGATGAATAAGGCCGCAAAATCTGCCATCGGGTCGTTCATGCCACTATATTCCCAGTCAATAAGAAAAATGGTGCCGTCCTCTGCCTTGATGAAATTTTCAGCTACAGCATCATTGTGACATGGACACAACTCAACACCAATAGCATTCAGTCTTTCTTCTAAGGCCATCACTTGTGGCTTGAAGGAATCCCAACCGTCATACATATGCCCATGACAATTATCGAGGAGCTTTTCGTATTTCTCTATCTCCAGAAAAAGATTGAATTCATTCTTCAACCTTACGTGGGCATCATGAATCTTATGATAAATATTGACTATCTTTTTAAGATTATCATGGCGTTTGATTGTAGCTGAATTGAGTGTTTCAGCATTATCAACATAGTCTGCCAACTTGATACCTGTCTTGGCGTTAAAATACCTGATCTCTGGATTCACACCCATTCGACAGCCTTCAAGTGCATTGAATTCCTCATTACAGCGTTCTACCATTCCTTCGCTACCAGGGCCTGGAACTCGCAACACATAACTTCTTCCTTCAAAATTGACTCTGAAATTTTTGTTGCTCATTCCTCCTATTTGTTGAATTTCTGCTTGAGCAATATCTTTTCCTGGGAAAATTTCAGATAAATAAAGATGTAAATTGTCTTTATCAAAAGGATCTTCCTTACGGCGAAGAGCACGATAAGTAACTTCTCTTAATCTCTTAAAATCCTCTGGGCAGTCCACATCTCCCCAAATTAGATTCTGGAAAAAAATGAAAGGCCGTTCCAAAGGAGTGGTGACATCCATCAGTACATGTTCATAGTTCAGATATGAATTGTTGCTTTTATGCCACTTGGAAAGCATGGCTTGATAGGTGTCGTAAGTTATTCGAGATATGCCCAATAGCTCTCCCTCAAATTTGCAAATCCTATGCTTGTCTTTTGATATTTTTGTAATGAACCCACATTGTGATTCTATATAGCATTCGTCTCCACTTCCACTTTCTTCTGTCGCAACCAAACAATTCCCTTCTTCTTTGGAATAAAGGCTTTCCAGTACTTTTTTTTCAAAGAAAGTGTCGCCTTCGATAAGAATAAAGTCTTCATTAATGAAATCTGCAGCTGCTGCAAGTGAGGCCATGGAACCTGTAAACTCATAATTGAGAGCATTCACGATCTCAACATCAGAACTGCGATAATTCTCAAATAACTCAGCATGATAACCTACAACCATCACGATTTTTGTTATGCCAATTTCTCGTAATAGGGTAAGGGTTCGGCTGATGAGGCATAAATCCTCATCAAATGGTAGTAAAGGATAAGGTATCTCAGAGCCTCTTTCCTTGCGAGCTGTCAGAATGATAGCTGTCTTCATAATTTTTCAATAGTCGTATTCTCTGGATTGGGCACAACTCGAAATACTTCTTTATTGTGTTCAATGGAAAATGCTGAACTATATTCAGAATTTGAAAGCTTTGTTATATGAGTTATCTCAGATTCCTTCCATGACATCTTTTGGCAAATATCTTTCAAAATTTTGGAACGGGTGTTTCCGATATAGCTACTGTCAAATTCTCGCAATTCATCAAGGGTGTCAAATTCAAAGATATCACTGTCTGAATACCGTCTAATCTGCATGGGGAGATTCTTAATATATTGTATATAAACATCTTCCCAGTAGCTATTCCTTACACATTCCTTGCTGTATTCTTTGATTAAAATCTCATGGAATTTCCGGGAGAAAGACTCCGTAAAATAAGCATGGCCTGCCATATACCAAGAATCTTGCCCGCCAACTTTTACATCCTTAATGTAGTCATGACTATCAATATTCAGACAATACTCTCTTGTCTGGCCTTTGGCATATAACGACGCATAATAACTTTCGTCTGATTTATCCAAAAATAAGTTCCTGCTAAAGTAATGGTCTGAACAGCAGATGAAAGTATTTGAAAGGAGGTCGATAACACGAATAATGGAAGATGTGTTGTTGTACCTATTATAATCCTCGTTAAATACTAAGTCAACACCAAACTTGTCGCGAAGATAGTCGAAAGCTGTTGCCTTATATCCAGTTACAATAGTTATATCATTAACACCTGCCTCCTTGAGCTGACGTATTTGTCGCTCTATAAGAATCTCTCCTTTTACTTCAAGTAATCCCTTAGGCTTCTCTAAAGATAATGGTAAAAAGCGCGAAGATGTCCCCGCAGCCATGATGATCGCATTCATCAAAAACAATTAAAAAGCAAATGATGCGGAGAGGTTAACATGTGACTTCTCGTATACTGGATTGATGATATAAGCTACACTTAAAGGAAGAGTAAAATTCTTCATTGCTACATTGTAGGTGTACTTAAATTCAATGTTGCAAATACTGAAATCATGTTCATAACCATTGTAACAGCTTTTGTTGAAAGCTGAGCCTACAGCTAATGCCAACTGATGATCGTGCAAGAAGTCATAATGACAACCAAGTTCTGCATATGTAGAATAGGCCTGCTTGCCCTCTATATTTTTATCTGCTCCTGCAAAGAAGTTACTCACTGTTAGATAAGCGGGGATGCTTTCTGGCGCTATTGTAATTGCTGCTTCGAACCAATGTCCGGTTTCCTTATTCTTGAAGTTGAAATACTGATCTTCGGGTGTTGTCGTTGTGGGATAGTAATAGTCATTGATTCCTACTGTTATCCATTTGTAAGTATAGCTCAAACCTGCATCAACTTCACTATACTTGCCATTAATGGCATATCCTCCCATAACGTATGCATAGAATCCTTTGTTGGAATAGTTAATGCATGGAAAAACCACTGGTGCCGCATCGTTAGTCATCATCTCCATGCCACGCCAAATATACTTGGTTTGAAGATCAATACCTAGATGAAAATTGGATTCTGTTAGTTTTGCTTTAAAACCATTTTTTGCACTCTCTTCATTTTGAGAAAAGGCAGTTATTGCCATTGCCAAAAATGTGAACGTGATAACAATCTTTTTCATTGTAAACTAAAATTCAATATCTAAGTGTCTAGTATCTCTATTATATAATTTCTCATTTAATAGCACTCAATATAAGGTAGGTATGATAGTAAATCGGAATTAATCCTACTGCTTTGCTATGCATCCGTGGAAATCTCTTTATCCAACTTTTGATAAATAGAATTATTAGATTTATATTCAGGCACAATCTCCTTCATTTTAGCGACAATGTTCATGTCGTCGTAGGTCTCAGAAATACGCACTAAGTCTTCGATGTCGTGTTCTACGGATTCGTAATCGTATTCCCGGACTTCGGCGATGCGGATTTTCTTGTGGAAACTGGGCTTGGTGTTCTCATCAGTAGCGAGGAGTTCTTCGTAGAGTTTTTCGCCGGGGCGGAGGCCGGTGTATTTGATTTCCACATTTTTGGCACCGCTGAGGCGGATCATGCGCTTGGCAAGGTCGGCGATGCGAACGGGTTCACCCATGTCGAAGACGAAAATCTCGCCGCCTTTGCCGTGGGTGCCTGCTTCGAGGACGAGTTTACAGGCTTCTGGGATGAGCATGAAGAAGCGGATAATGCGTTCATCAGTGACAGTGACAGGACCTCCTGCTTTGATCTGTCGTTCAAAGAGTGGAATCACAGAGCCGTTGGAACCGAGCACATTGCCGAATCGGGTGGTGACGAATTGGGTGATGCCTTTTATCTTTCCTTCTTTGATAGCGCGGTCGAGACTTTGCACATAGATCTCGCAGATGCGCTTGGAACAGCCCATCACGTTGGTGGGATTCACGGCCTTGTCGGTGGAGAGCATGACGAATTTCTTCACGCCATATTTCACACTGAGGTCGGCGATGACTTTGGTGCCATAGACGTTGTTGTGTATGCTCTCGCTGGGATTGTCCTCCATCATAGGGACGTGCTTGTAAGCGGCGGCGTGGAAGACATAGTCGGGACGGAATGTGGAGAAGATATGTTCCATTTTCCCGGCATTGGCGATGGATGTGACTAATGTCGTGGTCTTGATGTCGGGCCAACGCCGGGCCATCATCAGACGGATATCGTGCTGTGGGGTCTCGGCGGAGTCGATCAGCATCAGTTCGGTGGGTTTGTAGTCACTGATTTGACGGACTATCTCAGACCCGATGGAGCCTGCGGAGCCGGTGACGAGTATCTTTGTGCCGGTCAGCATCTTGCCAACTTTCAGCATGTCAACTTGGATCTCGTCGCGGGGGAGCAAATCCTCTACACTGATGGGCTTCATCTCCACTTTGGAGAAATCGGTGTCCTTGTTCCATTCCGTGGTGCCTTGGCTCATGAAAATCTTGATGTCGGCATTGAGCAAGACATCCTGGAGTTGCTGGTCTTTGCGGAACCGTTCATTCTGAAGAGGGGAGATAAGCACGGCCTGTATCTTGTTGTGCTCAAGGACTTTGGAAAGGCTCCTGTCCACGACATAAATTTTCTCGCCCATCAACAAACGGCCTCGGAAGTCTTCGTCTTTGGTCAGAAAACCACGTAGTGAGTAATTGGCGTCTTTCATGTTGCGGATGCTTTTGGCCAATCCTACACCACCATCTCCGATACCATAAATCAAGGTGCGAAGTGCTTGCTCCCGTTTATAGGAAACATCAAAAATGGTCTTCACCAGTACGCGCCATGCCCACATTAGGATCATGGCTAAGGCATACATGGCCAGGATCTGCCGCCCTTTCAGCAGGACAAAAAGATTGTGACCAAACTGTTGCTTGAAGCCTAAATGCAACCATGAAATGGGGTAGTGCATCAATTCGGCGATGATGCAGGAGAAAATCATCGCATAGGCCACTCGTCTCAGGTCGACAAAGGACGAGTAACGGATTACGCCGGCATAGGTATGGAAAATACGGAATCCGATGAGGTTGAAGCACATATAAAGGCAGATGGTCAATGAGGCCATCTGCCAATGCGCGAGCAATTCCGTGACACTGGTGAACAGCAGGAGCACAAAAATGCCTGAGACAAAACAAATCAGACAGTCCAGCAAAAGCACCGACCAATAGGGCAGGGCTTTCTTGGTGAAATACCAGTTTAACAGGTTGTCGAATGGCTTTCGGAAGTCTGAGATGATGTCGGCCAATTGCTTCTTCATGCTTTCACGCTAGTTTTCAGAATTTCGATGATCCGGTTTACATCATCGTCGGTTACGCAGGGTCCTGATGGGAGGCAAAGCCCTTTCCGAAACAGTCGTTCGGATGTGCCGTTGACGTATGCAGGAGCATCCTTATAGACAGGCTGGGTATGCATCGGGCGCCACAGCGGACGGCTCTCGATTCCTGCATCAGCTAAGGCCTTCATGGCTTTCATCACACTCTCGTTCGGCTCGATGTCATCACATGAACATGCCTTGTTTTCGCATCCTTCGAAGGTGATGGTGCTCAGCCAATAGTTGGGTTCCATATAGTCTTCGGGATGGGTGTGGAAGCGAATGATGTCATGTCCTTCAAAAGCTTTCCGGTACTTATCGGCGATGCTTTGGTGATGCTTGATATGGTCATCAACCACTGTCATCTGTCCACGTCCGATGCCGGCGCAGACATTACTCAGGCGGTAGTTAAAACCGATTTCCTTGTGGAGGTAATAGGGCTTGTTCTCGCGGGCTTGTGTGGCGTAAAACATGATCTTACGCTTGGCTTCCTCATTGGGGCAGATTAAAGCTCCGCCGCCGGAAGTGGTAATCATTTTATTGCCGTTGAAACTCAAAACTCCGTATGTTCCGAAAGTGCCAGCCATTTGACCTTTGTATTTTGATCCTAATGCTTCAGCTGAATCTTCTAGTACAGGTATCTCATAGAGATTCACAATATCCCTCATCTCGTCGATGTATGGAGGCATACCATACATATAAATAGGCACGACAGCTTTGGGCTTTTTGCCGGTTTTTTTTATTCGGTCCTTAATGGCATCCTCGAGCATGTTCGGATCAATATTCCAAGTCTTCTCCTCTGATCCAACAAAAACGGGTGTTGCTCCAAGATATACTACAGGATTGCAGGAGGCTGCGAAAGTGAAGCTTTGGCAAATTACTTCATCACCCTTTTCTACCCCTAAAGCCACCAGCCCCAAATGGATTGCCGCAGTGCCAGACGAAAGAGCTACGACTTTTTTGCCTTCTCCGACAAAACGCTCGAGATCTTCCTCAAAGGCATCTACGTTTGGACCAAGAGGTACCACCCAGTTGGTGTCAAACGCCTCATTAATGTATTTCATTTCATTGCCGCTCATGTGAGCGAGGCAAAGATATACTTTTTTCACTAATTGATATATTTTGTTGAAATAGTTTATAAAATACTTATATAAAAAAATAATGTCAATATGTGGATCAAATAGAAGAGGGCACGACATCGTCGTTGCCCTTGAATGCTTCCATCGTGGCATGTCCTTCCTCGGAAATTCCGTCACGGAACAGCACCTTCTTAATCGTAATCAAAATCACTTTCAGATCGGTCATCAGGCTGACATGATCCACATACCACACGTCGTATTTGAATTTCTCCGTCCAGGAGATGGCGTTTCTTCCATGACATTGTGCCCATCCTGATATACCGGGACGCACTTCATGCCGGCGGGCTTGCTCCTTGGAGTACAAGGGGAGGTAGTCCACCAGCAAGGGACGAGGGCCAATCAAAGCCATGTCGCCTCTCAGCACATTGATCAGTTGAGGCAGCTCGTCAATAGACGTTGACCTGACGAATCGGCCAACCTTGGTGAGCCGCTTTTCGTCGGGCAATAATTTTCCATCCGCATCCCTCTCATCGGTCATCGTCTTGAACTTGATGACCTTGAAAATTTTTGCGTTTTTGCCTGGTCGCTCTTGCAGGAAGAAGGCTCCTGCACCTTTGTTGGCGAAATGCAACCATACGGTCACGACCAACAGAATGGGGGAGATGATCACCAGGACGATCAGGGATATGATGAAATCGAAAAATCTCTTGAAGAAGTGTTTGTACATGTTTTTTCTCCTCATGCAAGGTGGCTGCATGAGCTGTTTTGAGTCAAGAAAACTGAGTTGGCCGCTTATAAGATTTTGTGATTTAGTTAATAATACTTAAACTATAGCTAATTCTCTTGCAGATTCAGTTTTCTTGGGCGCATTCTTTGCGAATCGTGGTGCAAAGGTAATAATAAAAATGATATATTTCAAGTTTTCTGTTGAAATATTTTTGTGTGGTGGATTTCTGTGTGCACAAACAGGCGGCTGGCGCTGGCTCTAAGTCATTGGCCTGTCGGTTATCATCATTTTTTTTGGGCTTATCGTCATTTTTTTGTAATTTTGTAGCCTAATCGCAAAAACATCGGAAAAGATGGATGACGACATCATGCAGCGGGTGAGGCTGACGCTCTCAAATTACCTTGAGGACAACCACCTCCGGAAGACACCGGAGCGGTTTGCCATCCTCGAGGCGATCTATGGAATGAACGGGCACTTCACGTTGGAGGAACTGGGCGAGAAGATGGAGCAGGAGAATTTCCGGGTGAGCCGGGCGACGCTCTACAACGCTATCCGGCTCTTCCAAAAGCTGAGGCTGGTGGTGAAGCACAACCTGCAGCAGGAGACGCGCTATGAAGCGGTGTGTCATAACGAGGATCACTGCCATCAGATCTGCACGATCTGCGGAAAAGTGAAGGAGGTGAACAACCCGACGCTGCAGGGCATCGTGCAGTCGGTGAAATTGCGACGTTTCCATCAGTCGGGCTACACCTTATATATATATGGGGTGTGCAGCACATGCCAGTCGAAGATGACACGACTGCGCAACAAGGCGAAATTGCTGAAAATAAAATCATAAATCCAAAGAATGAACAAAGGTAAGGTTGACGTCCTGCTGGGGCTCCAGTGGGGCGACGAAGGAAAAGGGAAGGTAGTGGACGTGCTCACGCCGCACTATGATGTGGTAGCCAGATTCCAGGGCGGTCCGAATGCAGGCCACACGCTGGAGTTTGAGGGTCAGAAATATGTGCTCAGAAGCATCCCTTCGGGCATCTTCCAGGGGGGTAAGGTGAACATCATCGGCAATGGTGTTGTGATGGCGCCGGATCTCTTCATGGATGAGGCGAAGGACCTGGAGCGCAGCGGGCATGATCTGCACAGCCGCCTGCACATCTCGAAGAAGGCGCACCTGATCATGCCGACGCACCGTTTGCTGGACGCTGCCCTGGAGGCTGCCAAAGGCAAGAGCAAGGTGGGCACGACGGGCAAGGGTATCGGCCCGACTTACACGGACAAGGTGTCGCGCAACGGTCTGCGTGTGGGTGACATCTTCGACTGCTTCGAGGAAAAATACGCAGCTCACAAGGCGCGCCATGAGCAGATGCTCAAAAACTTGGGTTTCACCGACTACGACATCACTGAGGTGGAGCGCAAGTGGATGGAGGGTATCGAATACATCAAGCAGTTCCAGGTGGTGGACAGCGAGCATGAGATCAACGGCTTTCTGCGCGAGGGCAAGAGCATCCTCTGCGAGGGGGCTCAGGGCACGATGCTCGACGTGGACTTCGGCAGTTACCCGTTTGTGACTTCGTCTAACACGATATGTGCTGGTGCTTGCACTGGGCTGGGCATCGGACCAAACAAGATCGGTGAGGTCTATGGCATCATGAAGGCTTACTGCACCAGGGTGGGCGCTGGTCCGTTCCCGACGGAACTGTTCGACGAGACGGGTGCCCGAATCCGACAACTGGGTCATGAGTATGGTGCCGTGACGGGCCGTGAGCGCCGTTGCGGATGGATCGACTTGGTGGCGCTGCGCTACTCTGTCATGGTGAACGGCGTGACGCAGCTGATCATGATGAAGAGTGACGTGTTGGATGGCTTCGACACGATAAAAGCGTGTGTGGCTTACCGGCAGAACGGCGTGGAAACCCGAGATTTCCCCTTCGATATCGAGAAGGGCATCGAACCGGTCTATGTGGAACTTCCAGGCTGGAAGACGGACATGACGAAGATGACATCGGAGGAGGAGTTTCCGAAGGAATTCCGTGAGTACGTGGCTTTCCTGGAGGAACAGCTGGAGACGCCGATCCGCATCATCTCTATCGGTCCGGACCGGGAGCAGACGATCGTCAGAAATTGATTCCGGCCGTTGGCTGATAGATGGTTTTGTAAGTGCTCGATTGCCATGCGGATTGCAAATCCGCAGCTCGCGGCATCGGGATTCTAAATCCCGATGAACTTTCAGAACTTGATCGGCTGGGTAATGGCCCTCCTGTTCAGTGGGATGTTCCGATGAACCCTGTTCAGTGGGATTTGCAATTCCACTGGAACGAGTCCGGAATTTGCAATCCCGATGAACTTTCCGGAATTTGATCGGCTGAGTAAGACCCTCCTGTTCAGTGGGATGTTCCGATGAACCCTGTTCAGTGGGATTTGTAATCCCACTGGATCGATTCCGGGATTTGCAATCCCGATGCACTTTCAGAACTTGATCGGTTGGGTAAGGCCCTCCTGTTCAGTGGGATGTTCCCGATGAACCCTGTTCAGTGGGATTTGCAATCCCACTGGATCGAGTCCGGGATTTGCAATCCCGATGAACTTTCAGAACTT
>OCTW011550514.1_pt1 | contig 52661 bp, 50 predicted proteins | sample 1539671 | NCBI WGS metagenome assembly OCTW01 (sample SAMN02144230, study PRJEB22623) | gut metagenome | biome: sheep rumen | host: Ovis aries | place: New Zealand | reverse complement strand
AGTATTGGTGTTTAAGGGATTAATTGTTACAGCATAACTACTATCTATTGTACAAGTATTTTTAACTGTAAATGAATAATATATTCCACTTGACAGTGCTTTACTATCACTAATTGGATATGTATTATTTAAACTGATTGGTCCATGATTTGCATCTTCCAAAAAACTAATAGAATAACATCCAACCTCAGCAATATTTTCTCCACTTTCATATCTTGCAATCCACAACGCATAACTTTGTAATACCATAAAACAAAGTGCTAAAGCTATTACGATTAAAGAAAGCATTATCTTATATCTTAATTTCATTTTTCCACGTCCCTTCCACGTCCCTTACTCTTCTACAATAAGTATATCCTAAAGGAAAACAAATCACAAGAAAATGTTTAATATACAGCCTAAATAGTGTTAATTATATGTAAATTTACAAAATATATGTCACAACCGACTTAGCGGCTAATTCATCATCAATAAATTGACGATCAAACACCAAATGATACTTCTTATTATCACTACCTTGATTATAAATAACCACATATAAATTATCATCATTTTTCATTGCCACACATAACAAATCATCAGTAAAAGAACTCGTAAAAACTACTTTTGATGGTGTAGGAATTACACTTAAATGTTTTAAAAAATAATATATTGGTGTTTTAATATAATCATTTCCTTCTTCATTTAAAATAATTGAACTTTTACAATAATTATTTTTATGATTTGGCCCTCCATAATAATCAAGAAGCAAATTCCAATCAAACCACATATTCATACCATGATTAATATTATTTATTATTTCTTTAATATAATAAGTAGCATCTCTTCCCCATTCTTCTTCTCTATATGAAGAATAACCACAACACATCTCAGACTCTACAAGTAATAAATTTGGATATTTCTCATGAATCAAAGATAACTGTTCATAATGTCCTCCAGAATACCAGTGAAAACAAACTCCAGCCACTTCTTCTTGATTATTATACAGTTCTTTAGTAATTCTATACAAATCTTCTTTATTATGATCCCATAGTAATATTTTAGTCTCCAATTTATGATTACTAAGTTCAGGGATTAAATAATCATTAATAAATTCTTTTTGCTCTTCTATAGTCCACTCACAAGATTCCCATGTTTGACAGGCAAAAGGTTCATTTTGCATAGACATATAAGCAATATCTATTCCTCTATTTTTCATTTCTTCTAAATATCTAACTAAATATCTAGCATAAGAAGAATAATATTCTTTTTTTACATAGCTTCCTTTATAAAGACTTTTATTTTTCTTCCAAACACTAGGAGCAGACCAAGGAGTAGCAAGACAAACGACATTCTTAACTTCTTTAATCTTATCTAGCATAGGAAAAATATTCTTTTCATCTTCCTCTAAAGAAAAGTCACTTAAATCTTTTTTACTAACATAAGAATAAGAATTTAAAGAAAAATCACATGAAGCCATAGGAAGTCTAAGATAACTATAATTTAATCCTTCATTAGTAAAATAATCACGTAACAACTCATTTTGTTTATCACTTGATAACTTTAAAAAATTAAAATTACTACTTTGTGTTAAAGCTCCTCCCATTCCCATCCATTCTTGTTTTTCTATTTCTGGATAGATCTGAATCACTTCCATTTCAATGTGTTCTTTAATAGTTTTAATTCTAAAACTCTCTTTTTCAAAATATTTTTTCTTTTCTATATTTGTTACATATTTCATATTTAAGCTCCTTCTAACACACTTTTATTAACTAAGCAATTATCATAAATTAAGATGAATGAACTTGGCAAAGATCTTTGGATTTCCAAAAATGACCTCGAAGTCTTATAAATACCATTTTTTAAATAAAGAATAGTTTCCTTTTCATCTTTATAAACATATACAATTTGATTAATTAAAATCTGAACTTGATAAAAATTTTCATCTAGAAAAAGAACTTGTTGACATTTAAGATAGTGAATAAGATTTTCCAAATCATCTTCCAACTTATTTTCCATAGATTCAAATTTCTCTACAACATCATAAATTAAAGGAATTCTTTTCATAAGTATTTCCAATGCTTCGTACATATTACTTAATAAAATGATCTGACTATTCATATCTACTTGTCTAATATTAAGGGCAAGGTCTATTCCACTTTTACCATCTAAAACTAAACTGATTAAATAAACCTTTTTACCTTTACTTTTAATTTTTTCTTTAAGTTCATCATCAAGCCTTTCAAAAAAAGAAACATTAAATTCAAAATCATCTTTATTCATCAATACTTGATTTAAAACTTTTAAAATCTTCTCTTGATATTTAGGATTGTTTTCTACCACAACAAATTCAATCATAAGTTCACATCCTTTATTAATATGATACCAAATTACAAAAAAAAGAAAAGAAAAAAGTACTAAAGAACTATTCTTCAGTACTTTCATTTTCTTCTTGAGAATCAATCTCATCATTTAAAGACAAATCCATCAAATTCTCTTCTAATACTTCACTAGCATCATCATCCATGAACTGTTTTTTTAATTCAAGTTCTATATCTCTATATTGTCTAGCTCCAGTTCCAGCAGGAATTAACTTACCAATAATAACATTTTCTTTTAATCCTCTTAAGTAATCAACAGAGCCTTTAATTGCGGCATCAGTTAATACCCTTGTTGTCTCTTGGAAAGAAGCTGCAGAAAGGAATGAATCTGTTTGTAAAGATGATTTAGTAATACCAAGCATAATTGGTCTTCCCTTAGCAGGAACTCCACCAGATAAAATAACCGGTTTATTAGCATCACTAAACTCTTTCAATGATACAGAAAGTCCTTCAACGAGATTTGTATCTCCAGGATCAACAATTCTTACCTTATTAATCATACGTTTACAAATAATTTCAATATGTTTATCGTTGATATCAACACCTTGTAATTTATAAACCATTTGAATTTCTTTTAAGATATATTGTTGAGCAGTAATTGGATCAGTAACCGCAAGCAATTCTTTAGGAGAAATAACTCCTTCAGTTAACTTATCACCAGCTTGAACTTCATCATTTAAAGCAACTCTTATTTTCATATTGTAATTAGTTGTATGTTCTCTTGCTTCAACATCATTTTCAACAGTAATCTTATATTTACCATTCTCTTCTTTAATAACAGTAACTTTACCACTAATCTCAGCAATAGTTGCTTTTCCTTTTGGATCTCTAGCTTCAAATAACTCTTCAACTCTTGGAAGACCCTGAGTAATATCATCTTCAGCTCCAGCTACACCTCCAGAGTGGAATGTACGCATAGTAAGCTGTGTTCCTGGTTCTCCAATAGATTGAGCAGCCATAATACCAACAGCCTCACCAGTCTCAACCATATTACCAGTAGCCAGATTACGTCCATAACATTTTTGACAAACACCATTATCACATTTACATGTTAAAGCACTTCTAATTTCAACTTTCTTAACTCCAGCATCAGTAATCTTCTTAACTAAATTCTCAGTTAATAATACATTTTTATCAACGATTACCTCTTTAGTCTCTGGATGAACAACTTTTTGAGCTGTATAACGGCCTAAAATACGTTCTGCAAGTGGTTCAATAACACTGCCATCTTTTTCATTAACTAAATCAGTAACTTCAGCTCCATGAATAGAACCACAATCTTCTTCTTTAACAATAATATCTTGAACAACTTCAACAAGTCTTCTTGTTAAATATCCAGAGTTTGCTGTTCTAAGAGCTGTATCAGCTGATCCTTTTCTTGAACCATGGCTTGATAAGAAGAACTCAGCAACGGTTAATCCTTCAGAGAAGTTTGATGTAACTGGAATTTCAATTGTTGAACCATCTGGTTTAGCCATTAATCCACGCATACCAGCAAGTTGCGCAAAGTTAGACAAGTTACCACGTGCGCTAGAGTTCATCATCATGAATAATGGATTATCAAAATCGTTTTCTGACACTGCTTTTAACTCAGCCTTAATTTTGTCATTTGCACGATTCCATAGTTCAATAACTTTATTATATCTTTCTTCTTCCGTAATCATACCACGTTTAAATTGCTTATTGACTTTATCAACAAGTCCTCTTGCTTCTTCAATAACTTCATGTTTCGTTTTAGAAGGAACAATATCAGCTGCTGAAACAGTAATACCCGCAATTGTTGAATACTTAAATCCTAAATCTTTTAATTTATCTAGGAATACAGAAGTTTCAGTTGTATGATAACGTTTAAATACTTGAGCAATGATATTTTGTAAATCTTTCTTAACAAATGGTTTATTAAGAGGCATTGCTGCAATAGCACTCTTAATATCTGTTCCCATAGGTAAGAAGAATTTATCAGGAGTAATTCCTTCAATATTTTCTTTTGTGCTTTCTGCAATATAAGGATAACTATCTGGTAAAATCTCATTAAATATAATCTTACCACAAGTCGTCACTAAATACTTATCCATTTGTTCTTGCGTAAATAATTTATGCTTAAAAGATTTAACAGGCAAAGCAATTCTTGTATGAAGAGTAATCTCATGTCTAGCATAAGCCATTTGTACTTCATTTGGATCTTTATAGACTTTTCCTTCATGCTCTTCGCCAGCTTTTTCTTGAGTAATATAACAGTTACCAAGAACCATATCTTGAGATGGAGTAACAATTGGTTTTCCATCTTTTGGATTTAAGATGTTTTGCGCACCTAACATCAAAAGTCTAGCCTCAGCTTTAGCTTCTTCAGATAAAGGAACGTGTACTGCCATCTGGTCTCCATCAAAGTCTGCGTTAAATCCAGTACATACAAGTGGGTGTAGTCTAATCGCTTTTCCACCTACTAGTTTAGGTTCAAATGCTTGAATACCAAGTCTATGAAGAGTTGGAGCACGGTTTAACAATACTGGATGTTCACAAATGACTTCTTCAACAACATCCCATACACAATCATCTTTAGCATCAATTAACTTCTTAGCTCCTTTAATATTATGAGCAAGTCCTTTTTCAACTAAACCATGAATAACATGAGGTTTAAATAACTCTAAAGCCATATCTTTTGGAATACCACATTGATACATCTTTAAGTTTGGTCCAACAACAATAACACTACGTCCAGAATAATCAACACGTTTACCAAGTAAGTTTTGACGGAATCTTCCTTGTTTACCTTTTAACATAGAAGATAAAGATTTTAATGGTCTATTTCCAGCCCCAGCAACACTTCTTCCTCTTCTTCCATTATCTAGTAAACTATCAACTGCTTCTTGAAGCATACGTTTTTCATTTTGAACAATAATAGTTGGAGCACCAAGTTCAAGTAATTTTTTTAAACGATTATTTCTATTAATAATTCTTCTATATAAATCATTCAAATCACTAGTAGCAAATCTACCACCATCAAGTTGAATCATAGGTCTTAAATCTGGTGGAATAACAGGTAATGCTTCTAAAATCATCCATTCAGGCTTATTTTTACTTTCTTGGAAAGAAACTAAACAATCAAGACGTTTAACAAGTCTAATTCTTTTTTGACCAGTAGCATCTTCAAGTTCAGCTCTTAAATTTTCAACTTCTTTATCAACATCTACTTGTTCTAATAATTCCTTAATAGATTCAGCACCCATACCTACTCTGAAACTATTTCCATATTTTTCATAATAAGCACGATACTCTTTATCTGATAAAGTTTGTTTTTTCTCTAAAGGAGCAGATCCAGGATCTAATACAACATAAGAAACAAAGTATAATACTTCCTCTAAATCTCTTGGACTCATATCAAGAACAAGTCCCATTTTAGAAGGAACACCTTTAAAGAACCAAATGTGAGAACAAGGAGAAGCAAGCTCGATATGTCCCATTCTCTCACGACGAACTTTAGACTTCGTAACTTCTACTCCACATCTATCACATACAACATTTTTATATCTTAATCTTTTATATTTTCCACAAGAACATTCATAATCCTTAGTAGGTCCAAAAATCTTCTCACAGAAAAGGCCATCACGTTCTGGTTTTAAAGTACGATAATTAATAGTTTCGGGTTTCTTAACTTCTCCATATGACCAAGAACGAATTTGTTCAGGACTAGCAAGTCCAACTTTAATACCTTTAAAATTGTTTACTTCGATCATTATTATTCACCCTCTTCTATATCTATATCACTATCTCCAGGATATTCCAAATCATCTAGACTATTTTCTTCGAACTCATCTTCTTCATCTTCAAAATCAGAATCTTCTTCAGGAGTTCCTACCACTTCAGTAACAGGACCACCCTCATCTATTTCATCAATCTTAATAAAATCTTCTTTATCTTCTTCTGCTTCGATTTCTTTTAAATCTAGAACTTTATCATCATTATCAATAATTTGAACATTTAATCCTAGTGCTTGGAATTCTTTAATTAATACTCTAAATGATTCTGGAACACCAGCTTGATTAACTGTTTTACCTTTAACTAAAGCTTCATAAACTTTAACACGTCCAATAACATCATCTGATTTAATTGTTAAAATCTCTTGTAATACATGAGCAGCACCATAAGCATATAATGCCCAAACTTCCATTTCTCCAAATCTTTGTCCACCAAATTGAGCTTTACCACCTAAAGGTTGTTGAGTGACTAAAGAGTATGGGCCAGTTGCTCTAGCATGCAACTTATCATCAACCATGTGATGTAATTTAACCATATACATAACACCAACATTAATCTTATGTTCAAAAGGCTCACCAGTACGTCCATTAATTAACGTAACTTTGCCATCTTCACTCATGCCAGCTTCTCTCATTTCTTCATGAATATCATCAAGATTTGCTCCATCAAATACTGGAGTAGCATACTTAACACCTAATCTCTTACCAGCCATACCTAAGTGAACTTCTAAGATTTGACCAATATTCATACGAGAAGGAACACCAAGTGGATTAAGCATAATATCAACTGGAGTACCATCTGGTAAGTATGGCATATCCTCTTCAGGTAATACTAAAGAAATAACACCCTTATTACCATGACGTCCACTCATCTTGTCTCCAACTTGAATCTTACGTTTTTGAATAATATATACACGAATAATCTTAAATACACCAGCAGGTAATTCATCACTATTCTCTTTTGTATAAACTTTTACATCATGAATTATTCCACCAGCACCATGCTCTACTCTTAAAGATGTATCTCTTACCTCACGAGTCTTTTCACCAAATATAGCATGTAATAATTTCTCTTCACTAGTTAATTCTTGAACGCCTTTTGGTGTAACCTTACCAACTAAGATATCTCCATCCTTAACTTCCGTACCAATTCTAACAATACCAGTAGAATCAAGATTCTTTCTAGCCTCTTCACTAATATTTGGAATATCTCTTGTAATCTCTTCTGGTCCTAATTTTGTATCACGACATTCAATTTCATACATTTCAATATGTAGTGATGTATAAACATCATCTTTAACAAGTCTTTCATTTAAGATAACTGCATCCTCATAGTTATATCCATTATAAGTCATGAACGCAACAGTCATATTCTTACCTAAAGCAAGCTCACCATTTTTAGTACTTGGACCATCTGCAATAACTTGTCCTGCATGTACTTTATCACCTTTATGCACAATTGGAATATGATTAGTACAAGCAGCCGCATTATTTCCTTCAAAATCAGCTAAATAATAAGTGTCTTTACCCTTAGCATTTTTAACTATAATCTTTTTACTATCAGCATATTCTACTACACCATCTGCTTTACAAACTACCGTTGAGCCTGAATATCTTGCAGCCACAGCTTCAACACCAGTACCAACAATTGGAGCCTCACTCTGTAAAAGAGGTACAGCTTGACGTTGCATGTTAGAACCCATCAAAGTTCTATTAGCATCATCATAGTTCAAGAATGGAATACAACTTGTTGTAATAGAAACAACTTGACTTGGAGATACGTCCACATAATCTACTTGATCACGAGAAACAATCACGTTATCTCCATTATAACGAACAATAACATTATCTTCGGCAATCTTATTTTGATCATCCAATTCAATATTTGCTTGAGAAATATAATAATCTTGCTCCTCATCAGCAGTCATATAAACAACATCATCCATCTTAACAATGCCATTTTCAACCTTACGATAAGGAGTCATAATAAATCCGTATTCATTTACTTTAGCATATCCAGCTAATGACGTAATAAGACCAATGTTTTGTCCTTCTGGTGACTCAATTGGACAAATTCTACCATAGTGACTAGCATTAACGTCACGAACGTCCATTCCAGCTCTTTCTCTAGAAAGACCACCAGGTCCTAAAGAAGATAAACGTCTTTTATCAGTTAGCTCTGCAATTGGATTAATTTGATCCATAAATTTAGATAATTGTGATGAACCAAAGAACTCTTTTAGAGATGCCGTAACAGGTCTAATATTAATTAATGATTTAGGAGTAATATCCTCCATTTCTTGCGTAGTCATTCGCTCACGAATAACTCTTTCCATTCTAGACATACCAATCTGGAATTGCTTTTCAATTAATTCTCCAACTTGTCTTACACGTCTATTTCCTAAGTTATCAATTTCATCAGTATTACCTATACCAGACTGTAAATTAAAATAATAGTTTACAGAAGCATAAATATCAGGAATAGTTAAACGTTTTTCTTCAACACTTTGATCTACTCCAATAACAGGAACAATCTTATCCTTATTAACTATATCATATACATGAATTTCCTGAACCATATCATAAGAATCTAGTTCTTCATGAATTTGAACCTTATGAAGTCCATATCCTGAAGCAAAAATAGGCTTCATCTCTTCTAACACATTTTTAGTAATCTCAGTACCACTAGCAAATAAAACCTTACCCTTTTCATCTTTAATATCTTCAGCAAGAACAGTTCCAACTAAACGATCACATATATTTAACTTTTTATTAAATTTATATCTACCAACTTTAGCTAAATCATATCTAAAATGATCAAAGAAACGCATAATAAGTTGGTTCTTAGCAGAATCAAGAGTAGCTGGTTCACCAGGTCTTAATTTTTCAAATATTTCAATTAAAGCCTCATCTGTATTTTTAGTACTATCTTTTTCTAAAGTATTAACAATATAATCATTTTCACCAAACACACGAATAATATCGTCATTTGTTGATAAACCAAGAGCACGTAAAAAAGTAGTAACAGGAACCTTTCTTGTACGATCAATTCTTACGTAAACTACATTTCTAGCATCGGTTTCAAATTCTAGCCATGTACCTCTATTAGGAATCATTTCTCCTGAAATAACTCTTCTTCCATTTTTGTCTATTTCCCTTTTAAAATAAACACTTGGACTACGTACTAATTGGGAAACAATAACACGTTCTGCTCCATTAATAATAAACGTTCCAGAATCAGTCATTAAAGGCATATCGCCCAAGAAAATTTCTTGTTCTTTTACTTCTCCAGTTTCATGGATAAATACTCTAGCTTGAACCTTTAAAGGAGCAGCATAATTAACCATTCTCTCCTTAGATTCTTTAATAGAATATCTAGGTTCATCAAAAGAATAATCTCCAAAATCAACCGTTACATTTCCAGTAAAACTTTCCACTGGAAATAATTCGTCAAATACTTCACGAATTCCTTCTGTTAAGAATTTTTGATAACTAGTTTTTTGAATCTCTAGTAAATCAGTCAATTCCATTGTGTTTTTACTTTTAGAAAAGCTTCTTCTTTCGGTGTAATCACCAAATTTTTTTAGTTTATAAGCCACGATTTCACCCCATCCAATATATTTTTTTTGCTTAAAAATGTATAAAAACTAACACGCCACCAATTTATAATTTTAACACAAATATTTTATGTGTCAATTCTTTTTCAATCGTTTTTTTGATAATCACCCAACTTTTTAAAAATAATTAACAAATTTTATATTATTGTCGCCAAAACAACATAAAAACCTTTGTCTTTTTTCATAATCGTAACTTTATATATATCTTCTAAATTCTTAATAATACTTTTAACTCCTTGGTCTTTTCTTATAACAAACCATAACTCACTGCTTTTACTCATATGTATCCTAGCATCTCTAAGTATTCTTAAAACAACTTCTTTTCCCGCTCTAATAGGAGGATTAGTAACAATTAAATCATAAGTACCCTTAACGTTTTCATAACCATTACTTAAAAAAGCATTCCCATCTACCCTATTTTCTTTAATATTCTTTTCAGCCAAATGGACTGCCCTAGCATTAACATCAACCATATCAGTTCTTCCATCAAATAGCTTGCCAAGTACTATACCAATAAAGCCATATCCACAACCAACATCTAATATAGAGTTAACTTGTTCTTTATTTTTAATAATACTTTCAACAAGTACCCTGCTTCCATAATCAATTTTATCTTTAGAAAAAACTCCCAAATCACTAAAAAAAGTGAAAACTATCCCTTTGTTTTCATATTTTATCGTACGAAGTTCACTACGCATTCCTGAATTATCCGTAAAATAATGTGCCAAATAATCACCATTCCAAACCAAGAACAACTTACATCCATTTTATAAAAAAAGAGCCTTACTGTCAAGACTCTATTTTTCTATTCTACTTCATATGGATTAGCAGCTGTACCATCTCCACCTGTTACAAATTTAGTACCAGGTTTTAAGGATATTACAGGACGGACACCGTAATTTTCACTTATATTTTTTGCTTTAATACTTCCGTCAGTATACACGGTACTTCCAACAGCATCACTATAGGACCCGAAATAATAAGGTCCGGAAAGTAAATAAGAAGACCCAGTTTTTCTAAAATTAGCGTTTCCGACTAGGTTACTTTCTGTCGTCGTTAAAAGCCCTACCGGATAAGTTAATTTTCCATTACCGTTTGTTTCATCATTTACAGTGAATGCGTCGTTCTTATTTGGACACTTTAAATAGTATTTATCATTAGAGGCATTAAATCTTAGATAACTATTTGTATTATTATTGATATTTCCCGTCTCACTCCATCCGCCAATACTATCTATTGTTCTATCATTACAGAACACTGTATCTTCTAGATAATTTTCATATGTTGTACCTTCTATATTCGTTTCATACCACCAATCTATTACCCCCTTTACATGACTATCGTTACTATTGGCATTATCAGTTCGGAGCATTTTGTCTAACGCATCACTAATAGTTTCATTTCCTTGTAGTATTATATAGGATAATGTATTGCTTCCGGTTACTTTATAAATAAAATACAATTTATCGCATGTATTATCAGTAGCATAAAAGCATGTATAATGATGAGTATTTAGACTTGTTATATTAGCATCATCAGAAAAATCCCAAAATTGTATTGTATTCGTTAGTGTATACGGCCTTGACAAATTAGTCTCGTCATATGTAAATGAGCTTCCATAATAATAATTATTAGCTAACTCATATGTTGTTCCAAATGATGCTTTAGTTGAAGATGATATCTTTCTTAAATCACTACATGTCGTTTGATTCCAATCTTTACAATAATAATAATTATTATAATTTGAATATCCATTATACCAATCAAGTGCTGATATTGTTATAGGACTAACAAGCTCATATGTTCCATTGTTCTCACTATAATTTAATGCTAATTTGATGTTTCCTATCGCAACTCTTCCTCCAGATAAGTATTCTGTTATCATATAATTAGGCTTAGTTATAGTGTCTAATACTTTATGAGCTGTCTGGCATCTTATTGTTTTGTTATTATACTTAGATGTTTCTTTACATGTGTATTTTCCTACTAAATTTGTCTCATAGTTTGACGACCAAGCAAGCTGAACAACATTACTATTATCCCCATTAGTTATATAATAATAACCATCTTGAGTGTTATAAGAAATCGTATCTCCGTAATAATAATTAGATGTATTAGCAGCGTTTCCTGTTTGTACAATAGTTTCACCAAGCGTATATCTTCCCGGATAATGAATTGTATAATAACCATTGAACATATAACCGACATAGGCAGGTGACCCACTACTTACATAAAATGCACTTGTTCCTATCTGAGCATAGTTAGTACTTTGATCCAACTTTACAACATAAGGGTAATCACCAGTTACAGCATATAAGGTACTACATGTACTATTTGTATTTCCACATGTATACTTTCCTATAATGCTTGATGAATCATTAGGCCAATTTAGTGTTGAAGTATCACTTAATGTATAAGTACTACCACTCTTTGTATACGATGAGCCATATATTTTATTTCCTGATAAGGGTAGTGTTTGTCCTTTAAATCCTGTATGGTTAACACTTGTTTTTGTACATTTACCATTGGCATCCAAATCCCCATTATATATCATCTTGATACCACCTGTACCAGTGATTCTAACCATTTTCCAACACATATTCGCAAATTTGACATTGTTGTCTTGATGATTTCCTCTTAGGTAGTAACTTGTTCCATAATCATCTTCCATCGTACATATTATTGGTGTATCACTATCACTCATAGTTGAATATGGATCTAATATCATTCCATTTTCATCGACTTTTAAGCACTTTTCATTGTTTGGATCTGCTTGAGCAATAAAGTTACAAATACTTGCCCCTTCACCGTACTGTGCTTCACATTCTTCTTGGGATGTTGGAGCACTTGCCTTATAAGTATTTACAATCGTTATTTTTGAAGAAAATCTCTTTCCTTCCACTTGATCTTCTAAAGTAACACTTTCATCTATCCATAATCTTAAAGTAAAGGTTCTCTCTTCATTTGGATGTAAAAAACCTGTCGTCATTTTATAAGCTGTTGTAGCATTAGAAAGGGTTTTCTCAACTACAGTATAATCAGTCAATAGTTTAGGTGTTCCATCATCAAACATAACCTTAACCATACCAGAATCTAAAGTCGTGGTATTTAAAACTTCAAGGTTCACTTGATAAGCACCATATTCATTGCAGTTATTCTTTATAGTTACTTGATAAGGGGTGAGAGTTGAGCCCTCACTATCGAGCATTGGATAAGTATTTAATAAAGAAATATTGTCTTGTTCAGAGTAAGTGACACTAAAACAAGCAACAGATAAAGTATTAGAACTCTCTTGAGTAAAATTTAATTGCCAAATAGCATAAGAAGTTCCTATTAAAAACAAAATTCCTAAGATACTAAATAATATAACTTTCTTTTTTAATTCAAAGTTCTTCATAAATGCTCACCTATTCTCTATGAAAATTATATAATAAAGTTTTATTAATTTCAACACAAAAAGACCATATAGCATGTTTTTGTCAAATAAAAAAAAGAAGAAATTCTTTTACATTTCTTCTTTCTGATATAGATTTTGATAAATCTTATTCTTTTTTAATAGCTCTTGGTGAGTACCAATACCAGCCAACTTTCCTTTATCAATTACATGAATCCTATCGGCATCAATAATTGTAGATAAACGATGTGCAACAATGACAATCGTATGGTTTTTAGCCAGTTCATCAATAGTTTTCTTGATATACTCTTGAGATTCATTGTCTAAAGCAGAAGTAGCCTCATCAAATAGAATAATCTTCGTATTTAAAAGCAACGTTCTAGCAATCGCAATTCTTTGCTTTTGACCACCAGATAGATTGACTCCACCTTCCCCAATAATCGTATCATATCCATTTTCTAAAGACATAATATAATCATCAATATAAGCTTTCTTACAAACTTCTCTTACTTCTTCTAAAGTAACTCCACTTTTTACAATTCTAAAATTATCAATTACACTCATGTTAAATAAGAAAGGACTTTGCGAAATAACTGAGATATTTTTTCTTAGACTCTTCCTAGATAGTTCTTCAATTGGCACTTCATCAATTAAAATCTGCCCTTCACTAACATCAAAATAACGTAATAATAGATTAAAAATTGTACTTTTGCCATTACCACTTCTTCCCACAATTGCTGTTTTCTTATTTGCTTCTATTTTCATACTTAAAGAATTTAAAGTATTAGCTTCTTTTTCTCGATAGCGAAAAGATACAGAATCAAAAGTAATTGTTCCTTTTGGATTTACTAACTTTTCTTTTCCATAGTGTTCATCTAAATATAAACGATTATTTAATATTTCATCAATTCTCTTTAAAGAGACAACAATTTTATTATAACTAACACCAAAATCACTAATATTTTCGACTAAATCATCAACTCTCCAAATACAGTTTTCCATCACAACAAATAAGGAAAAAGGTATAATTCCCTTTATAAATATATTTCCTGTTGTCAAAAGAATAACAAACTGCATAACAAAATAAGCAAAATTACAAAGAGAATAATAATAACGTTCACTCTTGCTAATATCAGCATGTTTACTATACATACTATCAAGCAATTTAGAAATCTTATTTTCAATCATTGCCGTTATTCCAAGAGCTTTAATCTCTCTAATGCCAGTAATACTTTCAGTAGCTATTTTAATATACTGATCATTTTGTTTCTTGATTTCTTCCTGGCTCTTCTTAATCTTTGGATAATAATAATTAGACAGAAATCCCATTATTATTCCAAGAATAACAATCTCTAATAACAAAAGCCAAGATATTTGACAAGCTATAATAATTACAATAATAACTATAACGGCTCGACAAGCAAGATTAATAAGTTTAGACATTAACTCTAAAATTCTTTCCGCATCAGAAGACAACCGATTAACTAATTCTCCTACCCCCATATCTTCAAAAGCAATCGCAGGCAACATATCAATCTTTCGATACAAGTCTTTACTGACACTTTTAATGAAATGAATTTCAATATAATTATACAAAGCCTCTCTTGGAAGTCTTAAAAACGCAAAGAAAAATAAATGAACAGCTTCATAAAGAATTAAAAACAATATAAACTTAAATGAATTATAAAGTACTAAATATTCAATTGCTAGTCCCCATAAATAAACCGAAAGTAAAGATGGAACATAGGATAAAACAACAAGTACTATAAACAAAATTAATTTCCACTTAACTTCTTTCATATATTTGCTAAATACTTTGAAATAAGCAATATTTTTCATTACAACACGCTCCTTCTATCGAAAAAGAACTACTTATTTTTAGTAGTTCCAAAGAGCATTTTATAGCAACTTAAGAAATGCAAAAACCATGGTTGGTATTTACAACTACTAAAAATAAAGATAGAGAAAATAATTTTTCTTTTCTTGCCATTACCATGGTCTTCACTCCTTTCTTCAAAAATTCAAAAATAATATAGCACGTGAATAAAAGTATGTCAAGTGTTTTTTGTTGACAAACTATTTGATTTGCATTTTTTAAAATTTAAAGTATAATTAAGACAGGTGAAAAAAATGGCGAAGTATTGTTCTGATTGTGAGTTTTTAAAAGAAAAAGATAAGAAATGTGACGGCATCTACAAATGTTCTAAAATAAAAAAATATGTAAATGCCCATTCACCATGTTGTGATAAGTTTTCATGGGATTATGGAAGGTCTTCTGCTGATAAAGACAAACTTTATGAATACGGAGCTAAAAAAGAAAAAGAAACACCAGATATTTCTATGGGATATATTATTGGATGGGGAATTATTTTAATTGTCGCGGCTATTGCTTCTTTATTTGGAGCATAGTCTTTTTTATTATAAAAAAACAAAGGATTTACTCCTCTGTTTCAGAACTTTTCATTTTAACTAAAACCTCTCTAGGTTTAGATCCATTCTGAGGTCCAATTATTCCTCGTTCTTCTAACAAATCAATAACTCTAGCTGCTCTGTTATAACCAAACCTAAACCTTCTTTGAATTAATGAAGCACTAATCTTTCCAGTTGAAATAGCAAATTCAACTATTTCATTATACATTGGATCATCATACTCTTCAACATCTCCTGAAGTTGCTTGAGCTTGCGTTTCTTCTGAAGTAACATTCATCAAACTTTCATCATAAGAAGCACTAGCTTGAGAACATACACTTTCAATAACTTTTCTAATCTCATCATCACTAACAAAACATCCCTGAATACGAATTGGTGTATTTTGACCCATTGGTAAAAACAACATATCACCTTTTCCCAGTAATTTCTCAGCTCCAGGTGTATCAAGTATTGTCCTAGAATCAATTTGAGAAGCAACAGCAAAAGCTATACGCGATGGAATATTTGCTTTAACAACACCCGTAATAACATCTGTAGATGGCCTTTGAGTTGCCGTAATTAAATGTATACCGGCTGCTCTAGCAAGCTGGGTAATTCTCATTATTGAATCTTCTACTTCTTTTCGAGCCGCAATCATAAGATCTGCCATTTCATCAATAATAACAACAATATAAGGCATCTTAGGTATATTTTCGCCTTTTAGATTTTTCTCTTCAATAACTTTATTATAATCATCAATTTTCTTAACATGAAAATCGGCAAAAACATGATATCTTCTATCCATTTCAACCACTATTTTTTGTAAAGTAGCAGAAGCTTTCTTAGGATTAGTTACCACCGGACATAATAAATGCGGAACTCCATTATAATTAGATAATTCAACCTGCTTTGGATCAACTAACACAAGTTTTACTTCATCTGGTCTATAACGCATTAAAATAGAAATAATCAAACTATTAGTACACACAGATTTTCCAGAACCAGTAGAACCAGCAATTAAAAGATGGGGCATCTTTGTTAAATCTGTTGACCTAGCAACTCCCATAATATCTTTTCCAAGAGCTACTTGAATACCAGAAGTAGCATTCATCATCTCATTACTAGATAATATTTCTTTAATCTTAACTGCCGAGATTGATTGATTTGGTATTTCTATTCCTATCGTACTCTTTCCTGGAATTGGAGCTTCAATTCTTACTTCTTTTGCCGCTAGAGCAAGGGCAATTTCTTTATTAATAGAAAGAATTCGACTAACCTTTGTCCCACTTGGAACAACTACTTCAAACTGGGTAACACTAGGCCCCATGTGAATGTCTACAACTCTTCCAGAAATTTGAAAATCTTTTAATACTCTTTCCAAATTTTGCTTATTATTTATTAAAAACTGATTTGAATTAACTTTTTTAGTTTTAGCCGGATCATCTAATATCTTCATCTCAGGAAGTCTATAATTAGGGCTTAAATTCATTACTTTAGAAGTATCAATAGTTGTCGTTTCTTCTAGTTTTGTTTGATTCTCATATCTTTGTTTTAATTCTTCTACACTACTAACAACAATTGGCTTAGGAGCTTCATCTTCATCATCAACATTTTGCGAAAGTCTCTTTTCAAGAGCTTTTTCCTTCTTCGTAATTTCATCTTCATCATCATCTTCATCATCATCTGTAGAATGACTTTTTATATCTTTAATCTTATCAATACCAGAATTTAATAAGTTAGAAAGATTAACATTAAAGAATAAAATTATTCCAAACAAAGCTACGAAAGCTAAAACAATATAAGTTCCGTTTAAACCAAATAAAGCTGAACTTCCACATGATAAAGCAGCCCCAATAACTCCTCCACCAATTACAATAGATGATTGTCCAGAACTTGTTAAAGCGTTATTCATTCCAATAGAAGCCACTCTATTCATATAATTATTCATCGTTGCCTCAAATATCTCTTTAGGGCCACTTGAATTTTTTATAAATGTTAAATGACTAAGAGTCAAAATAACCATGATTATTAAGTAAAATCCAACATGCTTAGCACTAAAAAAACTAGGCATTTTTCTTTTTATTAACATATAAAAACCAAGACCTAAAACAAACAAAAGAACAGCAGGCCACCATTCTCCCATTAAAAACATAGCAAATTTTTTTATTAAAGCCCCAACTGGCCCAAAACCAAAACCAATAAGCCCTATAAGTATTAAAATAAGGCCAATCATTTCCACACTATATGTATTTTTCTTTGCTTCTGTACTAGCTTTTTTCTTCTTTGCCATACTCTTCACCATATTCATTATATAAAATAATAAAAAATAATGCAAATAGACATTCACATTATTTTACACTATCACGCTTTTTTTTCATAAGTTTACTTACTTTTGCTTTTATACTAGAAAGAGTCAATTTCTTATCTTGAGCATATTCTTTCTTTGTCATTATCTTATAAAGAATAATAGGATGCATAACAAAATCAATCGAATCAGCCTTATCGACAAGAGTAATTAACCATGCTTCTCTATTTCTTGGAATTCTTTTATTTAAAGGAAACATATGCGTAATCATAATACTTTCAACTTTAGGTGTAACAATCTCAGTCCCAAATACTCTTTTAGCATTTTTAACAGCATTCTTTGCATGAGTAAAGCCATGCCTTTGTAATAGAGGTTTCTTCTCCGTATCATATTGCCAAGGTTTCTCATAAAAATCATGTAATAATCCTGCGATAGCTAGACTATTATAATCTAAATGAAAAAGTTTACCTAATTCAAAACAATCATATGCCACCCTTAAAACATGATCATAAACAGACTCATTAATATGATGAGGATAGTCTTTTCTTTTTTGAAACTCTTCATGCGTAATAATCGGCTCGACTATTTCATAAAATTCTTTTTTATATTCTTCTTTATGCTTTTTAAATTTATAAATCTTTATCCAGAAAACAAAATAACTTAAGAACGTTAATACTTGCATTACAATAGCAAAATAAAAGAAGAAATTGCTAAATTTTACAAAAGCACTCGAAACAATAGAACAAAAACCAAGAATCATAGCAATAGAAATAATCCAAGCTTTAACTTTACCAATCATAAGAGTAATCGATTCTTTTGATTTTAAATAGAAAAATAGATTGAACATAGCAATCAAAAATTCTAAAGCAAAGATATATATATACCTAAAATCATTAATAATTAATAAAATAAGTAATGTTGCTGACAAAAGCTTATCAGCAAAAGCATCTAAAAGCGCTCCAAGTTTACTTTCAACATGCCATCTTCTAGCTAAAAAGCCATCTAAAGTATCAGTAAAAATAGTAAGAATAGAAATAATAATAAGTAACTTATAACTACGAATAATTCCTAAAAAAACGATAATTGGAATCATAACAAGACGTAAACTAGTTAACACATTTGGAATATACTTTCTGTATTTTTGCATGACTACCACCTTAACTATAAAAATTTTAGCACAAACAAATAAAAAAAACAACGAATATATATTCGTTATAAAAAAACCTTTAATTCTTCAATATTATTTTGCTCTAACTTTATTATATTAGAAATCATTTCTTTTATTTCTTTATCTTTTTCATAGTGATTTTGCAATAATTCTAATTCAATTAAACCTTTATTAGTTCCTTCAATCATCATTTTAGCAAGATGAGAAACACTAGAGTCTTTTATTGTTTTCATCATAACCATAACTTCACTAGATATTTTAGCTACAGGACTAATTTCTATTTTTTGAATATCATATTTTTTACAGAGCTTAGCTAACATCTTAGCTAATCTTTTATATTCTTCTTTTTCTTTTTTAATAACATTTAAAAACTTCTCTGAATCAATTAATCCCTCAATTGATTCAATCCCAACTACTCCCATATCAACATTATGATATAGCTTTAAAATAACTTCTTTTTCACTCATATAATCACCCAAGATTAGTATAAACAAATCATTTTAAAATATACAAAAAGAAGTGTATTCCTACACTTCCTGAACGACTGCTATAATCATTGGTTTACATTCTGTTTGCTCATATAAATAATTACTTAATTCTTGACGAATTTCCGTTTTAATTTGATTATACTCAACATATCCATTGACAATATTTCGTTTAATTATTTCTTCACTTATTTCTTTCATTTTAGCAATTAATTCTTTAGAATCCTTAACATAAATAAATCCTTTAGTTGTAATCTCTGGTCCAACTAAAAGTACTTTCTCTTTTTTACTAATCGTTGCACTAATAAGAACAATTCCATTATCACTTAACATTTCTCTATCTTTAATAACAAGTTCACCAATATCATCACTGCTCTTACCATCTATTAAAGATTCTTTAACTTTAATATGTTCAAATCCTTCTTTATAAAGTCCATTTTCAAATTCAATTACATCTCCATTTTGCTTTAAAAATATATTTTCTGAAGGAATACCTAAAGAACTGGCAATATTAGCATTATTAACTAAATAACGATACTCTCCTTTAACAGGAATATAATACTTTGGATTTAAAAGCTTAATCATTAACATAATGTCTTCTTGCGAAGCATGATGCAAAATATTCTTATTACTAGGTAACGATACAATTCTAGCCCCTGACATTGCCAAATCATTTTCAAGTCTAACTAAAATTTTCTCATTTGAATCATATCTAGGTTCTGCAAAAACAACTGTATCGTTTTCTCTAAGAGTAATAAACTTATCATATCCATTTACAATCTTAGAAATAGAAGCATAAGCATTTGTCTTATCATCACAAATAAGCAAAATCGCATTATTATCTTCTATATTTGATAAATCACCTAATAAATCATCTTGAATACGCAAATAACCATTTTCTATAGCAAATGAAACAAAACTCTGCAGTCTTTTACCCATAATTACTACTTTACGATGAGAATTTCTAGCAGCATCAAAAATATCTTGAATAGTATATAAATGAGTTGGTAAAACACTAAAGAAAATACGCGAATCATATTTATTGATAATATCGGCAAAAAAAGAAGACAAACGATGTGTTGGAGAGGTATGACCAGGATGCTCTGAAAAAGAAGACTCACATAAAAGCGCTAATACCCCTTGTTTTCCAACATAAGCAATTCTTCCAAGATCCATATCATATGATCCTTTCATTAAGGGATCGATAATAAAATCTCCTGTATAACAAATTGCTCCAGCCTTTGTATTTACACAATACATAACAGCATCAGGGACACTATGCGATACAGATAAAGGAAAAATAGAAACCTCACCAAAAGGTATCTTTTTATTAGCCTTAATCTCAATAATACTATCTTCTTTTAAACCAAGCTCCATTAATACAAATTTTGTATACTTTGTAGCATAAAATTTAATTTCAGGTATCATTCTTGCTAAATCAAGAGCTGCTCCCATATTTTCATAATGACCATGCGTAATAAACACACCTTTAATCTTCTGACGATTCTTTACCAAATATTCATAATCAGGAATAATATAATCAATTCCATACATTGTTCCTTCTGAATACTTAAGTCCACAATCAAAGACAAAAATAGACTCATTAATTTCTAAGACATAGGTATTCTTACCAGTCTCATCAAGGCCTCCTAAGCCTAGTATTTTTATTTTTTCCATAAAATAATTTCTCCTTTAAAAAGTTTTATAACTACACATAAGTATAACAAATAATTTATGGAAATGCAATTATAAGCGTTCTTCACTAAGTAATTTTGATAAAGGTAATATTTTTAACCCTTTAAATTCAATTTGATGAATAAGAACTTTTAAATAAGAAATAGGAACACTTTTATCAATAAAAATAATATTACCAGAAGAAATTTTATTGTATTCTTCTAAAAAATTTTGCATATTAATTCTTTTACTTTCTAAAAAAGAATATTTATTATGTTGAAGGCAAAAGTCATTTTCCATATTTTTAACATAACAATAAAGAGTAATCTCTCCTTTCTTCTTAAGTTTATCTTCAACTTCCTCATAATGATTTTTATCATTATTAATTTTTTCTCCATATTCATAATGATGATTTAAATTACTCATATTGGCAAGAATAGCATAAGAAATACCTATTTCATCAAAATAAACAGAAAAATTTTCATGATCAACAACAATACTCACTCCTTCCTTAGAGGGGTTTCCAAGATAAATAATTTTTTCTTTATTGTTTTTTAAAGATATACTTGGTTCTGTTGCTTCATAAACTATTTTATTGATATCTAAAACTCCTTTTTTTTGCATTTTCTGATAACTCTTATCTAAATTGATTGCTTCACCATTTAATCCAGGAATAATATATTCGTCCATGATCTTGGCATCAACTGGACTTTTCTCATAATCTTTTTTCATCACTAAAATAGACTCATAAACAGGATTATTAGTTTTCATAAAAAGGCCAACTTGATAAGTAAAATAAAAACTAAAACATAAAAGACTAATTATTCCCAAAATATGAATAGTATTTTTCATTACATCACCCAATAAAATACTATGATTACTATTCATCATTTAAGAATAATTTACCTATCTTTTCTAACATCTTATCAGGATAATCCATAGCTATTTCATAAATTACTTTTTCTTTTCTTAACAAGTTTAAAAATCGTCTCTCTTTAAGTTTATAAATTCTTTTTTCTTCAGCCTCAATACTCTTTAAAAAAGAAAAGCCAAATACTTTAGACATTAAATTAAGCATATCTAAATCAATTGATCTTTCATCTCGTTCATATTTTCCAAGTGTCGTTCTAGAAATATAAAGCTTCTTAGCAAGGACTTCTTGACTCCATCCTCTTTTCCTCCTTTCCATTCTAATAAAACTACCTATTGACATACAGGTTTATAAGGATATACCAAAGAAACTTGCTCTGCTATTACTTCTGTAAAATACCTCTTTTCTTTTTTCTCATCCTCATAAGTACGTATCTGAAGCCTTCCATGAACACATATAATATCGCCTTTTTTATACATTTCAGATGCTCTCTTAGCTATTGTATTCCAAAGAATACAACGAATAAAATCGGTTTCATAAATACCTTCTTGATTCTTATATGTTCTTTTAACTGCAACCACAATAGTAGACCTCATATTATCAGAATCTAATTGACTTAACTCTGGTGTTTCCGTAAGTCTTCCAATTAAAATGACATGATTCATATTTTCCTCCTTTCCATAAAAAGTTAAAACATATAAAAAAAAGAAAGGCAAACCACAAATATTATGTTTTAGCCTCACTAAAATATTAAAATAGCTAGACCAATTTGATATCTTTAGTCTAGCTAATTCTCGTATTTATAAGCAATTTACATTTTACGTATATTTTACACTCATTCTGTTAACAATCTATTTAGTTCAACTGCATATTCCATAGGAAGTTCTTTTTTAAATTCTTCAACAAATCCCAAAATAAACAATTCTTTAGCTCTATCTTCACTTAACCCTCTACTCTCTAAATAAAAGAGCTTTTCCTGACTAACCTTAGAAACTGTCGCTTCATGTTCTAAAACACTAGAAGAATTCTCAACTATATTTTTAGGATAAGTATCACTTTTACTATATGAATCAAGCAATATCGTATCACATTTTATATTTGCTACACTAAATAGTGCATCTTTACCTATCCTAGTTGTCCCTCTATAATTACTTACTCCCCCATCACTAGCAATTGACTTATTTAAAATATTACTTTTTGTATACTTTCCTAGATGAATCATTTTAGCGCCAGCATCTAAAATCTGACCTTTTTTAGCATAAGCAATACTTATACAATTACCAACACTATAATCTCCTTTTAAAACAATACAAGGGTATTTCATTGTGACATGTGATCCAACATTTCCATCTACCCATTCCATTATACCATTTTCTTCAACAATTGCCCTTTTCGTAACTAAATTATATACATCATTACTCCAATTTTGAATAGTTGAATACCTACACTTTGCATTTTTCCTAACAAATATTTCAACTACTCCAGCATGTAAACTTGCCTTAGCATAACTTCTTGCCGTACATCCTTCTATATAGGAAAGTTCTGCACCTTCATCAACAATAATTAAAGTACGTTCAAACTGCCCTAAAGATTCTGTATCAATACGAAAATAACTCTGAAGAGGTCTATCAACTTTTGTATAAGGAGGTATATAAATAAAAGATCCTCCAGACCAAACCGCTCCATTTAAAGCCGTATACTTATTTTCATCATACTTAACTAAAGTATTAAAATATTCTCTAAACAACTCAGGATACTCTTGCAAAGCCTGGTCTGTACTCATAAATATAATATCTTTGTCAGTCTTATTTTTATGATAAACAACTTCACTTTCAAGTTGATTAGAAACACCATCTAAATATTTATTTTCTGCGTCAACTACCCCAAGCTTACAAAACGTTTTATATGTTTGATTACTAACTTGATTCCAATCATGCTTTATTTCTTCAGTTTTTTTATAATATAAAATATCATCAAAAGAAAAATCTAATTTAGGACCAAACAAAGGCTGAGGAATTGACTCAAAAGATTCATATGACTTAAGTCGAAACGAAAGCATCCACTCAGGTTCTCCCTTTTTCTTAGATAATTTCTTAATAAATTCCCTTGATAATTTTTCTTTCATATAACATCACATACTTATTATATAAAAAAGAGAAAAAAAATGCAAAAAAACTAGTAAATGTGCTATAATTAACTTAGAGTAGGAGTATAAGAATATGACAAATAAAATGATGATTGAAAACGAGTTATATATTAATGAATGGACAAATAATAACCCTTTCATTAAAGAACCATTTCTAATCGAAGGTACTATTCTTTATAAAGATTCTTCTAAACAAGAGAAAATTGATTTAACAAACATCTATTTACCCGATATTTTAAAAAACAAACATTTAAGAGAAAGAATTGGAATGCTCGATAAAGATACTCTTTTTGAAATCATTAATTTATATGCTCAAACAGAAGAAATATTAAATAAAGAATTAACTACTCCTACAACCGTAATATCTTGTACTTTAAAAAAAGAAAACGATAAATTTTTCATCGTCTTTGAAGATAGTGAACACAAAAAATATCGTTTCAATACAGCTCAACCAGAAACTATCATAAACATCTATGAAACCTTAAAAAATAAAAAAGGTGATGTTACCTTAACAGAGTTAGGAAGTGAAATTAAAAATGCTACCATCACAAAATGAATATCAAAAACTAATTAATAAAAGTACTTCTCTATCGGAAGAAGAATTAAAAAAAATAATTAATTTTGAAAACTATATAGTAAGAAGTAAAAAACATGAACCATACTTAACAGAAGAAAACATTAAAATAGTACAGAATTATGATAAAGAAATAGCTTTTTTAAAATCATTGCAAGAAAAAAATAATAATCAACAAGAAGCTTTAGCAAGAAGTCAAAAGATCACTCCAATAATATCAATCGAAGAACAAAAAGAAATAGACGCAGAAAAAACAAGGCAACAAGAAAAAAAACTAGAGCTAAAAAAACAAACACGTGCTGGATATATGGGTGGAGCTATGCTTATCTACCTTACTCTAAATTTAGGTTTATTTATCGTAGCCATAATTATTAAAATATTAAAATAGAAGAGAATTAAATCTCTCCTATTTTTTATTTAACAACAATTCTTTTCTTTAAAATATATCCCAAAAGAAAACCAATTCCAAAAGTAATTAACAAAGCAACTATCTCACCTAAATAATTATAATTATTCTTAACAGGTAATACTTCTTGCTCTTCAGACTCACTATTTTCCATTTTCTGATATATTTCTAATGCCTGTTTTTCATTTTCATTTAAATCATCACGACTTTTTAATTCTAAAATCCATTTTTCAAAACGTTCTAAGCTTTTCAAAGAAGCTTCGTCACTTTCATTTTTATTATATTTTATTCCCCTTATATAATTATAAAAAGCTTTTAAAGAACTATCATCACTTAACTTAGAATTAGAAATATTTGAATAAAAATTGTCTTCTATAAAAACATCTTTAATATCTTCATTTTCCTTTTTTATAGGATTATTTTCAACCGGTTTATCCATATCCTCAAATATATCAAAGCGATTTTTACTCTGATATAGTTCTACAATAGCATCAAGTATTTCTTCATCTCTTTTCTCACTATATCCTTTGAAAAACTTATCACCAATAATTATAAAAGGAACTGAAGAAGAAGTTTGATTTAAATATTCTCTTACTTCTTTCATTAAAGTCCTGTTATCTGAATCGTTCCATACTTCATAAGATACGAGTTTAAAATACTTGCCATATTCTTTAACATTACGATTTAAGAATTCTAAAAAATTCTTACAATACTTACAACCCTTACCCCTAAACAAATAAATTGTAATTGCATCTTCACTAGCTAAATAAGATGAATCAAAAGATAGATTTTCATCTTTTAAAGCTTCCTCTAAATTCATTGCAGTAGCACAATAACCAGTCAAAGGAAATATTATTAAAAGAAACATAAACAAAAAAACTTTTTTCATTTTATATCACACTCACCTTCTAAATTATAACATGTATAATTTATTTGAACAATCATATAATTTCTTATAGAAAGAGGTTATAAATATGGAAATATTAAAAGTTTCATCAAAATCAAATCCAAATAAAGTTGCAGGAGCAATTGCTAATATCTATCGAGATAACAAAATAGTTGAACTCCAAACAATTGGTGCAGGCAGTTTAAATCAAGCTATTAAAGCAATTGCCATCGCTAGAGGTTTTGTCGCCCCATCAGGAGATAATCTAGTAATCATTCCTTCATTTAACAATACTAATATCAATGGAGAAACCAAAACCGCTATTAAACTTATCATCACAAATAAATAATGAGTTCAATCTATCTCATTATTTTATAATATACCACGCTAGAACAATTCCCGCTAAAATTGTCAGTATAACAATGACACTGCCAAGAGAATACCCTCTATCAGGCATTTTTAATGTTCTTACTTTTTCATGTATTTTATCCTTAGTAATTTCTTGGGATTCTTTTTTTTCAATTAATTCATAATACTTACTTAAAACTTCCTCTTCTTTAGCCGAAAGACTTGTCTCACCTTCTCTTGCTTGTAACTGCATAGCCATATTATTATATCTATCTAAATAACTTTTAGCTTCATCAGATAAATAATCATTATAAACCATAACATCAAACAAAAAGGCATAAAACAGATTAACCTGACGTTGTTCTCCTTCGCTCAATTCTTTTTCTTGAAAAATATATTCATAAAACTGCGTTTCTGTAATAAATAGTATTTCTTCTACTTCATTTTGCTGTTCTTCTTTTATTTCTGCTTTTTCATCTTCCTCTAAACCACTGGATTCCTGAACAATAGAATGTCCTTCCTTCTTTAAATTTCCCTCTTCATCTTGTTGTAACGTATATACTTGATGATCAGTAACAATAATATTATGTTCTTCATTTCCTAAAGCATAAGAGTCCCCATATTTTTTATTATGTTCTTCCATCTCTTTTGAATACTTTTCACCTAAATTATGCATATTATACAAAGATGTTAATTCCACATTTTTCATTTTTTCATTTAATGCTTCAAATAAATCTTTCTCCGTAACAGAGGCCTGTTTTTTACTTAACAAATCTTTATAAACTTCTAAAACATCTCCAGGCGCATACTGATACAAAATATGATCCTTATCAAACTCATCAACATAATGAATATAAGTACGCATGACTCCTATTTCATCTTTTTTTTGAATATACCCAATATTTTTTATAACAGGATTTGTACTTTTAATAGCGTCAAGTTCCTCTTCGCTTTCTAATTTCTCATTTTTTTTAGCAATATCCTCAACTTTTAATATATTAAATAAATCATTAGCTTCAATTTTATCAAAACTTGAATTAAGATATATATTTTCTCTTAAATATTTTTCGACATCTAAAGACTCAATTGAATACACACTCTGATTACAAATTAAAGTATTTCCTTCCATCTTCATTCCCTGCAATTTAGGATATTGAGAAACTAATTGATTAAAAAAAGCACCATTCATACTATATTCACTCCTATTCTTCAATTATTGTAACACAAAAAAAGGAAAAATACTATTTTTTCCTTCTCCACATAGCAGTCGCCCCACATGGTAAAACAAGATTACTATTCTTCATAGGAAGGCCAATTTCATCAGAAGAAACAACCCCTTTTTGCTTAGAATCAACACATAAATAAAGTAAATTCTCTAATACAACTTTAGAAAGACCTGTACTATAAGAATTAATTAAAAACAATTCACAATTATCACTCATAAGCAAAGAACAAAGAGATACTAATTCATAAATATTCTTTTCTATACTCCAAACTTCTGATTTAGCCCCTCGCCCAAAACTAGGAGGATCCATAAGAATAATATCATATTTGTTTCCTCTTCTAATTTCTCTTTTAACAAACTTTAAACAGTCATCTACCAAGAAATGAATCTCTTCTTTTTCTAAATGATTAAGAACCACATTTTCTTTAGCCCATTCAACCATTCCTCTAGATGAATCAACATGAGTTACAATAGCCCCACTTTTTAAAGCGGCAATAGAAGCTGCACCTGTATAAGCAAATAAATTTAATACTTTCAATTTTCTATCAGAACTATCAATAATATTTCTAATTAAATCCCAATTAACTGCTTGTTCTGGAAATAATCCTGTATGTTTAAAGCCCATAAGTTTTAATTTAAAAACTAAATCTTTATAAGATACTTCAAAAGAACTTGGAACAGCTTTTAAACATTCCCAATTTCCTCCCCCACTTTGACTTCGATGATAAACAGCATCTTTTTTATTCCAAAGTTGAGGAAAAGACTCGACATCCCACACTATTTGAGGATCAGGTCTTTGTAAAACTAAATCATTCCAGCATTCAAGTTTTTCTCCATGAGCCATGTCTAGAATTTGATAATCTTTCCAGTCTCTTGCAACTCTCATTTAAGCTTTCCCTTCGTTAAATAAAGAACTAAAGACTCAACAACTTTAAAAATACCACATATTAAAGTGAAGAAACCTAATACTAATATTTTAACTTCTTCTCCCCATGCAAAATTCATTGAAGTTAAAACCCCAGTAATAAAAAACATTACAAGAAAAGTTATCTCTACAGTCCAAAGTTTACTCTTACGATCATGATAATAATCAGCTCTTTTTAACTTTGCAAGAGTATTAACAAGAACAAACACTAAAAGACTAATAGCAACACTTTGAGGTGAACTAACCAAATTCATTAAAAAGCCCATCACAAATAGAATAAAGCTAACAAGAAAAGCTATAAAATTACTATATTCCTTTCGATGATAAGATAATGCAAATAAGATTAATTCTGTTAAAGCATAAACTCCAAAGAATAGAGGATATACAAATGAAAAATCCACAATATGCAACAAAGGACAACAAATAATAAACATTCCAAGAATAAATATTATTGAAGCACAACAAATACTTGCTAAAACATTCTTATCCTTAATTTTTTCTTTAAACATACAACCACTTCCTTAAAACTATTATACAAGATTTTAAAAAGAAATACTACTGCAAAGGAAGATAATTAGTAATTTTTAAACTAACATTCTTAGTAAAAGGATAAGCATAAGAAGGATTATCTGTTAAATAAGGCGCGACCACCACAATAGAATATAATGGATTTTCTCTAGGATAGAAAAAAGCAACAGTCGAATTAATAACACTTGTATCTACCATCCCATCAAAATCACGGTCATAAAACGTTTCTGAAGTTCCGGTTTTACCAACTGAATTTAATTTTCTATTAACATAAGAACTAGCCGTTCCTCCATGAAAAACTTGATACATTCCTTCAATAATTCTATCATAATACTGATTGTCTAAATTAACTTGATTTAAAAAAGTATTATATTCTTCTTTTTTTAATCTTAGAGCATACCTATTTCCTCTATTAGAAATAGTATTAATATATTGTAAAAGCATCACTGGAGTATATGTATCATACTGCCCAATAGCCAAATTTAAAAGTAAATCTCCAGCCACTTTACTTCCCCTCATCCCTACATCTTCTCTTGGAAAATCAATTTCCGTCTTACTTCCAAGTCCATAAGAAGAAAAAACATCTCGATACGTTTTAAAATTTTCTAAACTAGCATCAAATACCATATTATATTTATACTTTTGCCCAGTAGACGCAATCGCAGTTACAAATTGATAATAATTACTAGAAGTTTTAAGGGCTGAAATATCATCAACATAACCAAGAGAAGTATAAGAACACTTCTGACTTTGTGAATATAATTTAACACAACTATCCTTAATTTTTTTTCCAACTTCAATTGCTCCTGTTAAATACCCTACTGTATTAGAAGCCCCTTTAACAACACTTCCCATCGCAAAAGAAGAAGTAAAACTAGTGATAGTAATATCTTGATAATCCCCATTATCTAATCTTCTTAAACCAGCTATAGCAATGATTCCTCCTGTTGATGGATTACCTACCATAGCATAAGCATCATGAAAATATTTACAACTTTTCTTCTTACTTGCTAAATCCATTTCTTCTTTTAAAACACTTTCCAGCATAAGTTGAACATCAATATCAATGTTTAAAACAACATCTCCTCCAGCCTCTTCTTCTTCAAGCAAAGTAAGAGTATTATCCGAATTAATAAGATACTTTGCCTTTTTACCTCGTAAAATATTTTCATATTCCTTTTCAATTCCCGAAACTCCTACCACATCATCTAGACTATACCCATTATTTAAATAAGTACTAATCTCATCTTGAATACTGCCAATACTCCCCAAAATACTTCTTAAAGTATTTTGATAAGGATAACTTCTCTTTGTACTAACCATAACCTTTAAAGAATCATTCTGCCAATTTACTATATCATCAACAACACTTTCCTCTACATCTTTTAAGAGCACTTTATCTTGATAACTATAACCTTCATTCATCTTAGAAAATAATACAATTTGTTTTTCTTCTTCTAAACTATAACTAATCATATCACTAGTAATTCTATCCCATTTCATCTGTTTTAGCTCTTCATTAGATATCTTTCTTTTTTCCCACATTTCCCATTCATCCTGTGAAATAAGCTCCTTACCATTATCATGAATAGCAAGATAATAATTCTTTTTTTGCTTCTCAGTTGCCGATACTTCATCTAAATAAACACTAAGTTTTAAAGCAAGCTCAAGCTCAGTCTCAATTGAAACATTATAAGGCTTATGATAAACAATATTTAAAACACCAATATTATCTACCAAAACCTTTCCATTTTTATCTAGTATTCTTCCTCTAGGAGCTGAATAACCATACGATATTTGTTTCATATTATCTTCTAAAAGAGCTTGATAATATTCATGGTTTTCAATATTCAAATTATATAAAAAAACAAAAAAGACTAAAAAGCAAAAAAAGAGCAAAAACTTTATTTTCATAAAAAATCACCTATTTTTAGTATTTAAAAAAAACTAAGTTTCATACTATATTAATAGGTGATTTAATGAATAATTTAATTGCAAAATACATGCAAAATTTAAAAAAAGAAGACATTGCTTCTTTTGCCCAAAAAAATCAAGTATATTTAAATTCACAAGAACTTGATTTTACCTATCAATATGTCAAAAATAATTGGCAAGAAATCTTAAAAAATCCAAATACTTTGCATCTTGAAAGATATAAAAATAAATTTACCAATGAAAACTATCAAAAAATTGAAAAACTAATACCTATGTATATTCAAAAATACTCATCATTTTTATCTAACTTCTGAGATATGAGAAAGTAGATTTTCATCAAAAATCTGTTCTTTTAACATTTTAATTTCCCATTTATAAGGAGCAAATTCTTTTAATACATAAGGAGTTTCTAAAATCTTTGGAACTCTTTTTAATTTAGAATGATGACATATTTTATTTAAAGTAGCAAATCCTATCGTTCCTAAGCCAATATTTTCATGCCTGTCTTTTTTAGAGCCAATACTATTTTTACTGTCATTTAAATGAATGCAATACACATTATCTAGACCTATAGTATCATCAATCATATCTAAAAAAGAATCAACATCTTCTAAAACTATTCCAGCATCATTCAAATGACATGTATCTAAACAAACTCCAACTTGATAATTTGTTTTATCGAGTAAATACTTAATATCATCTAATGACCCAACTTCAGTTCCTTTCAAAGCCATTGTTTCTAAAAGAATCTTACATTGTGCCTTTTCCTGAAGTAATAATTCTAAACCATCAAGAATATTATTTAAAGCAACAATTCTTTCTTGTCCTACTGCAGAGCCAGGATGTAAAACCATATATTTAACTCCCAAAGTATCACACCTACTTAATTCATTCTTCAAAAAAGAAACACTAAATTGCCATTTTTCCTCATCTTTTCGATTAGCAAGATTAACAATATATGGAGCATGACAAATAACATTTTCTATATCAATACCATTATCTTTCATATATTCCTTTGCTTTATTTAATAATTCCAAATCAATTTCTTTTCTAATTGTATTTTGAGGAGCACCAGTATAAAACATAAAAGTATTAGCCCCATAAGAAATAGCTTCTTTAGCACTTCCAAGCAATTGCTCAGCGCCAAAACTAACATGACTACCTATTAACATAACATCACCTAAAACATTATAGCACAAAAAAAGAATGATTTCTCATTCTTAAGAAGCAACATAAGTTCCAGTACCACCACATTTAACAAAGTTTGTAGCGTTCCAAACGTCATCACCAGTACCAGTAGCCTTATAATCTTTTACATCAGTTGTTTTTAAGTTTCCATTTTTGTTAATAATAGTAAATTCACCATTATTCATCCAACCAGTAAAAGTAAAGACTCCATCTTCCTTCTTAACCAAAACACTACCAGTATAACCAGCACCTTTAGATTTACTAAATTGTGTTACAGCTTCCATGTTATAACAAACTGTATCACTATTTGCTTTAAAATGATCACCATTCATTTGATCTAAATTTGCCCTAAGTTGAGCAGACTCTAAAAATGACAAAAACTCATTTCTAAATGTTCCTTGTTTAGCATTTTTCATAACTCCAGATACGCTTGTTGAAGCAACTAACATAATAACAGCTAAGATTACGATTACAGCTAACAACTCAATTAATGTAAAACCTTCTCTTTTTTCTAATAATCTCTTCATTTTCTCCACATCCTATTCTATGATACAATTATATACGAATTACTTAAGCATTGTCAAGATTATAAAATAAATAATTATACATTTATCTAAAAGTTTACATTAACTAAAAGAATAGAACACGTTTTATTTTTCATTTATAAAACTAGTATCTTGCTTTACCTGCTCGGCACTAATTAATTCTTCTGTTTTATATACATAATCTAGTACTTTACTTATTTGTTTGACAATCTCAAACTCACTTCCTTTTTCTTCAAACTTAAAAGGAATAGAAATAACAGCATTGAAAAGTTCTTTTTCTTCATTACTCCAAGGACAAATATTAAAATATTTTTCTAACAAATCTTGAAAATTTAAATCAAAATAATTATTTTGATAAAATAGAATTATATCTAGAACAGGACTATCTTTTGTCGAATGTTCCCAACTAATTAGACAGTTTTTTTCACCATTAATATAATGTTCTAACTTAAGGTTATGATGAATTTGACATACTCTATATTTCTTCAAATCTTTAACATGAGAATACCAAGTTTCTAACTTCTGAGAACTATACATTAAAGCAGCATATATCTTAGAATAATTAGTAAGTAAAAAATATTCATGAGGAGAAGGATAAATACTTTTAAAATATTCATCATAAAGTGATTCATAATAATATTTTAGATAGTCTATCTTTTCATGAATTAAATCATAAATATTTCTAAAATCATCTGTAGTAACATCTTTTTCATAGCTAGTTTGAGAATGTAATTTAGCAACTAATAAAATCATATCCTCTGCCTTTTGTTCTAAAGGTAAAGGATATTCTTCAACATATTCAAACACATTTACACCATTTCTTGAATCATCAACTAATTTAGGAAAAGAAGAAAAACCACGATTTTCTAAGTATTGATATAAACTATTCATATCATTTTTCTTTTCTTTAATAACAACATCTCCAGATGTTGATTTAAGTATATGACAAGAACCTTGAATTGTATATTTATAAGGCTTATATGCTTGTTTTAATACTTCAACACTTTCTCTATTCATGATTCATAGGAATAAGAAGCTTATCTTTTATATTTAAAGATGTAAAGGTATTATATTCTCTTAATAAATCTTCTGTTATTTGATATTTTTGACAAATACTTTCTATACTATCATCTTCTAAAACAATATGAACGTGGTAAGTAACATACTCATTTTCATCTTGAACTTGCTCCATAATCATTTTTTCCTCTTCTTTTTCTTCTCTTAATGAAGAATCATCTAACATAGAATATATTTCCTCATCCTCTTCTTTTATCAAGTCCTTACTATCTTCTTCTTTTTTCTCATCAGCAAATAACTCAAGCTCAATAGATACTTTAATTTTATTGTTATCTTCCATTTCATAAGCAAAATCATTTATTTCTAATTTTATACTATCTCTATCTAAAGACTTTCCAATTGCAATTGTAAAAGGAATTTTAAACGAAAAAGGAATAGTATTGGCACTAATTTCATGACTTTTATATTCACCACTTATAATTAAATTACCTTTTATTTCTTCTTCATCTACTTGATACTCTCTTTCTAAAGAAATACTGGTTATTTCACTAACCTTTGAGTCAAAACACAACTCCTTTTGAAACGGTATAATATTACCCATAAGATTCACCTTCCTAAATTTATCTTATGTAAAAAAGAAAAAAAAAGAATTCAATTTATGAAATTCTTATGTTTTTTTTGAAAAATATCAATTAGTTTATCTACCATTTCTTCAGAAACACCAAGTAATTCACCATTTTTATATTCCTGAATCATGAAATCTTCACCATTATCTTTAGAAAACAAATATAAATAAAGGTGTCCATCTAATTCTTCCTGAAAAAGGACTTGATAAACACTATCATCTTCTAACACAAATTCTGTAACTTCTTTATTATCCATTATAATCCACGTCCATTTCTTATATCATCAGCATGATTTTCAAATTCTTGACGTTTTAGCTCATCTTGCTCTTGATTAAACTGTTCAATTCCATTCAAAAATTCTTGTGCTTCTGCTTCTTCTTGAGCTTTATATGCCTTTCCTTCTTCTTGACTTTTCTCTAAGTATTCTCTTTCTATTTCTTGTTCATATAATTCTTGACTTCTTAATTCATCTTCAGTAAATTGTCTTTCCACTGGAGCCTTAGTTTCTTTATCAGGCCCAGTTGGTAGAGTCCTTCCTAAGTGAAGTCCCAAAAGAAACGTAATAGCCCCGACAGCCACATAATATTTTAAGCTGCCTTTCCTTTTTTGCTTATGCTTATGTCCTTGACTAGACCTTTTTTTAATTGAATCATATCTATCATTTTGTCTTCTAACAGGAATATTAATTTCTTCATTTTTCACACAAATCACCTACTATAAGCATAAGAAAAAGATAAAAAAGTGTCAAGTTAATTTAGCACTATTTACATTTATTTACGAATAATAAATTAACGACATTTGCATATCTAAACAATATTATATATAATATTATTATAGTAAAGAGGTTGATTAGTGTGAAAGATACAATTTTTAAAGCCTACGATATAAGAGGTACTTATCCAAGTGAAATAAATGAAGAAATTGCCTATACAATAGGTCAAAGTTATGGTTCTTATTTACAAGAAAAGTTAAACAAAAAGAAATGTGTCATAGGGCACGACAATAGATTATCTTCCCCTTCTATAACTAAATCTTTAACACAAGGTTTACTAGCTTCAGGAATTAATGTAATAGATTATGGATTAATTACAACTCCAATGCATTATTATAGTAGATATTATGAGAAAACTTATGGAATTATGGTTACAGCTTCTCACAATCCAAAAGACGACAATGGATTTAAGTTCTCTTTTGATGAACTAGCTAATGCCAGAGGAGAAATGATTGAAGACTTTAAAAAATATACATTTCAAGGACAATTTTTAGAAGGACACGGAATGTATGAAAAAAGAGATATTCATCAAGCTTATTATAATTATCTAACAGATAATATCTTTATGGGGTCTAAAACAATTAAAGCCGTCTTTGATCCAGGTAATGGTGTAAGTGCAACAGTTATCAAAGAAATAAATTCTTTGTTTCCAAACATCGATCCAATCTATATTTGTGATGAAAGCGATGGGACTTTTCCCAATCACCACCCAGACCCAGCCGTTGAAGATAACATGGCAATGTTAAAGGAAAAAGTCTTAGAAACAAAAGCCGACATTGGTATTGCTTATGATGGAGATGGAGATAGAATTGGAATCATTGATGAAAAAGGAAGATTCATCATGGCTGATAAATATATGATTGTAGCAATCAGAGATATGATAAATAAAGTTCAAAACAAGACTTTCTTATGTGATGTAAAATGTTCTAAATCTTTCATTGATGAAGTAGAAAAACTAGGTGGAAAAGTTTATATGTGCAGAACTGGCACAAGTTTTACAGAAGCTACAACCAAAGAAAAGAATATTCCTCTTGGTGGAGAACTATCTGGACACATCTTCTTTAACGATCGAGGTCCAGAAGTATGCAGTGCTATTTTAGCCGGGCTACGTTTTATTGAAATACTATCAAAGACAAATAAAACATTCTCTGAATTACTAGAAGGAATCACTACCTACTACTCAACTCCAGAAATAAAAATACCATGCGATAACGAAAAAAAATTTAAAATAGTTGAACAAGTAAAAGAATATGTCAAAGAAAAAAATTATACATATACCGATATAGATGGAGTTAGAATAACATTTGATGATTCATGGGCCCTTATTAGAGCAAGCAATACAGGTCCAAATTTAACTTTAAGATTTGAAGCAACAAGAGAAAATATATTACAACAAAAACAAAAAGAATTTACAGATTTAGTAAACTCATTACTTATGTAAATTCTTTTTTATTGTTAAATAAGGCGTTGGTTCTTGAAAATAATCAGAAAATTTTTTGGCAATACAAGTATTATCCCCTCTCCTTAACGGATCAAGTAAGTCTTGAAAATATAAATAATTATATCCATCACACATATCATTACATATACTTGCTAAAACATATCCAATCAGTATTTTTTTGTTTTCTTCCAAGACACCCTCATAAGAACTTAATGGAGATATATAAAATTGATCAGGATCAATAATAGTAACATCATTTTCACTAAAAATAATATTTCGATAATGATTATCTTCCATTATAATCTTATTTCGGCTAAGAACATCAATCATTTTTTCAAGTTCAGAAATCATATCAAGTAAATATTCTGTCCTTTGATTTGTTATATGTTCTACTTTATTAGTCACTAACTTCATCGTATATCCATCCATCAATTTAAAACGATTTAAGACACTTTTTTGATTATAATACATATCATATAAAGTTACTAAATGAGGAAGATTTAGCTCTTTTAATATATTAAACAATTTCTTTGACATATAAAAGCAATACTTACAACCTGTTCTATAATATTTTAAAAGAACTTCTTTATTTTTATAAACTATAGCCCTTCCACCTTCATCAAAATACTTAAAATGATTGGTATCTAATCTTTTATTCTCACCATAAAGATACATAAAAATCACCTTTAATAACTTTTCTTCTTTAATGTTAAATAAGGAGTTTGTTCTTTAAAATACTCCTGCAAAGACTTAGCAAGACAATCTAAATCGATATATTTTAGACTATAAAGATCAAAACAATAGATATTATCTTTAGGATGATATTCTATTTCGTGAACCATCGTAGATATAATATAATTTAATATAGCGTATTTATTTTTTTTAAGAATGGACGAAAAACTTTGAAATCTAGCAAAAGAAAACTGATCTGGATCAATAACAGTTACTTGATTATCTCCAAAAATAATATTACCTGAATGGGTATCATTCATAATAATCTTTTGTTGACTAAGTTTAATAATCAATTTTTCTAAATCAGAAACCATATCCAACAAATACTCAGTTGAAGCTTGAAGTAAACTAGGAATTTTTTCCCCAGCATAATCCATAGTATAAGCCTCAATTCCAATAATTTTATTCCATATACTTTTTTCCAAATAATAATAATCACGTAATTTAAGCATGTGTGGAAAATCAGCATTTTTTAAATAATCAAATAATTTAGGACTAATCATATGATAATATTTACAATCTAATTTATATGCTTTTAAAAGTAAGTTATCTTTTTTATATACTCTAGCACAACTGCCTTCATCATAGTATACAAACCCAGTAGTTTCTAAATTTCCATTTGGACTATAGTACTCCATAAAAACCCCTTCTCTCAAGGACTATATTCTATCAAAAAATCAAAAAAATGCAAGAAAAAAGAGCATTTATGCTCTTACAATCCTCCTCCACTTCCAAAGGAATCTAATTCTTCTTGGGTAACAATTACATTAATTCTCATTCTTCTATTACCACATACAAATAAAGCTTCTCCTTGATTATAATACTTAATACTATCTTGTTCACTCTCATTTAAATCAATTAATTTAGCTAAATCTTCTGTTGCTTGTTTTTTAAGTCCCATAACTAAGTAATAAGATGCATTATCAAATATAGCCTTACCATGCATAATAAGATTAGGAGCTGCAAAGTCAGTTGGCTGTTGAGTAATAATAATAGTTCCCGTATTATATTTTCTACTTCTTCTTTGAATATTAGCAAGGAACTCAGCTCCAAGTTCATTTCTAGTAGAAAGAAGAACATGAGCTTCATCAACATACATAACTGTATTAACTTCAGTATCTAAACATAAGCCCCATGCATATTTTAAGATATTAAAGAATAAGGCATTTCTTATATTTTCATCCGCTGTCATCAATTCTTTAATATTAAACACAATAAAATCAGAATTAATATTTAAGGTAGTATGACCAGTAAAATAATAACGAAGTTCTTTTACCAAAGGTCGTATTTTTAACTCTAGACGTTCCATTACATCTCTTTCATGAGTTTTTTCCGTCATAGAAAGTAATCTTCCTTTAATAGTTGCATATACATCATCAAATGTTGGATAATCTTCACTTGTAAAACGAGTATAATCAGTATCATAATCAATTTTATAACGTTTATAAGTATCCTGAACGACTTCACTAAACATTGTTAAAACATCTTCTTCAATATCAGGACTATAATATTTCATAAATGCTTTTAACTGTTGAATAGTTCTAGTTAAAACTGTATATCCTAATCCTTGATTAATCTCATCTTCATCAGCATCAATGACAATCTCTAATGGATTTACCATTCCAAATTCTCCACCTTTACCAAGGTCTAAGAAATCTCCACCCATTCCTCTTGTCATTTCTTCAAGTTCACCTTCAGGGTCAATACACACAACTTTATACTCATTTCTGATATGACTTCTTATTAATAATTTGGCAGCAGTTGATTTACCTGAACCAGAAGCACCAAGAATAATCATATTGGCATTATTTCTATTATGTTCTTTTTTTATTTGATATAAGAATTGATTAAATAGAACTACACCTCCAGAGAAATCAACACCAAGGAGTGTAGAATTTCCTGGATCCTTAATACTATCAAAGATAAATGGATACATAGCCGCGATAGTAGGAGAAGGAATTGGAGTTCCAACTCTTTCTTCAACGTCTTGTTTAGGAAAAATTGGAATCATCGATTTAATAACTTTTTCTTGTTCAAACATTAAAGCTATGCCTCTCATTCCTAAAGCATCTAAATAATTACGAACTTGCATTTTCTTGTTTTCCATTTCATCTTTAGTATCAGCTGATATTAAAACATGCAATTGAAAATCAAAAATTCTTGACTGAGTCGCTACAAGCATAGAAATAAACTGTTCAAGTGATTCATAATCTTGTCTAATTCTCTCTTGAATAGTTTTATCATGCTCTGTTTGATAACGAATTTTTAAATCAGCAATTTCTTTATTAATCATTCTTTGTAATGTTGAAAGCTCAATAGGAATATGCTTAGCCACAATTTTAATACCTGATAAATTAGTTAAATTAGCTAAATAACCAGGTTGAATAAACTTAGGATAAGAAACTATTGTTAAAATAGTACAATACTTTCCACTCATCATAAATTCAGTTGGCTTAAACTCAACTCCTTTAGGAGCAATTTGTGATTTTATATTCATTACTCTACACCTACCATTCCAGAGAATGTTGAAGCAGAACCACCATTAAAGAAATTATCTAAAATAACTCTAAGGTCATTATTAGATGTTTGTTGACTATTTAATCCACAATTAGCTAAATTACTAATCAAGGTATGTAAACGTTTCTGAATAACATCCATTCTTTTTTCTTTAAACAAAATATAATACTCAGTATCAACAACATTATATTCAGCACTCATAAACATGTTAGCTTTATTAATATCTTGCGTTATTAATTTTCTGGTAATTGGATTATTAGCTCGGTTATATAATATTTGTAATTGCGATAAATAAACATTAATATCTACAGGTCTATCAGCCACAACTAGCCAAAATTCAAAGTTAATAGAGTTATAAAAATTTCTTAATTGATAAATAACATTATCTCTTGTTCCAGGATCCAAAATGAAAATATTTCTAGGTGCAATCTTAACACCAGTTACATACTGCCCATCTTCAAGTTGAATCATTCCATTCATAATACCTTTTAAAGGAACCCAATCTTCACTCCATTTACTAGCCTCTTTATTCTTTGCCATCTCTAATACACCAACCTTTCCAATAATACCTTTTCCTATTTAAAGCATAACTCACAATATTAGTTATTAATTGCAACACATTATGATAATTTGGAACTGGAATAACCAAGAATCCAGAAATCATAGCCGGCATCAAAATCAGAATAGCCATACTTAAGCTCATTCCTTGAAATAAGAAAAGCATAGTTATTGTAATAATACACCCAACCCCAAATATTGCTAAATCAATTGGTGTAAAGAAACCAAGAATTAATTTGGATTTCTTTGTATTTGCTGGTATCAAATAATTCATAAGTATTAGTCACCCTCTTTTCATTTTTTTGGCGCATCAGACTTTGGCGCTGAATCAACTTTTCCAGCAACTCTTTTTTGCGCTGCACCATAAGCCGCAACTTGCTGTTGACCTTCTTTAGAATCAAGCCATTGTTTAGTTGCTTTTTCATTAATACGTTCATTTCTAGCTTTTAATTCAGCAGAATACTTAACATTCTTATCACGAGCTTCTTTTCTAGCATCTCCTAAAGCTTCTAACTCTAGTTCACTATACATTACATTTGTAACTGCATCATTTTGTAAATTTGTTCGATTTTCGTCATCACTAAGAAGTTGTTCATATGATTTGTTTTTGGCTTCTATATTTTTAATTTTGCGTTCAAATTCACTAGAATCAAATGGAGTACCCTCATATTCTGATGCTTTTAATTTAGCTATCTCAGAAGACAAATAATCATTACTATATGTTTGAGCTTCTAACGCACTAATCTGAGAACGAATTGAAGAAGACTCACTTTCATTATATACTTGACTCTCAACATTAGAAATTTGATCATTTATCTCTGCAGCTTTTCTAGAATCAGTAGTCATTATCAACTGCTGACGTAATTGAGATAAACGAGATTTCTTTTGATCTTCAAATTCTTTTTTACGTTGTTCAAGTTGAGATCTAAGAGCATCAATTTGTGCCTGTTTATTAGCCTCAAAAGCACTTTTTTGACTATCATATTCTCCTTGTAGAGCACTAACTCTTCCATCTCTAGATGCATCAAATCTTGCTTTTCTTTCCGCATATTGACTATCATATGCTTCTTTTGCTTCCTTCATTTCTTTCTCAACACCCTTAATCTTTTGATTATTATCTTCAATTAATTTTTTATACTTATCACGAACTTTATTTTTAGCAGCATCTAAATATCCTTTAAATGATTCAGAAGATTCAAAGCGTTTTAACTTATCAGGTAAAATACGATCTTTATAATCATCTATAATATGATCTTTCTCGTCAGCAGCAACACGATTGAGGAACCCTCTACCTCCAAACCAACCTGCTTTACCTTTACCACCATATTTTTCATAAAGCCCTTGTCGTTGATTACCAAACTGCAATCCTTTTTTATTCCAGCCTTCAATGCCACCATAGACAGCCCCACGCAATCCCTGACCATTCACTACACTAGTCCATGCTCCTCCAGCCGCTCCTGTAACTAGCCCAGTAGCTCTTTCTGAAGCATTATTAATAAGATTTCCAAGTGGTCCTCCAGCCTTCAACTTATCTTTAATACCCATATTAATCTTAGCATCAACACCTAAAATATCACTTATTTCTTTAGAAGCTTGTTTAGCAAAAGTAAATATTCCTATAATTAAAATAGTTAAAACTAATAAACCAGTAAAGCCATTATTTAAATACTTAGCAATATCAGTATTAGTTACTATTCTGCTAATAAAATAAACAGACATATACATAAATCCAACTCTAACAAATACATCAGCATAAGTAGCAAGAGTCTTTTTTAACCATTTATCAAAACTTGTTTTTTTACTGGGCAAAGCCCTCATAATGATAGGAATAGGCGCTATTAACTGATAAAAAGCTAATTTAACAACCCTAACGCCTAAATCAAGAGCAAAGGAAAACAACAAATATACAAGATATCCACCAACAATAGTAGAAATAATACCATAATACTTAATATCATCTTTATCATTTTTATAAACATAAGGATTTGCTAAACCTGTAAGACAAAAGTAATCACTTTCTTCCAAAATGATTTTTTTACAATCAAACCAAGTATAACCAGCAGATTTTCCCATCGAAGTTGGTACATTATAAGGATTAATAAAAGTATTTAAAACAGAAAACGAAACCGAATCCCCAAATTTAATCGTGGCATTTTCATCAATATCATGTAATTTAGTTCCAAGAATAACCGTTCCTAATACATCTTCAGATAATATAAAATTTTGGACACGATAAGCATAACTAAAAATAGTTGGTACAAGACCTAGAATAACTAAAGATATTACAAAATTAATAGCAATATTACCTACACCTTTTTCTCCCTTTGAATACTTATCAGGATCAACTATTGCATTTAATAAAGCATAGGCAAGATAAAAAAGCATAAATACGCCCAAAATAGCATAAATTCTTCTAGCAAAATTAGCAAAAAAGTCATCTTCAAAGATTCTTGATGTAGCTATCATCATAAATAATTGATAGCATTTTGAAGCTGCCCAGTATACAACACTATCAATCCATAGTAATATCCAGTGAAAGCCATAACTAATTGCATCACCTAAAAAATTCATTACTAGCATACTTCATACCTCCCTATGTCCTAAAGGAATTATATAACTCAAACTACAATGTCCTTTTTTGAGCTCCTTCTCCATAATTAAGTATAACAAATTTTTTAGCCAATTACTAGCTAAAACATCCAAACCATAAAAAAAACTAGCAACGCTAGCAATTTTTTACATCCCATATACAATTAATACAAGATTGAGCTTCTCCTTCTTGAGCTTGCCAATCCTCTACCATTCCAAATATTAAAGTAATTAAAACTGGTAAGAAGAAAATAATAACTCCTGCAATTGTTCTAAACATTAAAGCTTTTAAAGATTTAGCAATCTCTTCTGGCTTAGCACTTGTAACGGATTTAAACAAATCAAATATTCCGAAAAGAATAATGATTATTGGGATAAATATCTTAGCAATACGAACTATATTACCAAGAAACTTATAGGCAGGTCTTAAATGTTGATCACTGCAAACTTTTATATCTCCAGTAGTTACAGTTGAAGTTGAAGTCGAAGATGAAGATGAAGCAGTTGTCTCTGTCTCACCAGCTTCTTTTGTTGTATTAGCGCTATATTCATCACAAACAAACTTGGAATCTCCTCTATTTACGCCGCAGCAAACAATTTTCTTCCCATCTTTTTCTCCACTTTCATCTGTTTTAGAATAATGATAATTATTACTATATTTCCATTTAGAATCATTAACCAAAGTACATTGATTCTTTCCTGTTGCGGCATAAGCCACATTTTTAAAAACAAAGAAAGAAAATAAAACTAAAACAATACCAAACAATCTTTTTTTCATTATTTACACTCTCCTACTCTTAAAACACATTTTTGGCAATCTTCAAAATCTCCTTTTACTCCATCCCATGAATTTATAAATGAAAATATTAAACTAATAACCGTTGGCAAGAAGAAAATAATAACTGCTGCCAAAATTCTGAATGCAAAAGATTTTGCCGATTTTTTTATTTCATCATCTTTAGAAGAAGTAATACCTTTAAAGAAATCTAAAGCTCCAAATATAAGCAATACAATTGGAATAATAATTTTAAATACTAAAACAACATATCCGACAAATTGTAAAGGCTCTTTTATTTTTTTACAAATACCAGTCGTTGAAGAACCGGAATCTGAATTACTATCATCGTTATTTGTATTGCTTTTACTAGAAGAATCTTCATCTTTATCTGATTTACTAGAATGAGCTGTTGAATATTCATCTTGTCTTTCTTGACTAAAAAGATACGTATCTCCTGCTTCACCTGGACCATTTCCATTATTAAACACAATCTTTGAAGGACTTACAGAAGCAATATTCTTTAATTGGTCAAAACTATAAGTTTTACAACTAGTTGTGGTACTACATAAAACATAACGATTACTATTATTACGGTAAAAATACATTCTTGTTTTTCCCGCCTGACTCTTTTGATACTCCGCTTCTTTTGTAGAATCGTAATAGAAAGTAACTCCATCACGAATTATCTCACCTTTACCTAAATTAAAGGTAGATTTACTATCATTTTCTTGTATAGGAATACATCCACCATTTTCAGCACACAACATATAGTTACCAGAATCATCTACATAATAAGTTGATACAGCAAAAGCATTACCAATCATAGCAAACATTCCTATTATCATAAATAATAAATATTTTTTCTTCATATTCTCAACTCCTACTCTTTACATTGTGAATTACTATCACAATTGAAATTCAACGCACAATCAGTACAACAAGAAAAATTACCTTGATATCCTTCATCTCCCCAAGTACTAACCATATTTATTACATATTGAACAATTCCCGGCAATAAAAATATCAATACCCCTGCTCCAAATCGAACAATTAAACTCCTAATTGCTTTTTTTAAGCCATCTTCTTTACTACCAGTAACAGCAGTATATAAATCTTTAAGGCCAAAAACAATAATAAGTACTGGAACAATTATTCTAACAATACTAATAAACCAACCAACTATCTTCAAAGTAGTCCTATAAGACTTTTTTTTACATAAAGCAAACGCATTTTCTAACTGTTCCTTAGACAAATCATCTTCAGGATTATATTTTGCGGGACTGACAGGTTCATTATCATCAGAATCATCCACTGTAACCCGTTGACATTTACCACTCTTCCACACACAAGAATTGCCTTCTTCATCCTTACTCTTACACTGACTTTTAGTTATATAATCTTCGCATAAAAAAATATCATTTTTAACGCATTTGTTTTCATCTTCATCCCACTTACATGGGCCATATGTATAAGCTACACGTCCAGTAATACAAGAATCCTTTGTTGTCATTTCAGAGCATTTCATTTTTTTTACGCAACTCTGTGTTTCAGTATTTTTTACACACGTATTATTATTTTTGTCAGTTACTCCAACACAATCTTTATAATCATATTCTTCACAATTGTCTTTTTTAGATGAAATTGCATTTGCATAAGAATTCTCAATACTATTTAATAAATGTGAATTAGAATCAATTTTACTTTCTGCATCATTTTGATTATTACTTACAAAAACACTCGCACCATTTATTCCGCCTGCATATTTAACAACCACAAAATATGGGCACTTTTGAGACAGAACATAAGTATTAGAAACTTCTGAAGTCCAACCTTGACAATTTTCAGAATTGTTCATACTTTGACCATTTACCATAGAAATCCATGCTTTACAAGTAACATTTCCAGAATCATATATCTTCAAATAGGCTTTAGTTTGACCATCATCAGATTGATAATTACAAGTTGCAAGCTCTGTGGCTGCATGAACACGACCAACAACTATTAAACAAATAAAAATTAAAAATATATGTCGCTTCTTCATACAAATCCCTTTCCTCGAAATTATTATAACAAATGTAACGCAAAAAAACTAGTAACTTTACACTAGTTTTTATTTACAATTTTCTAAATCTAAAATACAAGCTTCGCAAGAAGTAACAGAACTATTATCAGAACCTACAACTCTTGTAACAGCATCGAACACAAAATCAATAATTCCAGGAAGCAAGAAAATGACAACACCAACAATTAGTCTTTTAACAACGCTTTGAATATTTTTTCTCATTTCTTCGTCTTTTCCCGAAATAATAACTTTTACTAGATTTACTACTCCCATTCCGACAATAATTACAGGTACTAATATTTTTAGCACTACTACTAGCATACCAATAAACTTTAAAGTCCTTTTAACAGGAGCAGTTCCACAAAAGCCTTCAATACTAATATCACAATTACCATCTTTACATAACTCACCTGGCGTAAAATCATCTGATTGTCCATATCCAGACTTTCTATCAATAGTATCAGAATCAGAAATATCATTCATAGTAGAAGCTTTATGCGAACCAGATATATTATTAACTAATATTTCAACTATTTTTTCACCTGTATCATCATCATCCGTTATATATAAATAAACATTCATATCTGAACAATCTTTTTTAAACTCTTCCTTTAATGAATCTAATGAACTGCCTCGTGGTATATTAGCTTTGTATCCAGTAGGAACATCAAAATCAAAATCATTTCCATCATATGTAACTCTAACTTTTAAACTTTCACCATTTACTTTTTGATTTGTATCAACCAAAAGACATGTTTTTTTAGACTTAACATCTTCTGAAACATCGCCCACAAATTTCTTTTCAGTTGGTCCATCAGTAGTAGGCGAAAATACTTTTTCTAAATTATTATCTTTAATATTTGGCATAGATTGAGAAGCTGTAATTAGATATGGTACATCGTCTTGAGGATCAGCCATTTTACTTACATCGCGCGCTATGCGCATATAAGGACACGACAACTGAGTCCCTTCCTCATTAATAAAATCTGCCCCTTTAACTCTATCATCATAAGTAAAAGTATTAGATTCAAATTTTTCACTCTCTTCTTCATCTATAATAACATTACCTGCTCCATCAGAATAAGCAACATAAACAAATTGATCATTATCATAACTGCACTCAATACATTGATAATCTCTATCTTCACACGATTCTGCTCGAACAACATTAGGATAAAACATACTTAATAATAAAACAGCAACTAAAACAACCAAATATTTTTTCACATACATCATTCCTTTAATATAATTAGAGTATAACAAAAAAAATAAAAAAAAACTAGTGTTTTTACACTAGTTATATTCTTCTGAATTCCATGCTTTATTAGCAAAATCAGTACATGTATCGCTATTTGGATTTGTTATACAATTACGGCATACTTTCCAGTCATTTTCAATATCTCCAAAGCTTCCAATTAAGCCCATAATCATACTAACAATAGTAGGTATAAAGAAAATAATAACTGCCGAAATAGCACGCATTGCTAGTGACTTAGTCTGTTTCTTAATCTCATCATCTTTAGCAGCAACAACTGCCCTTCCTAAATCAATCATACCCCAAATAATTAATAAAATAGGGATTACAATTTTAAATACCAACAAAACATATCCTACGACCTGCCATACATTAGCAGTATTCGCGCAAAAACCTGTTTCTGAATCAACGCCAACTTGAATTCCCATTTACAAAACCTCTTTTCTTTTTAACTTATAACAATATTTTACCTATATTATCGCTTTAAGTCAAGTAAAATATGTAAAATGTGTAAATCAATAATAAGTAATTAAAAGTATAAAAAATAATAAAAAAAACATACTAATCATGTGATGAAAAATGAATAAAAATGAATTTATACAAGAATTATTAGCATTCATTGAAGAAGCCACTTGTTCTTTTACTTGTATAAAAAAAATAAAAGAAGAATTAATTAATAATGGTTTTACAGAATTATGTGAACAAGATTCATGGAAAAAAACAAATAAATTCTTTGTTACAAGAGATGAAGGAAGTATAATAGCCGTTGAGTTTCCTAAGAAAAAAGCTAATACTTTTCAAATTATTACCACCCATTCTGATACTCCATCCCTTCTTTTAAAACCATCAGGCAATAATATAAAAGAAGGATACTTAAAACACAATATCATGCCATATGGAGGTTTATTAAACTATGGCTGGCTAGATCATCCACTTTCCTTATCTGGAAGAGTATTTATTAAGGATAAAAACAAAATTATATCTAAAATCATTGATCTAAAAGAACCGGCCTTAATTATCCCAAGTGTTGCCATCCATCAAAATGATAATGCAAACACAAACTTAGATTTAAATATGCAAACTGATTTACAACCAATTCTATCTTTAACTAATGACGAAAAAGACTTTTTTAAAATTATTAACAAATATATAAAAGGAAATATTATAGACTATGATTTATTTGCCTACAATACATTTAAACCAGTACTAATAGGTAAAGAAAAAGAACTTCTCTTATCTCCCAGAATTGACAATCTAACAAGTGTTTTTTCTTCACTAAAGAGCTTTTTAAATGCTAAATCAGATAAAATAAAAATACTATGCAGTTTTAATCACGAAGAAATAGGAAGTTTAACTCTAGAAGGGGCCGATAGTAACTTTCTTTTAGATACGATAAAAAAAATATGTGTATTAGAAAACATAGATATATCTAAATCCCTATCAACATCAATGATTATTAGTTCAGATAATACTCATGGAGTGCACCCTAATCACCCTGAATATAAAGATGAAACTGGTGCCCCCTATCTAGGAAAAGGTGTCACTATTATAAGAGAAGAAAGCACCACTACAAATGCCATGTCATCATCTTTTTTAAAAACTATTTGTCAAAATAAAAAAATTAAATATCAAGATGCCACCGCCAAAAATGACTTAACAGGAGGAGCTACTTTAAGTGGAATAAGTTTAAGTCATGTATCAATTTTATCAGCAGATATTGGCATTTCTCAGTTATCTATGCATTCATCATTAGAAACTTGTTGTACAAAAGATATTGTTGAATTATATAAACTAATGACAGCATTTTACGAAACTAAATGGGACATAAAAAAAGAAAATATTACTTTCTACGAGTAGTATTTTCTTTTTTCTTAACAACATTTTTCTTTTCTATTACACGAGCCATTTCAACTTTGTTTTTCTTTGGTCTTTTTTTCTTTTCTTCTTCAAGTTCACTCTCTAAGACTTTCTCTTCTTTAGCAATTTGTTCAAGTCTTTTCACCGTGTGTTCTTCAGTAAATACAACCTTAGTCCCGGCAATTAAATCATGTAGTCCCCTACCATCACGCCTCACAAAAGCTAAAAACAAAGTAGCATATTGAATTATATATCCTGCTAAATTAACATTACGATAGAAAAAATCATAAGAATTAACATCCATAACATAAACAATTACTTGCAATAAAATAGAAATAATAACATTATTTAAAACAACAGCCCTAAGCAGATAAGAAACTATTGTAAGTTCATTATCATCTTTAGAAACAATCCTTAACTGAAATAACTTTTTACCAATTGTCTGACCTTGAAAGAAAAATGGTAACACAGCAAAATATAAAATAACTATTATCATATCTACAATAACATAATTTGTATTTAATCTATACATCTCATACGCTATTGGAACATAAGCTTCTCTATACTCTGCCTCACTAATCTCTTTATCAGCATATTGATCATAAACATTCACAAGTTCATTATATTTTTCAGAATATTCAGTACGATGTGGATTTAAAAATGGAACATATGAAAGTAAAGTTACAAATAATAAAACTAACAAAAAATCTAATAAATATGCCGCTATTCTTTTTAAAATAGTTGAATGCATAAAATACCTCCTATAACCAAAATGATTATATCATACAACTTTTAAAAAAAAAAGAACTAAAGATTTACTTTAAGTTCTTAATTAACTCATCTTTCTTCATAGAAGAGTATCCTTTAACGCCTTTTTCTTTAGCTTCAGCCTTTAATTCAGCCAAAGTCATTTTACTATAATCCTTCTTTTCTTCTTTTTTTGATTCTACTTTTTTAGCTTCTTTCTTTACAGTCTCTTTTTTCTCTTCTTTAACGACTTTTTTACCATTCTTTAAAGCATCTAGAGCAGTCTCAACAAGAGAAGCAAATGCCTTAGAATCATCAATTGCTAATTCTGATAACATCTTACGATTAATTTCAATACCAGCAATTTTAAGTCCTCCCATAAACTTAGAATAACTAATATTATTTTCTCTACAAGCTGCATTAATACGTGTAATCCATAATTTTCTAAAATCTCTTTTCTTAGCTCTTCTATCTCTAAAAGCATAAGCTCCACTATGGAATAATTGTTCTTGAGCAGTCTTATAAAGACGATGTTTAGAACCAAAATATCCTTTTGCTCTCTTTAATACTTTTCTTCTTCTATTTTTGGAAACAATTCCACCTTTAACTCTTGCCATTTAATACACCACCTTAACTAGATAACAGATTTAAGTCTGCTAGCTTCTCCTTTACTTAGTACGCCTTTATTACGTCTTTGTCTAACTTGTTTTGAACTATCCTTACTTGTTATATGATTTCCATTACTAACTTTATAAGTTAATGTTCCATTTTTCTTTTTGCTAAATACTTTACTACTAGCTTTATGTGTTTTTGTTTTTGGTCCTTTTGCCATAATTCTAATCCTTCTTTCTTCCTTATTTTTTAGGTGCTAAAATAATAGAGATATTTCTACCTTCTTGAGAAACAGGAGCATCTATTATACTCACTTCACTCAAATTATCTGCAAATCGCATTAACACTTCTTTACCTAACTCTGGATGAGACATTTCTCTTCCTTTAAAGCGAATAAAGCCTCTTACTTTATGTCCTTTTTCAAGATATTCCTTAGCATTTTTTACTCTTGTATCAAAATCATGAATATCAATATTTACAGACAAACGATACTCTTTTAGATCTCTATTGGCTTCTCTTTGCTTCTTCATTGCATCTTTTGCTTTCTTTTGCTTTTCATATCTGAACTTGTTATAATCCATAATTTTACCTACAGCAGGTGTAGCATTTCCATTCATTAAAACAAGATCAAGTCCAGCAAAATTAGCAATTGTTAAAGCATCATTTAAGCTTTTAATTCCCATCTGTTCTCCGTTAGGTCCAATTACCATCAATTCACTTACATTAATTTGCTCATTAATTGGTAATTCATCAGTTTTCTTTGCTATTTTAATGCACCTCCATACATTTTAAAAAGCAGATAATAAACATTATCCGCCTTAAAATCTTATCTAGAATTTTCTAAAAAAGCTTCTTACCTAGCACTATACATACTCAGGCGGCGAACAGTGTTCATCTCTTTCTTTTTGAAATAACGTACTAATTCTACTTTATTATTATATGTTTGTCAAGCATTTTTACCATATTTATATCACTTTTTTTAATTGCCTAGCTTGATTCTCTTTTTCAAGTTCCTTCATATTATTTTCAAAATAAGCTTTTATCTTTAACATCATAGCTTTTCTCTCTAAAAGATGTTGAACTTCTCTTTCAATTCTATCTAATTCATATTCAATAATTTTACTATTTTGAATATAATAATTAATCATTTCTTGATTATCATACTTCATAACTCTACTCCCCTAAACTACTTTTATATTGCTTGCAAGCATCATCTAAATCCCGTAACAAATTATCTATATCTTCTCTATTCTGAGTTCTAACACCACTGGCAAATTTATGCCCTCCACCATGATATTTAGAAGCTATTTCATTAATAACAGGACCCTTACTTCGAATATTAACTTTATAAATCTGATTTTTAGCATCATAAGTAACAAATGACCAAACATATACTCCTTTAATATAATTAAAACTATTAATCATATTCGAAGCACTGGCCGAATCTACATGAAAATTATTAATAATTTCATCAGTAATCTCTAAAAAAGCAAAACCATTCTCACTAACCTCTAAATGATCTGAAATATAACCTTGAAAACGAATCTCTTCAATAGGTCGTTCATATAGCTTTTCATAAAGTCTAGTAAAAGGCAAATTATATCTTCTAATAAGTTCTAACACAACTTGAAAAGTTTGAGGAGTTGTATAAGGAAGTAAAAACCTATCTGAATCAGATACAATTCCTAAAAACAAATTATTAGCGACTACCTCAGAAAACTTATAATTACTCTTTAAAAGCATTAAAGCAATCATTTGACAAGCTGAAGAAGCAGTATCATCAATCCACTCAATTCCACCAAAATCTTCCTCAAAAGGATGATGATCAATCTTAATAACATCACCTATTTTCATTCCAGCAATTCCATCAACCCTATAAAAATTAGGAACATCAGTAGTAATAAGCAAAACATTATTTAGAGTAGTAACATCTATCTTATCAAGTACACCAAACTTTTTAAATTTTGAAACACTTGCTCCAACAGCATATACTTTCTTTTTAGGATACATACCCAAAATAGCATCTCTTAAAGCAATTTGGGAACAAATCGCATCAGGATCTGGACTTACATGTCTAGCAATAACAATTGTCTCATATTGTTTAATTTTCTTTAATATTTTTTTTATAATATCATTTTGCATACAAACCTCATTAACTTTCTCTTTTATCCAACATACATAACCTCATGTTATCATTTATTTTTCTATATTTCAAGTTTACAAACGAATTGACAATAAAAAAAGAGTATAAAACTCTTTTATAATTGATATGAACCCCGTTTCTTGGACATAGAAACGAGGTTTTTATATGGGTAAATTAAACTATGAAGATAAAATAAATTTGTATAAAGATA
>OCTW011614841.1_pt1 | contig 52787 bp, 43 predicted proteins | sample 1539671 | NCBI WGS metagenome assembly OCTW01 (sample SAMN02144230, study PRJEB22623) | gut metagenome | biome: sheep rumen | host: Ovis aries | place: New Zealand | reverse complement strand
AAGCCTCCTCTAAAAGAAAAAAAAGTATTAACCAGTTGTCAAAAAATGTGGAGCACTATAATATACACACAAAATGGCAAATTGATAGATCAATCAAAATATGTATATTCACATACTCGCAAAGAAGAATTCTACAAGGATATTCATCGATGGTATAAAGTAAAAAACGATAGTATATTTGGAATCTATGATCTATATGGAAATAGTATTGTCCCCGAAAAATATATAGATATACAAACTGTTTACGTTAATAAAAAATATCATTTCATCATAACAGATAAAAAAAGGTCTCAAAGGTGCTTATTCACCAAAAGGTAAACTTATTTTGCCTGTGAAATATAAAAATATCCGTGTCGACGCGGAGACAAATCAAATAGTAGGAGAGGAATAATAAACTTGTTTTACAACCGTGGCCGGATATAAATGATAAATGTTGTTCAAATAAATTCCTCAGATGTATTTCCCCACAATTATGAATTATGAATTATAAAGGCCACAGTAGCCAAAACATTACTCGTTTTGCCAACCGTGGCCTGTTATGATAAAATCTCGATGGAGATTATATTCTTATCTCACAATCAGTTTTTGTCCGATTGACAATCTGTCTGAACGAAGATTGTTCCATCTCTTGATTTGTGCCACACTCACTCTGTTGCGTCTTGCGATAGCTCCGAGAGTATCTCCCTGACGGACTCTGTAGACACGTCCATTGCTTGGTCCGTAATAGCCTCTGCCGTATGACGCTGGCTCCACCTGTATACGCTGTGGACAAAGTTCCTCTTTCTTATAATTGCAGATTGTGTCTTCATGCTCTATGAATCCGTTGACTGCCGAACTTGGCAAACAGAGGGTGTAATCCTTTGAGCCTGGAATGATATCGCGTCGATACTGAGGATTCAAATTTCTCAATATCTCAACATCCTGTCCTAAGATTGCGGCTATCTGCTGCAGACTCATACGCTTGGATGTATGGACAGTGTCACACGCAAGAGGGAACTGGATATTTGCCGGACAAATCTTATGCTCCGCATAGTATGTCATCGTGTATGTGGCGGCAATAAACGCAGGCACATATCCACGTGTCTCACGCGGTAGGAAAGGGTAGATAGCCCAATAATCTCGTTTGCCACCCGAACGACGAATCGCCTTGTTCACATTTCCCGGTCCACAGTTGTATGCCGCAATCACAAGCGACCAATCTTTATATATTCCGTAAAGATTCTTCAAATATTTGGCAGCGGCATGGGTCGACTTGAATGGATCTCGACGCTCATCCACCAAACTATTGCCATCTAGTCCGTACATTTTTCCTGTGGAAAACATGAACTGCCACAGTCCAGACGCTCCTGCTCTTGAGAATGCACGTGGATTAAGAGCAGACTCGATCACTGGCAGATACTTCAATTCTATCGGCATCTGCTCACTATCAAGCACGTCTTCAAATATAGGGAAATAGTATTTGCCTAGACCGAGCATATACTCCACCTGTTTTCTCTTCTTCACAGTGTATAGCTCAATGTATCTCTTGACTATATTATTATAGTTCATCTCCATAATCGACGGAATTGCCTTCAGTCTTTCGATATAGACACTGTCCTCCAACACTTCTCCAATGGAATCCGTGATACAATCCGACTGCAAATAATTCTTGCGATATGCGTTGATCAGGCTGTCCAAACTGATTTCCATAGCCTCTGGCACATGAAGACATGCCACATCCTTAATTTCATCACAATCTGATGTATCCTTTTGTGAAATAGTAGAATCGACAGGTATTTCTAACGCAACATCGTCGTCTTCTGCCTCTGATTCAGCTTCATTGTCTTCCGCCTCTGCAACTTCCTCGTTTTCATTGTTATCCGCTGCAGCATAAGATAAACCTATAAAAGAGTTGAAGGTAATTGCCGCAACAACGGAAATAAATTTCTTGATCATTTTTATTTTCTGTTTCCAAAATTCAACGTGAATTTCAATCCTAAAGTCTGTTGGGATCCTTTCACAGTTGCATAATGTTCATCATATTTAATTTCTGGTCTGATATTCAGTGATAAATCTTCCGATATAGAAAAATCATAAAGATGGGCATCCACAAATGCATCCAAAGCATTGCCGACATATAACAATACAGATGCGAAAATACACATGTCTCTATATCTTCTGTATGTGTTCATCTTTTGTTCCAGCACTTTCTTTTTCCAATCGTCGTCCACTTTACCCAATCCTTCAAAGATAGGATCAAAGTCACGTGTCTTAGGATCATTGTCCACCAAAGAGTAGTAGGCTGCCGAATATTCCTTATACATTCGTCCTTGGAAAGAGACTACATAAAAACTTCCTATTCCAAGTCCATAAATCAAAGGCACCTTCCAATATGAACGGTTGTAGATCTGACCGGCTCCGGGCAATAAAAGAGATAGCCACATTGCCTTTTTAGGATCCGGCATCCAATACTCTTCACCAGCTCTTTTTCTTGATCTCCTTTGTTTCGACGGTGCGGCAACATTATCAGAATTCGACATCACATAAGCGTCGGCACTGTCCGCAACGACAACGTTATTCAGACTGTCTGCGGTAGTGGCGACTGCTGAATTCACACTGTCTGCAACGGCATTGTTTTGCGAATGGACGCTATCAGCAACTGTCGGAGTCACTTCGTTTGCCACAGAAAGAGAATCATTGCAAAAAGCAATGATGCAATTTGCAATGAACATAAGTGAGACTATTATTTTTTTTGTATATTCCAACTTATTCACCTCTCTGGATGCTATCCAATGTTTCTATGATCTTTTCAAGTTCATCATCACTTCCGAACGGAATGGTAATCTTTCCTGCACCCTTATTGTTGCGAACCAAATCCGACTTCACATTAAAGATTTTCTGCAAACGGTTCTTTAATGCCTCATACTCCTCTGGCAACTGTTTTGATGGTTTGGCAGGAGTCTCAGGATCAGAATCGAACTTTTTAGATTTTTCATCCTGCACCATCTGCTCCGTTTTTCTTACAGACAAACAGTCTCTCACCACTTTCTGATAAGCCTGGATAATTTCGTTTTCATCATCCAAACCAAGCAGGGCACGTGCGTGACCCATCTCAATCTTGCGCTCCTTCAAGCCCACCTGAACAGGCGCTGGCAAACGAAGGATACGGAGATAGTTAGTTACAGTAGATCTGTTTTTTCCAACTCTCTCGCTCACCTGCTCCTGAGTGTAGTTGCACACCTGCATCAAATTCTGGTAAGCCATCGCAATTTCAACTGCATTCAAATCCTCACGCTGGATATTCTCCACAAGAGCCATCTCCTGCACCTCGTTGTCTGAAATATCCTTGATGTAAGCTGGAATAGTAGTGCAACCAGCTAGTTTTGACGCTCTATAACGGCGTTCACCAGAGATAATCTGATATTTGTCGCCTACTTTACGAACTGTAATAGCCTGAATGACACCAATCTGCTTGATGGAATCGGCAAGTTCCTGCATCTTTTCAGAGTCAAACTCGCGTCGAGGCTGGTCTGGATTAGCTTCAATAAGATCCAAAGAAATCTCTTCAAGAGAAGAAGACCCTTTTAGATTCTCAATTTTTTCCTCTACCTCAGCCTTTTTCTCATCGGACATATTCTTGTCGCCTAACAGAGCGCCAAGACCTTTGCCCAGACCACCAGGCTTAAATTTATTTTTGTTATTGTTGTTCAGCATCTTATGTTATTTAAGTTCTCCAGAATATGTTTTTGATGCGTTGCGAGCAAGGAACTCCTGAGTGAACTGCATATAGTTCTGAGCGCCCTTACTTTCAATATCATATTCTATAATGCTCTGTCCGAAGCTTGGAGCCTCTGCCAGTTTCACATTTCTGTTGATTACCGTCTGGAAAGTCATTTCGCCGAAGTAACGAGTGATCTCCTCAATCACCTGGCGACCCAATCTTGCGCGAGGGTCATACATAGTGATAAGGAAACCTTCTATAGAAAGAGACGGATTTAACTTTTTCTTTACAATCTGCATTGTATTGACCAACTTAGCGATACCTTCAAGTGCAAAATATTCAGCCTGGACAGGAATAAGCACAGAGTCGGCAGCTGTCAGGGCGTTGACAGTGACCATACCAAGAGAAGGTGAGCAATCGATTAGAATAAAGTCGTAGTCATCTTTGATCCCCGCAAGCACTTTTTTCAAAACGCTCTCTCGCTCTTCCACCTGAAGAAGTTCGATCTCTGCTCCCACAAGGTCAATATGAGAAGGCAAAATCTTCAAACACTCAAGACTAGTGTTCTGCACTCCATCCTTTGGATTGGCTCCATCCAACATACATTCGTATATAGTGTTGTTGAGTTCGGAAATATCCAAACCCAATCCAGACGAAGCATTAGCCTGAGGGTCCGCATCAATTATAAGAACTTTCTTGTCTAACGTAGCCAAACAAGCGCCCAAGTTCACAGTCGTTGTCGTTTTGCCGACACCGCCTTTTTGATTAACTATTGCTATGATCTTGCCCATAAATTCTTTGTTATAAAAATTCTAAATCTTTTTTCGTTCGCAAATATAGTGAGTTTTTTTTATTATCATTAATTCTTTGTTGCTTTATTGTTTTAAGTTTTTGCAAAATTGTTGTAATTTAGCATCGTAATTTTTAGATAAGTCATACAATGAAAGGTAAAAGTTTGGTTTCTATTACAGACTACAGCAAAGACGATATTTTAAGAGTGTTGTCTGCCGCTAAAGAGTTTGAGAAGAACCCCAATCAAATGATACTGCATGGAAAGGTTGTGGCAACACTTTTCTTTGAACCTTCTACTCGCACACGTTTGAGTTTTGAGACCGCAGCCAACCGTCTTGGCGCAAGAGTCATCGGTTTCAGCGACGCTGCCACTTCCAGCACATCCAAAGGAGAGACCTTAAAGGACACAATTAAGATGGTGAGCAATTATGCGGATGTTATCGTAATGCGACACCATATCGAGGGAGCTGCAAGATATGCGTCTGAGGTCACTGATGTTCCTATTATCAATGCGGGCGACGGTGCTAACCAGCATCCTACTCAAACGATGCTAGACCTTTTCACAATCCAGCAGACTCAGGGCAGACTTAACGATATCAACATCACAATGGTTGGCGACTTGAAGTACGGACGCACCGTCCACTCGCTTATTATGGCAATGTCACACTTCTCTCCAACTTTTAATTTCGTCGCTCCTATAGAGTTGGCAATGCCTGAGAAATATAAGTTGTTCTGCAAGGAAAACAATATTCCTTTCCAAGATTTGAAGGAATTGTCACAGGATGTGATTGGCAATACCGATATATTATATATGACAAGAGTGCAGAAGGAACGTTTCTCCGACCTTATGGAATACGAAAGAGTAAAGAACGTGTACACTCTTTGCGCTTCAATGCTAGAGAACACCCGTCCAAACATGAAGGTGCTTCATCCGCTTCCTCGCGTCGGCGAAATCGCCAATGATGTTGACGATACACCACAGGCTTACTATTTCCAGCAGGCTAAAAACGGGATGTATGCCCGTCAGGCAGTGATTTGTGACGCTCTTGGTTTAATTTAATCTCTTGCTACAATGACTATCGACAATAAAGAATTAAAGGTCGCCGCTCTCAAAGAGGGTACAGTAATCGACCATATTCCTTCAGACAAGCTTTTCAAGGTGATCGCTATTCTTAACCTTAAGAATACACACAGCCAGATAACTTTCGGATACAACCTTGACAGCGCCAAGCTCGGCAAGAAGGCTATCATTAAAATCTCTGAAAAATTCCTAGAACAGACAGAGGTGAACAAAGTTGCTCTTATCGCTCCTCATGCAAAGATCAACATTATCCGTGATTACAAGGTGGTGGAAAAAATGGCTTTGAACTATCCACAGGAGGTTGTCGGAGTGGTGAAATGCCTGAACCCTAAATGTATCACAAACAACGAACCAATGAAGACTAAATTCCGTCAGCTTCACCCGTCAGCAGAGACATACGTCTGCCATTATTGCGAGAAGACTGTTGACGTTGAGGATATCGTTGTGTTGTAATGAAACTGACATTCAAGCCAGGAAATATGATATACCCAGTGCCTGCCGCACTGATTTCTTGTGGTGACGACGCTGAAAGCTACAACGTATTCACCGCAAGTTGGGTGGGCACCATTTGCACTAATCCTCCTATGTGCTACGTCTCGATTCGTCCGGAGCGACACAGCTACGGGATTATCAAGCGTACGGGGGAATTTGTCATCAACCTTACTTCCAAATCAATTGCCAAAGCCACAGACTGGTGCGGCGTGAAGTCAGGTAGGGATCATGATAAATTCAAGGAGGCTCGTCTGACTCCCCAAAAAACAGCGGTGGTCAATTCCGTCTACATAGAGGAATCTCCGCTTTCAATTGAATGCAAAGTGCGTGAAATTGTGAAACTTGGCAGCCACGACATGTTTATCGCTGACGTGGTGAATGTGTTGGCAGATGACAAATATATTGATAATCAGACAGGAAGATTCCAACTTGACAAAGCTGACCTGATCGCTTACTCACATGGCGAATACTATACGCTCGGAGAGATGATCGGCACTTTCGGATGGTCTGTAAGAAAAAAGAATAAAAAACAAAGAACTAAATAATGGCAAAATTTGTAATTGAAGGCGGCTACCGTCTATCCGGTGAAATCACACCGGCTGGCGCAAAAAACGAGGCATTACAGGTGATTTGCGCCACATTGCTTTCTGAAGGTGAAATAGAAATCAGCAATGTGCCTGATATCCTTGATGTCAACAACCTAATTCAGTTGCTAATCAACCTTGGCGTAAGTGTAAGAAAGATTAGCAAGGACACTTATATTTTCTGTGCCTCAAATGTAAATCTTAACTATATTGAAACTGAGGAGTTTGCCAAATCATGCACAATGCTCCGTGGATCAGTGATGCTTATCGGACCTCTTTTGGCTCGCTTCGGAAAAGCTATCATCCCTCAGCCAGGAGGCGATAAGATAGGAAGACGACGCTTGGATACCCACTTCCACGGTTTGATCGAACTTGGTGCGGAATTCAACTACGACGCTGAAGGCAGCCTCTACCGTGTAGGCACAAAAAATGGTCTGACCGGCAAATATATGCTTCTTGAGGAGGCATCAGTGACAGGTACCGCCAACATAGTGATGGCTGCGACTCTTGCCAAAGGCACTACAACTATCTACAATGCGGCATGTGAACCATACGTGCAGCAACTTTGCAAGATGCTTGTGAAGATGGGCGCTAAAATCTCAGGTATAGGTTCCAACCTGCTCACAATTGAAGGAGTGGACAAACTTAACGGATGCACACACCGTCTGCTTCCAGACATGATCGAGGTGGGAAGTTTCATCGGTATGGCAGCTATGACAAAGTCGGAAATCACAATCAAGAATGTCAATATGCCGGATTTGGGAATCATCCCGTCTGCATTCAAGAAAATAGGTGTGGATATGGAAATCGTGGGAGACGACATCGTTGTGCATGGCTCTACACCAATGGTGATAGACAAATTCATCGACGGCGGAATCCTTACTATTTCAGATGCTCCATGGCCTGGATTGACTCCAGACTTACTATCTGTATTCCTTGTGGTTGCTGTCATGGCAGAAGGAAGCGTCTTGATTCATCAGAAGATGTTTGAAAGCCGTTTGTTCTTCGTCGACAAACTGATCGATATGGGTGCGCAGATCATTTTATGCGATCCTCACCGTGCCACAGTGATTGGTCTTGGCAAGGGAGGCAAACTTCGTGGAGCTAAGATGTCGTCGCCAGATATACGTGCTGGTATCGCGCTTTTGATCGCCGCATTGAGTGCGGACGGCACAAGCACAATCTCCAACATCGACCAGATCGACCGTGGATATGAGCAGATCGACGAGAGATTGAAGGCTCTTGGTGCCCACATATCACGTGTCGGATAATGTGTTCCATTTTATTTAAGTGTAATCATGAGAAATTGGACAACCATAAAAGAATATAAAGAGATCATTTTTGATTTCTACAACGGAATAGCCCGCATCACAATCAACAGAGAGCGTTATCGCAACGCTTTCACACCGCTTACTACCGCTGAGATGTCTGACGCATTGGCAATATGCCGTGAACATTCCGACATCAATGTGGTGGTGCTGACAGGTGCAGGCGACGTTGCCTTCTGCGCCGGCGGAGATATGCACTGCAAAGGTAAAGGTGGATATATCGACGAGGGTGGAGTGCCACGTTTGTCGGTGCTTGACGTGCAGAAGCAGATACGCAGTCTGCCCAAACCAGTTATTGCCGCTGTGAATGGTTATGCCATTGGTGGAGGACATGTGCTCCACGTTGTCTGCGACCTTACTATCGCATCTGAAAATGCCAAATTCGGACAGACAGGTCCTAGAGTCGGCAGTTTTGACGCGGGATTCGGTTCATCGTATATGGCATCAGTGATTGGTCAGAAACGTACACGAGAAATATGGTTCCTTTGCCAGCAATACACAGCACAACAGGCTTTGGACTGGGGATTGGTGAACAGAGTTGTGCCATTGGCTCAACTGGAGGATGCATATGTGGAATGGGCAGAGAAAATGATGGAATTGTCGCCACTCGCACTGCGTATGATCAAACGAGGATTAAATGCAGAGCTTGATGGTCAGGTAGGAATCCAGGAGTTTGCAGGAGACATGACAATGCTCTACTATAATCTAGATGAAGCACACGAAGGTTCGAAGGCATTCTTGGAAAAGAGAAAACCTGATTTCTCTAAATATCCAAAATTCCCATAACAACAAGATTGATGGCAATCATTCACCATCAATCATCAACCATCAATCTATTAAATGAAAGTTTCCATTACTCCATATAAACTGATTTTCAACGAGCGTGTGTATACATCTAGTGGATCACTCGACGATCATACCGCATACTATATCAAAATCACCGATGAAAACGGCAATTCTGGTATGGGTGAGTGTGCTCCGTTATATGGATTAAGCCCGGAATATGGCGAATGTCTATATGATATTCTGAAGTCAAAAGCTGCTGAGTATGAGCGACATGGAGACTTGACAAAAATTGATTTCACGAATCTTTCCTCCGCAAAATTCGCATTCGAATGTGCTGAGATGCAGTTGAGAAACGGAAGTGAAAAGATTTTCGACACACCTTTCTGCAATGGGAAAGATGGGATACGCATCAATGGACTCGTATGGATGGGAGAGATAGATGTTATGCTGCGTCGTGCAAAAGAAAAATATGATTTGGGATTCCGTTGCCTGAAATTCAAAATCGGCAGCAAAGACTTCAACAAAGAGATGAATCTGCTCAAAGCTATGCGAGCAGAGTTTGGCAACTCAATAACCATGCGTGTAGACGCTAATTGCGCCTATACACCTGATTTCTATCTACAAGAGGTGGAACCTGTTCTTCATTCTCTTGATATCCATTCCATCGAACAGCCGGTGAAAGTAGCAGACATTGCTGGTCTTACACACTGCTGTGCGAAAAGCCGAGTCGACATTGCACTTGATGAATCGTTGATCGGAACCAAAAGTGCGGATGAAATGGCTGTGTTGCTCGACACTGTCAAACCTCAATATATCATTTTGAAACCGACATTATGCGGTGGACTATCCGGTGCCAATCAATGGATAAAAACAGCCAAAGAACGAGGCATCGGCTATTGGGCGACATCAGCGCTTGAAAGCAATGTTGGTCTGCTTGCCATCGCACAATGGTCGTCGACAATCAGTGTGGATATTCCGCAAGGTCTTGGCACAGGAATGATCTACAGCAACAATATTGACAAAGGTCTGCATATAGTAGGCGAAAAACTATGGTGGAAGGGAACAACAAGCAAATGAGATTCGCTATCCTAGTTTCTTCCGACCAATTCTTCGACGGGATATTCCAAAGTGCGTTGCTGAAAGAAAACAGCAACGGCTCTTATGATGTCGTGCGCCCAATATCTTTCGGCGACTTTGTAACAGAAGAACTGAATGAAACTGAAAAATTGTTGGTGAAAAAAACGACTAACTATCTGCCTGAAACCATATTCAAACTGTTTGTGCGGAAATCAAAATACTCTATATCCGCATACAATACAGAAATGGCAAAGATGAAAGCCGTCTACGATGACAAGGCAAACCTTCGTCGCAACGAATCCATTTTTGCCAAAATCCTCAACTATATTGATTCACAGGTAAAAGAAATATATTCAATTCTTGCGGCAAATCCCGATATTCTTCTTGCAGTGCGTCAACCACACGCTAAACAGATCCTGCAATCTGATATTTTCACAATCACAGACGAGAAATCTGTGGTTCATCCTAAATTCTCATACCTTCCAGACGGTTCTGTCCGCTATAGTATGAGCATTTCCCATTCAGGACAAATTATTCCACTCAGCAACATTGAAAGAAAAGATGTGAAGGTGGTATGCACAAATCCATGTATGGCGGTTTTCATGTTAGAAAACTACGCATTTACATACGGATCCAGAATTCTTGTTTTCGAAAACGCCAAATCAACGATTCTAAATCCATTTTTTTCTAAGCCATATATTGAGATCAAACAAGAGAATGTGGACAAATACTGTCGCAGTTTCATTTCAGAAATGCTATCGAAATTCGACGTCATTCTTGAAGGAATCATAAGTGAGACCGTAAATGTATTCCCAACTTTAAGGCTGACAATAGATAAATCGTTGAATAACCAAAGCATTCTCCGTCCGACGGTGGAATATAGATTTAAGGAGGAAGATGCCAACGAAAACAATAACATTACATTCAAATATAATCTTGATAATTCCACGAAAGGAATTGAATATGTAGGAATGGCGGATGGTCGTCCTAAATTCTTCATTGTGAAGAGAAACACGGACATGGAGAATAGCATTCTCGAAGATGTGCTGGAGACGGGATTGACAAAATACGACAACTATCTGATATGTGAAGACAATAATTCAGAGCATAATATATATCAGTGGATATCAGATTATAATGGTTTGATTGACAATGTGATAATAGATGCACCTAATTTTATACCATTGGAGCCTCGACTTGTTTATCACCACGATGTCATCGGCGACTGGTATGATCTGAAGATGTTCGTTGAGGTGGGAGAGGAGAAAATTCGTTTCAAGGAAATAGCAATGCTCATAAAAAGTGGCGAGCATATCTTTCATTTTGGAGACGGCAGGTTTTTCATCATCCCCGACATCTGGTTCACAACATACGCCGATCTTGCCAAGGTCGCTTCTGCATCCAAAACAGACGATGTGAGATTGCATCGCTCGTCTACAGCACTGCTTGAGACAGTGTTGGAAAAGAAAGAGATTCCCACTCTGACTAATGTGAACGTGGAGGTTCCAGATTTTGTGAACGCATCATTACGCAAGTATCAGGAGGAAGGATTCCATTTTCTTGTAAACCATTACATATCAGCCATCGGATGTATCCTTCTTGACGACATGGGATTAGGAAAGACGTTGCAGACAATAACAATGTTGGCATACGTACACCGTGAAAGTGTGGAAAGACGGAAAAGACAACCGATTCCAACATCCACACCGTCAGACACGACTCAAATGACACAACGCTCATTGTTCGATGATTTCGAGCCGACTCCCGTCGCAAATAATGATATTCCATCAACCAATGACGAGACAAAAAACTTGCAGGCATCGCTTGTCGTTGTTCCTGCCGCATTGCTGACAAACTGGAGACGTGAATTTGAGAAATTTTGTCCGTCGCTCACCGTCTACACTCATGCAGGAAAAGAGAGAAAGAAAAATTTGAAATTCATATTCAAGACATACGATATAGTATTGGTTTCCAGCAATCTTTTCCAAAAAGACTCACATCTATTCGTGGAGATGATGCCAGAAACAGTGGTGATAGACGAAAGCCACAAGCTGAAGAATGCCAACACAAAATTCCATCAGGCAATGCGAGGCATCAAACCGCATTTTGTAGTAGGATTGTCAGGAACACCGATTGAGAACAGCATCGTCGACCTGCATTCACAATTTGCCATCGTCAATCCATATCTTCTCGGCTCACTTTCAGATTTCAAGAAGACATATATGAAAGGCGACGAGATTTCCGCCGAATCACGTGAAGCCATCGGACGAATCATCGCCCCACACACATTGCGACGCACACGAAACGAAGTGCTTGGCGACCTGCCACAGCTGACCGAAATTGTCTGTTCACTTGACATGGACGACAAACAGGCGGAAATGTATGAGCTAGAGAAAAGCGCAGCCCGCAATGAGGTGATGAAAATAATCAATTCTGAAGACTCCGGAGTGAAAGCACTCACAGCGTTGATCCGTCTGCGTAAACTCGCGCTGCATCCAAAGATGTATGAAGAGACATATAATTCAGACAATCCTAAGACACGATGGATCATAGATTTCCTAAAAGAAGTGCAAGAGGAGCATCATAAAGTGATAGTTTTTGCCACATTCTCCACATATTTTAACTATCTTGCAAAAGAATTGGAAGAGGCAGACATTTCATCGCTGATATTCACCGGTGAGACAAAAAATCCAGACCAGGTGCTCGACAAATTCCAGAATGATGATTCAGTGACGGCATTGCTCACCACGTATCAGAAAGGAGGCACCGGGCTGAATCTTACAGCAGCGTCGTATGTGATCCACGCAGAACAATGGTATAATCCGCAGCTCACAGACCAAGCCACTGCCAGAGCACACAGAAGCGGACAGACAAAACCAGTGACATCATACCATCTGCTTCTTAAAGACAGTATTGACGAGAAAATTTACAACCTCGCCAAGAAAAAACGTGATGTTGCCAACGGCACATTGGATATGGCCAAGATGTCGGCAGAAATGGCATTGGATTTGATTTAAAGGCTGATGGATAATAGCAAAAGACTTAAAGGATTTAAGGGGTCATGTTTGATTCTATATGGCCCTACACATTAAAACATGAAAAATAAAAGAAAATGAAATACATATCACTATCATCGTCATCAAGTGGAAATTGCTATTTAATTGAAGACGGTGATATACGATTCTTAATAGATGCTGGATTATCAGTAAAACGTATAAAAGCCCTTTTGGCAGACATAGGTGTAGAACTTACATCCATCAAAGGAGTGGTGCTTACACATTCGCATCGTGACCATACAAAAGGAGTGCCGACACTAGTATACCGATACAACTTGCCTCTATACTGCACTAAGTCGACACTGCAAGATTTGGAAAAGAATACAGGCAGAGAAGTGGACAGAGCATTATGGAGAGAAGTAGAGTCGCATAAAGAGTTTGAGATCGGAGGATTCACACTTTTGCCCATGCCAGTCACGCACGACACAAGAGACTGCCACGCATACCTTGTGAAATTGGGAGAGAAGACACTTACACTAGCCACCGACTTAGGAAAAGCGACGGAAGAACTGATGGAAGCAGTGAAAGTTTCCGACCATCTTATAATCGAGTCAAACTACAGCGAGACACTACTGCAAGTAAGTTCATACACTGCATTTCTACGAGGCAGAATAGATTCCGACTGTGGCCATCTGTCAAATGTTCAGACGGGAGAGATCGTGGAATACGCATGCAAAAAGGGTAGAGTGAAACACATTCATCTGGCTCACATCTCCGCCAATTCCAACACACCAGAAACAGCGTTAAACTATTCGAAGAAATTCGTGCCAGACGGAGTAGAGATAGACACATTACCACGAAAAGACAAAAGTGAAATATGGGAAATCTAGACGACTCATCAGAGAGACATATAAAAACTATCATACCCCAATCCGTCTGGAAGACGATATCTCTGTAACCGTCGGTGTCGAGGGAGCTACGCAGTAGCGACTGGCACCTGCGGATCAACCAGTCTGGAAGACGATACCTCTGTAACCGTCGGTGTCGAGGGAGCTACGCAGTAGCGACTGGCACCCGCGGATCAACCCGTCTGGAAGACGGTATCTCTGTAACCGGGGGGCCGAAGGAACTACACAGTAGCGACTGGCACCCTCGGATCACGACAGCTCTGGCATCCCTGGCTACGCAGTAGCTGACAGCAACACAGTATCAGTAGCCCCCCCTGGCCACGCTGTAGCTCAGACACCCTCTGTGCACGGAGTAACGACAGACTCCCACGACTCACACAGTAGCCACTATACACTCATGGTAGATGCATCTCACGATACCATAGTGGGCTACATCCGCTATGCCATAGGACCATCTGCTATGCCGTGAGTGCCACTCCGCTTCGCTCCGTTCGGCACACACGGTTACCCAAATAGCGTCTTCCAGACGCGAAGTGTTTTAATCATCATCTTTAAGAAATAGATCAGTCTTAGGATCAATGCTCCATTCTGCAAGCATAGATTCATACTCACTGCGAAATTCCACACCTCTGTGATGCACCTTCTGATTCATTATATAGTGTCGTATCATCTCTTTGTCACGCTCACAATACGTGAATGCAGCATAACCGTTTGCCCAACCATTGAACATAGGAAATTTTGACTTCTGTGATTTAAGCCATTTGCTTGTCTCCGTTTTGAGAACCTTCATAAACTCACTTACAGCTATATCTGGACGGATAGCAACCAACATATGCAAGTGATCACTCATACCACCTATACGAATCAATGTACACTGCTTTTCTTTGCAGTAGCCATGAATATACGCATAGAGTTCTCGCTCGTATTCTTCTGTGATCGAATGCTCTGAACGTTTGGTTCGCCAAACAATGTGATAATAAAGAACAACATGTGCCATTACTAATAATATTTATGAGATAGCATTCAGTCTACCTCTGGTTACTAATTCCAAAATTTAAAGAGTCAATAAGACCACAACCCGTCTGGAAGACGATATCTCTGTAACCGTGGGTGCCGAGGGAGCTACGCAGTAGCTACTGGCACCCTCGGATCAACCCGTCTGGAAGACGGTATCTCTGTAACCGTGGGTGTCGAAGGAGCTACGCAGTAGCGACTGACACCCACGGATCGTATGTGGGAGCTACGCAGTAGCGACTGGCACCCTCGGCTCGTATGTGGGAGCTACACAGTAGCGACTGGCACCCTCGGACCAACCCGTCTGGAAGACGGTATCTCTGTAACCGTCGGTGCCGAAGGAGCTACGCAGTAGCGACTAGCACCCTCGGCTCGTAACATACGCATCACTCCTCTGGTATAGGCAAGTCGTATGGAGTCTCATCCATTGCCTCACACATTCTGTTGATAAAGTCTGCTGTGATGGCGGTCTTCCACTTTGTTGTCTTCACCGTACGGGTGAAATCAAACGTAGGATCAAAACGGTAGTTGTCTGTTGTGGCTATCTTCACATGCTCATTATCGTCGTCGACATACCAAACCAATTTGTCTGGTATATCATTGAATGGTGCTTCCGACACCAAAATCTTATGTAAATCTGATTTGCAACTGTCTAATGTCTGCTGCAAAACTCCCCAACGTTTCAAGTCAAACTTGCGGATCATCTCTGCTGTAAACTCAAAAGCTCGCTCATCACGAATGGCTTTCGTCATTTCATCGTAATCACTAATACCGGCAAGATACTTATCCATCACCACCGTCAACACGGAATCCGGAGCTCCAGAAAAAGCTCTGCTTCTCACTTTTTTCAAAGCTTCTTTCGCCTCAGACGTTGCTGTTTGCGACAATTCCGTCTCACACTCCGCATACATCAAAAGAACGTCAGCATAGCGTATCACAGGAAGATCCACGCCTGAATATTTCTGCTTTCCTGTAATGACTGGAACTAGCCACTCTCGACGAAATTTTCCAATTGAAATATTGTTTGGCGACACCACTTTCTCCTTGCCCGATCCATCATACTGTGTGACAGATAAGGAAACATCGCGTCTGACATCAAAATGATTATATTTATGGAAATGCGACGCTGGGACTAGCACTCCGCATTCGCTTGAACCGTATGGAGAGCCATCAGCATGTTTCTTGCCTACAAAATACCCAAGTTCACCGCTATTGCCTTTCGACATCGCTATCTCGAAGATAATCTCATCACTGTTCTTATACGACATTATCTTGCGGAAAATCTGCTCATAGTCCGACTCCAAAGCGTAACGCCCTCCATCAATCACCTCCTTACACCAGTCCTTCGCCATCTCAATATAGTCGTTTCGGTCGGACGGTGCTGATTTGTGATCATCCGTCATGTGGAATCCAGCGCGATAAAGGGCGATTCTCGCTCCTAATGATCTTGCAACATCCTTTGATATCCTTGATGGAGTGGACGACGATGCAGGAAGCAGTTCGATCGCCTCTGTAATGTCTCTTAAAATATGGTCGAGGATTTCTTTACGGTTTATTTTAGATGTATAGTCTGAATTTGAGTCTACAATAAATGGCACATCTCCCCATGAACGGACCAATTCATAATAGAGTAGAGCTCTGATTGTGAGAGCCTCTCCTTTGTATCCTAAAATTGTTGTTCTGTCATCATTTGAAGACGAGAGTAATTTGCTGCCGTTGACTCCTTCTATGAAATTATTAGCCTCTCTGATAGCAATATATAAAGATTCCCAAACAGATTTCAATTCGGTGTTGTATGAGGTGGCGACATATCTTGCAATCGCGCGTCGACCATTGTCTGTGTCTCCACTAATACACTCTGTATCGGAATTAAGACTGAGGTAATACGACAGTTTCTTGCCATACAGATTTCCTGACGACAACCTTACATAAACGCCATTCAATGCCTGCAAAGCAAGTGGTGTGGCATCAAAAACTTCAGTCTGGGATAGGGTAGACGGGGATGTTGATTCAAACTCATCTTTACATCCGGTATTAGCAATTAAGAGAGAGGCGGCAACAACAGAAGCCACACATCTGCTTTTACAGATGCGTATGATTCTCATGGTAGTTGTGTTAAATTGCCTATATATCATCATCCCTAAGTTTAGTTTATGGTAGAAAGTTGACAGTTAATGTTCAGCCATTCTTGCTTTCATCTTTTGTCAACCCCATCTCACCTGCAATCTTGTGCATCAATTCAAGAGCTGCATCGCGGTCGTTGGGAATAATTCCGTCTAAAATAGCGTCTTTAAGCTTCTCCTTTATCTCTCCCACCTGACGGCAAGGAGGCAAATTGAAGGTTGTCATGATCTCGTCGCCTGAAACAGGAGGCTGGAACATACGTATATGATCCTTCTCCTCGATCTCTTTCATCTTTTCACGGAGATTCTCATAATTCTTATGGAATCGCTCTCGCTTTAAAGCATTATTGGACGTGATATCCGCATGACAGAGAATCATCAGATCATCGATATCATCTCCAGCTTCGAAGAGCAGACGTCGGATTGCACTGTCAGTGATGTCATCTTCAATCAGATTGATCGGACGCATGTGGAGCAACACCAGTTTCTGCACATATGCCATCTCATTTCCAAGTGAAAGAGTCAGTTTTTTAAAGATCTTTGGCACCATTTTTGTGCCGACGTATTCATGACCATGGAAACTCCATCCATGTCCGTCCTCCCACTTCTTGCATTTAGGTTTACCTATATCATGAAGCAAAGCCGCTATTCTAAGCCACTCATTGTCGCTCACCTTGGCAGTAGAGTCTACCACCTGCATTGTGTGGTGGAAATTATCCTTGTGACCTCTGCCGTCTCGCGTCTCAATACCAGAAAGAGCAGCTATTTCAGGAAGGACATGCTTCATCAATCCAGTGTTGAGCATGTGGTAGAGACCGACGCTTGGACGTGGGCTCTTCATGATCTTCACAAGTTCATCCTTCACTCGCTCCATAGAGATGATCTTGATTCTCTCGCTATCCTTAACGATTGCGTTGTAAGTGTTTTCCTCAATATACATCTCTAGAGTCGACGCGAATCTTACGCATCTCATCATTCGCAACGGGTCATCGGAGAAAGTGATGACGGGGTCGCATGGAGTACGAAGGATCTTGTTTTCAAGGTCAGACAGACCATTGAACAAATCTATAAGTTCGCCCTTCTGTCCGCAAGAGAGGCGGATACACATGGCATTCAAAGTAAAGTCTCGACGTGTAAGGTCATCTTCAAGAGTGCCAGGCTCACATTCCGGGTTTCTGCTGTCGTGACGGTAGCTCTCTTTTCTTGCTGTGACAAACTCAAGTTCATTTTTTCCCCATTTCACCTGAGCCGTACCAAAAGTCTTAAATACAGAAAGATGAGCATACTTGCCTATTTTATTCTTGACTGCAGTGCTTAAAAATTCGCTTGAATCTTTACCAATTGTAAGGATATCTATGTCCTTGCTTGGACGACCAAGAATAAGGTCTCTCACATATCCGCCCACCACAAATGCCTCAATACCAAGGCTTTCCGCGATTTCAGACACTAATTGTATACTCTTATCTTCAAATATTTTGCAAAAATCTACCATCATCAACTAATTACGCTGGCAAATTTAGGAAAAATTTATAAAAATAGGAAATCATCTTACATATTCCACATCACCCAACAATGCCTTGATAGCTTCTATGAATCCATGCTTAAAGATTTCGCTATGTTGGTATTCTTTATATAGAGATAAATCACCTTTGCGTTTTCCTCTCATTATTCGGTCAATGATAGTTATCATTGCCGAATCAACGGCTTGTTTGTCTGGATTTCCCACAACAAGTGTCTTGTAGTCTTCATCTTCCTCTACGGCTTTGGCTACTCCCAGCAACTTTGTTTTCTGGTCATCAGGAGATGCATTCCAACCCTTAAACCAACGCTCGTTGAATTCTTGAAGTATCTTATCCAACGGATCTTTAGGCTCTTCTTCTCCTTTTCCTGCTGTGACCATTACTGGTTTAAGTGGATCAATCTCCGTCTCTTCTGCATCCAATGATATTGATTGATTAAGAGATGTGCGACGTAAACCATAGGTGTTCAAGTCTACTGAATCCAAAAGGTCTTTCAGATCTGTGGCTCCAGGTTTTTCAATTATAAGTTGAGGAATCAGATAGCGTAGAAACCAAAACAGTTTCTCCCAATCCAATTTTTCGTATGGAAGAATGGCTGCGACTTTGCTGTAAACTTTAACAAACTGCTTACACTTCATCTTAAAGTCTGGTTTTCCATTCTCGTCCCACTCAATCTCTTTATTGAATCTATCAGCACAAGTGTCTATGATTGGAGCCCACTTATCAGCTTCCTCACCATGCATATAAAGATCCATAAATTCATCCACCTCTTCCATTTCAAACACACCGAATGACAACAATGTATTTTTTAACTGATGCAACACGTTAATATCCGTAGCCTCAGAAAGGGTAGTGGCTGTATAGAATGGGTCGAAAGCGTTCTTGATATTTTCACTCTTATTGTAGAAATCAAGAATAAAAAGATCCTCACTCAACTTCCCTAAATCTGGAGCTGCACGATTAAGTCGGGAAAGTGCCTGCACTGCCAACACTCCGTCAAGAGGTTTGTCGATATACATAGCACATAGTTTTGGCTGGTCGAAACCAGTCAGATATTTATTTGCCACAACTAAAATACGATAGTCATCAGAATCAAAGAATTCAGGAGTCTTGGTTTCTGGGAATCCGTTTAGTCCTGCTTCTGTATACGTTTTGCCATAATCAAAAGTTTCAGCCACCATTGCCATGTCTGCATCACCAACTATCTTTTTGTAAGCAGGGGCGACGTCGCTTTCTACCATTAACGGTGGTTCTGGTGCTGATTTTTCATATAATGGGACATTCTCAACTTTTTGGGCGTTGATAGACGGCTTGTTGGACAATACCTTTTCTCCAGAGAAAGCTATAAGTATCTTGAATGGCATCTTATACTTCTCAATCAACTTGTTGAGCGCCTGATAATACAGGATAGCACATTCAATGTCCTTAGTCACAACCATTGCTTTAGCCTTTCCGTTCAGTTTATGACTACGGAAGACTTTTGCATCAAAGTGTTTCAGCATCACATCTGCCTTAGCCTCAATAGTCTTTGGCTCACGCTCCACAGCCTGGCGAAGCAGTTTTTGAGCTTTTGCATTGTTGTATTCCGGATTATCCTCAATACTTTTTGTAAGCTCGTAATAACCTTTATATGTCGTATAATTAGTAAGCACATCAAGGATGAAACCTTCCTCGATAGCCTGCTTCATGCTGTACAAATGGAAAGGATGAAATTTTCCATCGACATCCTCAGAACCGAATCTTTCCAAAGTCTCCCTCTTTGGAGTTGCTGTGAAAGCAAAATACGAACAATTGCTGCTCATCTTTCGGTCTTTCATCAGTTTCTCTAGGAGTGCGTCTGTATCACCGCCATCAGTGTCGCCATCTTTCTGCACCGTCGCATTCAATTTATCAGCGGCAATTCCTGATTGTGATGAATGTGCTTCGTCTATGATGACAGCGAAATTATGGTCGGAGACGTCAGAAATCGCGTCGCATATAAATGGAAATTTCTGGATTGTGGTGATGATTATTCGCTTATTGTTCTCAATAGCCTCCTTCAAATCTTTAGAAGAGTCGGCATGAGCTATAATCTTATCACTCTGTCCGAACGCTTTGATATTATCAGTGATCTGCTTATCAAGGATTCGACGGTCTGTGACGACAATCACGGAGTTGTAGAGTGGGGCATCAATAGCCTTTGCTCTGACGGCATCCATAGAATCCGGGCAAACCTTGATCAACTTGAATGCGAGCCAAGTAAGGGAATTCGACTTTCCTGATCCGGCAGAATGCTCAATGAGATACGTCTTTCCAACGCCTTTATCAGCAACGTCGGCAATCAGTTTCGTAACGACATCCAACTGATGGAAACGAGGGAAAACCAGCTTCTTAGCATTCTTCATTATATGAGGAACCTTCTTCTGAGTTTTTGCCTCATCATAATCAAATAAGACGTAGTTCATGATGATGTCTGAAACAGTTTCCTTCTGCAAGACCTCTTCCCATAAGTAAGACGTCTTATAACCATTGGGATTAGTAGGGTTGCCGGCACCCTGACCATCAGCCAGACCCTTATTGAATGGCATGAAGAAAGTTTTGTCAAGATTTAGTTTTGTAGTGAAGAAAACCTCATCCTTATCCAGAGTGAAATGAGCCAGACAACGGCCGTAATTGAGCAGCGTCTCCTTTGGATTACGCTCATACGATTTATATTGCTTCTGTCCGTCATACTTTGCCGTCTGGTGAGTCCACGGATTCTTCAGTTCAAAAGTGAAGATAGGCAAACCGTTGACATACAGCACCATATCAATCTCCAATCCTGGATTCTGGACAGAGAAAGTCTGCTGACGGGTGATAGAAAACTGGTTGGACGCATAATCACTCTTCGATTTTTCAGAATCAGCCGCCGATGGTTTGGGATAGAACAGAGACAGTTTGATATTATCCACCTCCACACCCTTTCTAAGCACCTGGATGATTCCGAAAGTCCTAATATCAGCATCGATCTGCTTTTCGACGGAAGACTTCAGATCTCTGCCGACATGCTTATCCAGTTCATCTTGCTGAGTAGTTTTCAGGAACGACCACAAACGACGAGTATCCAGAGCGACTTTCTTATCAAAATCATTTGGCAAACCCCAATAATATTGAGTAGACGACGGAGTTTGAGCATCAGGATTCGTTATTCCCGATGCCTTACGCTCTTCAATAGTGCTGCCGACGAGAGCTTTCTCAATCAGAGCCTCAAAAGCCTGTTCGTTAGTCTTGCTTGTAGTCATATCCTATTATTTATCAGTGATTACGAAAATAGGGAAAAATTCTGGAATTAGAAATGAGATTTTGAAAATATATCTCAATTACTTAGTTGCTTTTGGAACCTGTGGCATTGGCTCACAATGCGTTTTATTCACCACACGATCACGGAAAAGAGTTTTGTCCTTGAAATTTCTATAGATATTTCGTGTGATTTCAGAATAGGTATCTTCTCCTTCTTTTTCTCCCCACTTATAGTAGAATGGTTTGATAGAAATACAATTATCATGTTCAAAGATTGTATTTAGAAGCGTACGGTCTGAATTTCCACATGAATGACCCATAATAAAAACCTGAAATATATCAGATTCGATAAATTCCAAAAGATTTCGATAATTGTCTGCCTCAATATATTTAATGGATTTAGAATTCTTTAATAATTCATTTTCATTACGACTTTCTAACAGTTCAAACTCTTTATCCATCTCATCTCCATATCCGAAAATCATGGAATTAGGATTATCTAAACAACCATGAATGTGGTTTTCACAAGAAAGTGGAACATAATTAAGCACAGTATCTGTATAGTTGAAGTCCAACACTATAGTCTTATCTACTATTCCTTCTCCACATGGTCGATAAATATTTCTTTCATACGAAAAGACTTCTTTATTAAATCTTTTCATCGAACTTATAGCAACATCTTCTTCTTTAATTCCACTCTTAAAAATTAGTCCTATACTATCAATTCGATTTTTGAAAGTAAGTGTTTTCAAATATTCCGCCAATTTATTTCGCAAGAAATCCATTTGCTCATTAAGATTCTTACAAACATCAATATTATCAGCATTTTCCTTCAACAAAGCGTAATAATCACTCTCAATATCAGTCCATCCTTTAGTCTCTGTGTTTTTTAGTATTCTATCTAAAAAATATGATTTTTCTACAGTTATTTTTTCTTCTAACTGATTTAAGAAATCGAAAGGGTCTATTAAATTTTTTTCATACATTTCTTTTACAGAAATGTTCATCATTTCCATTTCAGGAGTTTTGAATATCATTCCCTTAAAAGGATCTCCCTTAATATCTAATAGTATGTCAGAAAATTCACAATCGTTATTTATCATTTTATTAAAGAAATCATCCAAATACCATCTAATAAAATCCTTATAGCTGGTCTTTAGTCCATGAGCAAGGTCGAAACCATTGCCTATAATTACTAGTCTGTTCATAAATACGTTAGTTAATCTTTATTGTTAATCATTTGTTTTTTTCCTCACTTCTTTATCGAAGTCGAAATCTATTTTTTTCACGATATCCCACAGCTATGATAACATCAAGATTATAGAAATCTACATTTCTAGTTTGAGTTTTCCCTTCAATTGCTCCATGCTGAGTGGTTCTTTCCATTTAGGAAAGAACCACTTCCTTTTCAAGTTCTCCTTCATCAAAAATATGACTCAAATGTTTATTTATCGCTGGCACACCAACGCCATATAGCTCCGACATCGCTTTCTGAGTACACCAAATGGTTTCGTCTTTCACCACAACCTGAACATTGCCATCTTCTTCTGGCAAGTTATATAAGATGAAGTCTATCTCTTTCATATCAACTTACTTTTACTTTTCCTGTTACTACTTCATTTATGATTATCTGCTTTCGCTCCTGGAGAAGAGAAATCTGACGCTTATACATACTTAATATCTTATCAACCTTATTCATTTCCGAATCCAGAAAGTTTATTATTTCTTTTTGTTCTGAAATGGAAGGTAATGGAATTCTAAGATTGGAATATTTATCAGCCCCAATATTTTGGATTGTAGCTTGAATAAAAATGCTGTTTTTCCAATTCTCATAAATTCCAGAACGCGTATAATACATCAAATATCGTGGCATAATCTTATTTGAAACCTGAGCTTTGATTAAATAGCCAGCAAAACAAGCTTTTATATCTTCATCAAAAAGATAAGTTTTTCCTGAAGTTGCTCCACTTCTTGCAAACAAGATATCTCCTTTTTTCAACAAATATGGTTCTGCTTTTGTAGGAGGAAGAGACCTAAATGTATCTGGCTTTAACTTTCCATTCTCATCAATATCCGTAATTCTTATATATCTTGGAAATGACGGATCTTCGCTTTCAGAACTTTCATTTGCTCCATACATCAAATTTCCACATAGCAAATGTTTTAAGCGAAAGATGTTCCAAGACGAACAAATCTCCCCAATCCAATCCACACCGCTATCCTTCATCTTCACATTTGGATCGAGTCCTTTGGTGACGGCATTGTTGATGATGATCTGCTTCCGTTCGTTCAGCAAGTCTATCATCTTCTTCTGCTGCTCTATGGCGGTGTCGATCTGGGTGGTGACGGAATCGAGATAGGAAACTATTGCATCTTGCTCGGATTTGGGAGGAAGTAATGTTAAAACCTGACCAAAATCATCCGTGTACATACGCCATCTACTAGGAACTACTCCAGTAGAATGTCTTGCAAATTCAGATAAATAAAGAGGAGTTTTATATAAATAATGTAAAAAATGTGGATTAGCCCCACCTGTCATTTTGTATGTACAATAGGCAGGACTGACAATACCATTATGTTTAGATACACCTAGACCACCCAACCATGCAAGCATAATGTTTATTACCAAATCATTTTCTTTAACTATCTTATATCCCTTTAAAGACTCGCTTCTCGAATCTCCTTTTGATGGTGTCACTCCATCATATTGAGATACTGATAATAACTCTTCAGTACCATTCTCAGATGTGGCAAATTGTTCCTGCCAAATATATTTCGATTTGATAGTCTCCCAATGGCTCGGTATTTCTCCCAGCCATTTCACACCGCTATCTTTATATGAGCTATATTTTTCCATTACTTGTCATTCTTTTCGTTTGTTCTTCTATCTAAAGCCGATTCAATTTCTGCAATAGTAGGCACCATGCCATCTATCTTTTGAGGATAGAATCGTTCAAGCTCATATTCAGAGATAGCAATAGGCTGATTGCTCGACTCGAGTGCATACTTTGCCAAGGTCGCGTTTTTCTTTTTACATATCAGCAGACCTATTGTAGGATTATCTTCAGGTCGTTTCAGAAGATGGTTCACAGCAACAACATAGCCTCCTATCTGACCCATGTCGGGGAAATCAAAGTCATCAGTCTTTACCTCTATCGCCACATAGCATCTCAGATTTAGATGATAGAAAAGAAGGTCGATAAATTTCTCCTTTTCTCCTATCTGCAAACGATATTCTTTTCCAACGTATGCAAAGCCTGTGCCCAACTCTATCAGAAAATCAACAATATTATGGAGTAAAGCATCCTTGAGTTTACGTTCATTATAATGTTTAGTTATACCCGTAAAAGCAAAGTCGTAAGGATCTCGTGTTATCTCTTGAGCCAAGTCGCTCATCTCATTGGGCAACATCGTCTTGAAGTTGGAAATGGCTTTTCCTTCACGTTCATAGAGATTGGTATCTATCCAATTGAGCAAAACGCTGCGGCTCCATCCGTTCTCAATCGTCTTGCGAATGTAGAAGAGGGCCTTTGAAATGTCTCCTTTTACCTTGTCAATAATTAAAATGTGATGCCCCCAAGGAACAGAACATAAATTCTCAAGTATCGATGTTGTGAAATCTTCAGCAACTTGCTGAAAGTTTGATGTATCAGAATCTTCAGCAACTTGCTGAAGATTTGCATGCACTTGCGAATACAGCTCATATAATCGCTTTGTGTATCGGATGTTGTTTTCTGTCAAACCAGAAACTCCAGGTATTATCTTTCTTAAATCTTTACTCAGATTAGCATAAAATGACTTGCCGTATTGATTCTCTGCTTGTCGTTCAACGATGTCTTTGCCTAACTCCCAGTAAAATCTCAACATTTCGCTGTTGACTTTTACAGCAGCCCTAATCTGGCTCTGTCGGTAACGTCGACTGAGTTTTTCAATCCACTCTATGTATGATTTGTCTGTTATCGTAATCTTTTCCATGTTCTTATATTTTATCAAAAAACTCCCAATGGCTCGATATTTCTCCCAGCCATTTCACGCCGCTATCTTTATATGAACTATATTTTTCCATACGCTATTCAGTGATGATTATCCAACAACCTTCTTTCCGGCCTCCCTTACGGACTATTTTGCCTTTCCGCTGCAGTGATTCTAAATCTCGACGTATTGTTTTTTCATTGACTTTTAGCTTTGTGGACATTTCAAGTAGTTTAATATTGCCATTCTTCCTAATCATCTCTAAAATAAGAAGTTCTCGCTCGCTTAATGGCTCTGATGTTTCTTTCTGGACATCTTTCTGGACATCTAAATTCCTCCAAATCCTTGCTGTGAATTGGTTGCCAGACGCATCATTCTCAAACTCAACACGGACATCCTCTTTTAATGATCTTGGCACTCCGAATCCAAGTCCTCGGTATGTCATGGTCTTGCTACAAAAATTAGCAAGCAGTGGATTTCTGGCAAAACTATTGCCTAATTTTATCTCTTCAATAGTCAGTCCGCCCGCTAAACTTCCGGGATTTATAATTTCTATTCGATTGTCAAACACAAGCAAACGAATCGCTGCAGGTTTTAACAAATCCCTATGCACCAATGCTTCTACGCAAAAAATGATCATTCCACCTCGTGAGTTGGCAAAAGCCACCATTTCATCAGCGATTTTCTTTTGTGTAGTAAAATTCTGCTTGAATTGCACAGTGGTTGTTTCACCACAAAGTATTATATCTTGCAAATCCTCACTTGTCATATCACTTCAAATTAAATAACGACTTGATGAATCCCTGGCTCTGCTCGTCGAGAGCTAGAATATCCGCTTCATTCTCAGCTAACGAACGAAGTGGGGCAGGCTTGTAGAAATACTTGTTGAAGCTGATCTCACAGCCTATCTTGGTAGGTGGTAGGTTGATCCATGCGTCGTCGACATACGGACGGACTTCTCTCTGGAAATATTCGTAGATGTCTTCTTTCACAGGGATTTTCTCACTGTCACGAAGGTCACTGTCGGTCTCGTATTCGATATAAGTGTTTTTGTCGCCCTTTATATAGCCATAGTCCGCAAGCATATTCTCGTTAATGCCATATACACTCTCCAATTTCTCTATATCCTTGCTGTTGGCTTTGTGTATCTTCTTCACTACTGGCTCTGCATTAGGGTCTGTTTCAGACATCACCTTTGCTATTGAATTAAGTACAGAAGCTGACACCTTGATATCCAGACTCTTGGCTTTCTCCACAATCAAGTCGGAAAACTTATTGAAATTCATGTAGACTTCGGTGCCGATGGCATGCATAAGTGATTTAGCCACAAGCTGAAGATCGTTTCTCTCTTTCCATTTCCTCGGGTCGACGTGGGTGGCGAGCTTCTTATCCGTCATCTTTATCTCATTCTCGTTGAGATATTCCTTGATCGACGGAATCTCATCTGCCAAATCGCCGAACACTTTTTCCCCATAGGTCTGGAACAGATATTTGGAGAACTCGACGTCGGAACTATCAAAAAGCATCTCGTCGATTTTAAGGGCATTAAACTGGCTTTTCAGACGCAATGGTCGCTCGATCGTGACATTGTAGTAACGGAAATCATCACCGTCAAAAATCTTAGAACCTATCTTTGTCTCTTCAGTAGATTCCTGCTCCACGAAGTCCATATACACCTTCAGAATCGCGTCACGGAAACTGTCGGCGATAGTGCAGTTTCTAGAACCCTGGTTCTTACGCAGTTTTTCAAAAGCCTGAGAAGCATCAATAAGCTGCACTTTGCCCTTACGGTTCTCAGCCTTTTTATTAGTCAGAATCCAGACGTATGTGGAGATGCCTGTATTATAAAAGATATTGTTAGGCAATTGGATGATCGCATCCACCAAATCATTCTCAATCAAATAGCGACGGATATTGCTCTCACCACTTCCTGCATCTCCGGTGAAAAGAGACGATCCGTTATGGATGGAAGCGACACGGGAGCCCTGAGGCTGAAGATCAAGAGGTTTCATCTTGTCGACCTCCTCCAAAATAAATAGTAGCTGACCGTCGGATGTACGTGGAGTACAGTCGAGAATCTCCTCGTCGCCAGCAAAATTAGTCAGAGGAAGTTCGAATCGGCTGTCGAGCAGAGCCTTGTCGTGATAAATTTTCTCTTTGTCTGTTTTCCACGATTTTCCGTAAGGAGGATTGGTCAGCATATAGCCGAACGACTTGTCGGCGAATGAATCCTCTGTGATAGTGTTGCCAAGATGCATTCCGCTCGGATCCACGCCCTTGATGATAAGGTCGGACTTGCAGATAGCGTATGTTTCAGGGTTTATCTCCGTTCCTGATAATTGGATGGCAGAGTTTTTCACTCCAATTCCAAGCAGATACTCACGTCCTTCGGTGAGCATACCACCCGAACCGCAAGCAGGGTCATACAGAGAGATGATCTTAGGAAGATTATCCTTCACTGGCTCGAAAATAAGATGAGCGAGCAGGGAAATGGCATCACGTGGAGTGAAGTGTTCACCAGCCTCCTCGTTGTTTTCCTCGTTAAATTTACGAAGCAGTTCCTCAAAGACGGTGCCCATGCCAATATTTGAAAGGGCAGGGAGGAGCAGACCATCAGGATCAGTAGCGACCTTGTCTGTAAGGTTGATACGAGGATCGGTGATACGCTCGATCATCGAGAGAAGACGGTCGTTGTCAGCAAGCTTACGAGCCTTGCTGTAGTATTCAAAGTTTTTCAGCACATCACGGACATTCTCGCTATAGCCATTCAGATACTCCACAAAATTGTTGTAGAGAAGATCATTATTGTCCGTAGCCTGGGATTTCAAACGGTTCAATGTCCACTTGCTTGTGTTGAAATAAGTCAGACCAGTGATATCGGTAAGGATGCCCTCATCCAAATCCTCCAAGCCACCGTTCTCCTTAATCTCTTCCTCTACCTCAGCTTTGGTAGGTTCTAGCAGAGCATCAAGCCTGCGAAGCACCACCATCGGTAGAATTACATCACGATATTGACCACGAAGGAAAACATCACGTAAAACATCATCTGCGATATTCCAGATGAGCGAAACAATTTGGCTGTGGGAACTATCCATATATTAAAAGTCTGTCGGGTTTATTTTGTGTAAAATTATTGAAATTTTGCGAGAAACGAAAGAAATTTGGCGATTAGCTATTGGCTGTTGGTTATTGGCTTTAACCTTTAAACCATAAACCATTTTGCATTTCGCATTTATAATTTCGCATTTTCCCTATACTCGCTCGGAGTCACTCCGTATTTCGCCTTAAACACTCGTGAGAAATATCTTTGGTCGGAAATACCAATCTCAATGGAAATCTGCTGGATATTCATATCTGTGGTCTTCATCAATTCCACGGCTTTGCGTAGTCTGACATCACGGATCACTTCATTTGGAGTCAGACTGAAATACGTCTTGCACTTGGCGGATAGGGCAGTGCGTGAGATTTTCAACTTGTCGGCAAGAGTATCCACCGTCGCATCGAAATCCGGAATGATCTCGGTAATGGCGTCGATAATTGAGCTCGCCTCACGCATGTCTGGCGAATCAGCGTCTTTCTTCTCCACCACGATATCCTTGTCGGCCTCGATCAATGATTTCTGATAGAATCGCTGAAGCATCTCTCTTTCGGAAATGATGTTGGCTATCCTTGCTTTCAGATATGCCATGCTGAACGGCTTGGTAATATAATCCGTCGCTCCGGTTTTCAACAGATCAAGTTTGCTCTGCATATCTGTCTTAGCTGTCAGCATCACCACAGGTATATGTGAAGTGTCGGCAAAACCTTTGACTTCGGCGCAATACTCCCGGCCATCCATATGCGGCATCATGATATCCGTTATCACCAGATCAGGCAAAAATTCCTTCGTCTTCTCAACTCCAATTCTGCCATCTTCCGCCTCGATCACAGTGTAGTCTGCAGACAAAGTATCGACTATGAAGCGTCGCAACTCCGCATTATCCTCATTGATAAGAATTGTGTAACTACTATGCGAATGGGTGCTTACAGTTTGTGTGGAAGTCTCGTCGTAAACATCTTTCTCCACATACGACGCATTGCTCATCGGAATAGTCACTGTGAATTTCGAGCCCTTTCCTTTCTCGCTGTCGACGGTGATTTTTCCACCATGTTTGTCGACAATCTCCTTTACAATCGACAGTCCGATGCCTTTGCCGAGCTCCATATTATGGCTGTTTGTCATGAATCTGTTGAAGATCGACGACAACTCTTTTTTATCAATTCCACAGCCGTTGTCTGTGACTGTCAAAATCAAATTTGCCCCATCTGATGCCGCTCCGACGATGATATTTCCGTCGACAGGTGTGAACTTCATCGCATTCGACACAAGGTTGATCATCACCGTCTCCAACTTATCATAATCAGCGACAACAGGAGCATCACCAACATTATTCGCAAAAGATAGGGTTATATTTTTTTCTTGCGACTTTGTCTGGAATATCTTCGAAAGACTCTCAAAAATGTCTGAAATCTTAAACTTATTAAGATTAAGCTCAATATGATGGGATGAGAATTTGCTGAAATCAAGCAATTGGTCAATCATCTTCGTCATTCGCTGAGTATTCTTCCTCATCACACCAACCAGTTTTTGCTCGTCATCCGTAAGTGTCGGGCTTGAACTCAATTTCTCAATCGGAGCGGAGATCAGCGTCAATGGAGTGCGTATCTCATGAGAAATATCTGTGAAGAATCTCATCTTCTCCTCGCTCAATTCAGCGTCGAGCGCGATTTTAGTACGCAGACGATAGTAACGTGAATAAGCAAACATAATTCCTGCGACAACCGCACATAGCATTAGAAAATATAGGAGATAAGCCCAAGGAGTCTCCCAATTGGATGGTAAGACGGTGATATTCAATGTCCTTTCGTTACGACTCCAATTGCCATCACTGTTGGTGCATCTGATAGTCAGTTTATAATCGCCGTAGGGAATATTAGTGTAAGACGCTACTGGCTCGTTCGTATAAGTCCATTTGTCACTGAATGGATACAGACGGTAAGCGTAACGTACCTGTGTGCCGGAACGGTAGTCAGTGCTGGCAAAACGGATAGAGAAATCTTTATTGTCGTGCTTCAGCTCTACATTGCTGACTGTATTAATATCATCCATATTCTCATCTGCATCCTCAGAGCTCTTCAGAAATCTGAACTCCGACAAAATGATGGACGGGTCGTATTCAATCTGGTTCAATTCGGATGTGTTGACTATATAAAAGCCTGAATTCGACGCAATTGTCACCATGTCTTTCGTATGACGCTTGATCGAATTGCTACGCAGTACGGCTCCGTTGCCGAAGTTAAAATACTGTGTTTTGTCGTTCTTGCTGTTTATCACAACAAATGATTTCTGAGTCAAAACACATATTCTTGAATTCTTGGTAGGGAAGAGAGCCAACACGATCTCAGAATCCAACGGCTCTTTTATCAGATCCAGTTTTTGCAATTCCAGAGGCACACCGAGCATTCTGTCGCTTCCACAATAATATATACCTCCGCCAAAAGTGGAAATCCAAATTTTATGCTCGTCATCTTCCTTAATATCAGTAATATATGAATACTGAAGATTTGTTGTTTCTGAATTATAGAAGAAGAATTTGATATCGCTTGGTTTGTTAAACTGATTGTCCAGCAAAGTGATACCATCTGGAGAGCCCAACCATACGACTCCCTGATAGTCTTCAAACAGACAATTTATCTTGAATAGAGTGGGAGGGTAGGAATATTTCCATTCATTCTCCATTGTGATGAAGCTATCCCTTGCGGATTCCACAAGCAGCATCAGACCTTTTCTCTCAGTCGCCACCCATATATTCTTGCGTGAATCCTCGAGTATATCCGTGACAATACAGTTTTTCTTCTCATATTTAGTCGTTTTGTATCTGTCGCCGTCTTTTGTCACCCTGTAGACTCCATTGTCGCCACCAAGCCACACACCTCCATGTCGGCTGATTTCAATTGTGTTGATCTTGTCAAACTGAGTGTGGAAGGCTTCAGTTGTGCCAGTCTCCGACAAAAAACGGATATTGTCATTCGGCGACATTATTGCGACTTCCGAGCTCTGTAATGCGATCCAGATGTTGCCTTCCGAATCTGTGGCAGTGCACACAACGTCATTGAATGTAGAATAAGAATCAACAGTTGTGATATTCTTACGTATGAAAGAGGGGTTTCCCTCCACTTTCTTTATTAAAGCACCACCTTCAATATTCCAGCTAACCCCCACAGTATCAGCGGCATAAAAGCTGTTGATGTTGAGCAGTTTGGGATTCACAGCGTCTTCTTCATCCACCTGCCCATACGGAATCTTCAATATTTTGTTTGGGGAAACAAGATAGAGGTTTTTATCCGCATCAAGTGAAATATCAGTGACATAGAAAAAATCAGATGCGTTGATACGTTCAGGAGACGGATAAAGTCTGAAACTTTTATCTTTGGCAGAAAACAAAAAAGCCTGGCCGTTATTGTTAAGCAAGGCAAACGTAGTGTTGTCAAGGCATAAAATCTTTGTAAACTGATTACTGATAGATGTGTTGTAGTCCGACGGATTAGCGCGGTAGGTTTTGAATTGATAGCCATCATACCTGCAAATTCCATCAAGTGTCGACACCCACACAAATCCATCATCTCCTTTTGCCACACCAGTAGCCATAGAAGGCAGACCGCTGTTGTGCTCCGAAAACCTTTCGGTGTGCATAACTTCGGCATTAGCATGTAAAAGAAGAAAAGAAAGAATCAGTGTAAAGATTTTTCTGAATGACACTATTTTTCTAATAATTTAGGTGTTGTCCATCGATACTGCTGAATATCATTTCAAACATACTGCAGTGGAGTGGAGAAAGGCATTACGCACTTAACAAACCTCGTTTTACGACAACTAAATCATATTTAAATAATCCCCTTACAGACGGGATTACGCCTATAAGGGGAATTTTTAATGCTTATTAATCAATTCCAACGCAGCATCGAGGATTTTCAAATCATCCAGCTCGACAAAGCCTCCGTCGGGGCCTTCTTCGTGATGAACGCCAGAGATTGTAGGCACACCGTCTTCTGCAGACGCATGAAAGTAGAACCTCACTTCGTCTGCGGTAATTCCCAAACGATTCGCGATGATGTCGATTGCTCCATGAGGGAGATTGTCGCGCAACATTCTGAATTCGGTATACGTTAATCTCTTTTTCATCTAGCGTTGAAATTTTATGGGAATTCAAAATTCTTAATTATGAATTACGGATTATCTATCAAAGCTTACTCTCTGACCCTTCTTCTCGTCATTGATTTTACCCTCGTCATAAACAAGATTACCATTGACAAATGTCTGAGTCACCTTATACTGAAGCTGTTCGCCGACCATTGGCGACCAACCACACTTGTAAAGCAAATCTTTCTCTTCGATTGTGTACGGATCATCCGGAGAAACAATCACAAGGTCGGCATAGTATCCCTTTCTGATGAAACCACGCTTCTCAACCTTGAAAATCTTAGCCGGATTATGGCACATCTTCTCCACAACCTGCTCACGGGTGAAATTACCCTTCTTTGCAAGCTGCAGCATCATTGGAAGTGTGTGTTGGATGCTTGGAATACCGGAAGCGGCTGTCAAAGCGTCGCCCTGCTTCTGGCTCAATAGGTGAGGGGAGTGGTCAGACGCTACTGTGTCGATGCTTCCCTGCTCAAGTCCCTTAAGCAGACTCTCACGGCTCTTCTCCTTCTTGATTGCAGGATTACATTTGATCTTTGCTCCCAAACGGTCGTAGTCTGTCTCATCAAACCATAGGTAGTTAGGACAAACCTCAGCTGTGATCTTCTTGTTTTCTATATCAACATTACGCTCAAACAAAGCTATTTCCTTCTTTGTAGACAAGTGAAGGACATGAAGCTGAGTGCCATGCTTCTTTGCAAGGTCGATGACAAATGAAGTGCACTTGTAGCAAGCGTCGGACGAACGGATGAACATATGCTCCGAAATAGGCACCTGACCCTCTGGATATTTTGCCTTGATAGCCTCTGTATTTGCCTTGATCATAGCCTCATCCTCATTGTGAGTCACAACAGGAACCTTGGCTGATGCGAAAATGTCCTCTAGGCTCTGCTTTGAGTTGACCAACATTCCACCTGTGCTGATACCCATGAAAATCTTGACTCCAGCCACCGACTTAGGGTCGATATTCTTTATTTCATCTACATTATCGTTTGTTGCTCCGATGTAGAAACCATAATTGGTCAAACACTTCTTGCTTGCGATCTCAGCCTTCTGCTCAACCAATGCGGATGTTGTAGTCTGAGGATTTGTGTTTGGCATATCAAACACAGTAGTGACACCTCCAGCTACAGCTGCACGGCTCTCACTCTCAAAATCACCTTTTTCTGTAAGACCTGGCTCACGGAAATGAACATGAGTGTCAATCACTCCAGGCAAAACCCATTTGCCATCGGCATCGATGACAGTAGCATTCTTCAGCACACTGTCTGGAATATTGTCTCTAAAAATTTTGGAAATCTTCTCTCCCTCGATTAATAAAGATCCTTTATATGAGGTGCCGTCGTTAATTATTTTGGCATCCTTGATCAATATTGTACTCATATATTTTAAATAGTTTTTCCTAATTTCTAATTCGATTTATTTTGTTTCTGCGGATATTTCTTGAACAAGCTTCTCAGACGTAATCCCATCACACCAAACAATGCCTCTCCAAAAATGCCACCTGACATCTTCGACACTCCCAATACACGGTTGATGAAAATGATAGGAACTTCCTTGATGGTGAATCCACATTTGTAAGCAGTGTATTTCATCTCAATCTGGAAACCATAGCCTTTAAGTTTGATTGTATCCAAACCAATTGTTTCCAATACTTCACGACGGTAGCATTTGAATCCCGCAGTGGTGTCGTGGATGTTCATTCCTGTGACTATTCTTACATATTTAGATGCAAAATACGACATCAAAACTCGTCCGATCGGCCAATTCACAACATTCACCCCCGTCACATAACGAGATCCGATCGCAACGTCCGCACCTCCCTCGTTGCATGCCGCATACAGCTTTCTCAAATCCAACGGGTTATGGGAAAAGTCTGCATCCATCTCAAAAATGAAATCGTATTTTCTTTCGATTGCCCACTTGAAACCAGTCAGATACGCTGTACCCAGACCTAATTTTCCTGGTCTTTCTACAATAAACAGACGGTCGGAAAATTCATCCTGCATCATCCTCTTGACAATGTCTGCTGTGCCGTCTGGCGAACCGTCGTCAATGATCAATACATGAAAACCCTCAGGCAATTCAAAAACCGCCCTGCAGATGTTTTCCACGTTTTCTTTTTCATTGTATGTCGGTATAATAACTAAGCCGCTCATTTTATTTACCTATTTCTATTGCAAATATAGTGAAAACAATTTAATATAAAATCGGTTTGCCATTCTATTAAATTTGTTTTTAAACATAAATTCAAAATTTTATTGAACTTCCGTAATTTAAGATGCTGTTTAGATTTGTTTAATATATGGACTCATTTAGCATCTAAAAAGAGGTTTGTTTTCCGTTTTTCTCATAAGATATCAAAAGATTAATTATAAGGATTCATTCCTAAAATTCATTTCGTACAAACAGAAAACACCGTCTGAATACAGACGCTTGGAAAACACACAACTCTCTATTATGTTGAAAACGACCTAACGGAGAAAACTAAAAAAAAGAAAACTATGAGTATTGCTTTCCTCTTTTACGTTTTCTGCGTTATGCAGTTTTCCTCTTTTTTCCATACACCTTGGTACAAGGTTTGTTTTCTGTTTCTCATAAAATATCAAAAGATAATTATCAGGATTCATTCCTAAAAAAATCATTTCGTAAAAACAGAAAATACCGTCTGAATACAGACGCTTGGAAAACACACAACTCCCTATTGTGTTGAAAACGCCCTAACGGCGAAAACTTAAATGAGAAATGTTTTCCATGTTTACGTTTTCTGCGTTATGCAGTTTTCCTCTTTTTCCCTACACCTTGGTACAAGGTTTGTTTTCTGTTTTTTTAATAAATTCAAATGAGATTAATTATCAAAAAGCTTTTATAACATTACTTTTGCTATCATAATAATACCTCTCAATCTCAGCTTTAGGAAACGATCCAAAATTCACTAAAATACCAATTGGAAACTCCGTAGCACGAAGATATCCGTATAATTGGATACGTTCTTTATCTCCAATTTTCATAATAGACTTACATTCAATCACAATATTTCGCCCCTTTTTAGGTACCATAATGTCAAGTTGGATATGACTGGATAATGTTTTCCCTCTAAATCGAGGAAAATGATGATACTCCCGCACTGCATCTGTATAACCTGCATCATGCAGAGCCATAAGTAACGACTCTTGAAATACAGCTTCTGGCAAACCAGGAGACAATTCCTTATAAGTGCTGTGAATACAACCAATTATATCATAGCAATAATCCACGAGACTTAATCTCAAAGATTCATTCAATTGTTCTTTTAATATATACATATATAAATTAAATCTTTAATAGTATTTTTAAGTAAATCTTAATATTTTGGGGAATCTGTACCAAATTATGACTGATATTACAAAAAGAGAAATGGAACATATATAACTCATTCCGCCCTTAACAATCCTCTTATAAGACTTCGTCAGTATTTCATTATTTTATGGCAAATCGGACATCTCAGACAGTTGCTTTTATCGCAATAGTTTTTCCTTAACTCTATCAATGCCTGACTCTCCGACGCATCTCTCACATCAATGCCAAGTTCCGCCCATGATTTAGTTATATTGTTGATTTCCGCTGGCACCGTCTCCAAAATCTCTATCGCCCATTCTTTCTTTCGATTATCATTAGTCTGCACTCCATATGCAAAGACAACAGGTGCGACAGCATTGATTATCAACGCATTCTGCATCTCAGTACCAATTTCTTTATTTCTCGCCTTGCTCTCTTTTCCAAATTTGTAATGAGTGAGCCAATAATCAGAGACCTCCACATCAAACATCTTCTTTATATCTTCAATGTCACAACTGTCGATAATATGCGTGAACATTCTAAGGCGACGGAAGAGAAGTTGGGAAATCTGTGATATTCGGATAGTTGGGAACGACGGCGGACGCATCTTGCTGTATCTCCACTCTGTGCCATTCATTCTTTTGATATCGAAGGTAGCCGACGCGGATTTATAAAACAGACGCAGACGTTCAACGTAATCATCATCTCCGTCGTCAAGCATCCCTGCGGCTCCATAGAGTAGGGCTTCTATCTTGTACTCCTCATCCGCTTTTTTTCCGATTATGTCGAGCGGTACACGTTGGGCGAGTGTTTCAAACGGCTGTTGGTTGACATTTCCTCCCATCGTCCGGCAGATGAGAATATAAAGCATCTCATCCCACGTCGTATTCAGATTCTTGATATTTTGAAGCAGAACATCCGCACGTCGCTTCATCCGCTCAAACAATAACGCACTGAATCTCAAACGTATATCTGATATAAATTCCGTCTTCCAATATTGGGAGCATTTTATATCTGCAGGCGACGACGCGATATCCTGGGCTATTTTAGAGGCTTTGTCCAATATTCTAAGCACCACCGTCGGAATACGTTCTCCATTCTTACGCAATATAGCCTCATCCGCTTCCGCCACCACATGAAGGATAACATTGTCGTATCTGCCATCCGTATCGTGGTTATGCCTCATCCAATCTGAAGATTTGACATGAAGCTCAACATTGCCCACCCATGTGAGACGGTCGATCCTGACTGTCGCATTGAAAAAATCCGGACCAGCCGACTGATTATGCATACCAGGATTGATTATTTCGACGGAATCCCCATCCGTAGTGACGAGCGGTTCCTTATAAAGCCTATGCTTCCAAATGTACTGTAATACCTCTTCCTTCATTTTTATTAACACTCGTTAATTTTGATTTTATGCAAAGATAATTCTTCTATTTAATTTTTCATCCAACATTTTCAATTATTTGTTTGTCAGACAAGTTTTAGTCAGCAATAAAAACTAAAAAAGCCGGACTACATACGTAATCCGGCTATGAGATTTTTTATTCCTAAAGCTAAATTAAGAGATATCCAAATAAACAACAACCAATTTCACAGCCTCACTCATACACTCTCCATTCGTCTGCTTGACATAGAAAATATAACCTTCTCTATAGTCGCCGTCTAGCTCTTGAAGTTCAAGATCACTCTTACGGACATCAACTGATGGAGCTCCGAGTACCTTCTTAATGTAGAACCTTCTATCACTAGACCAAATTCTTCGTATTGCGGTTTTACACTTACCAATTTTGGAGCCTCTATATTACACTCATTTGACAGAAATTAAAATCCATAAAGATTCTGGAAATAAACCACACCTTCTTCTTTCTGTGAAAGTTCCAATACCTGAACATCTTCCGCATCAGTCAATTTTTCAGGACGGATGTAATATACCTTCGACTCTACACCCTTCACCTTTGATGTCAAAATCTATCATTCTTTCGTAGAGTTTTCTTTTATTTTAATCTCCTATATTCTTGAAATAAACGACATCTTCGTCCTTTTGAGAAAGTTCTAGAACTTGAAGATCTTCTGCATCAGTCAATTTTTCTGGACGGATATAATAAACCTTCGACTCAACACCCTTTACTTTTGATGTCATATTGAATAGACAAAAACATCTTGCCATAGCACCTGATGTATCTGAATTAAAAGCCTTGAAGATGATCGTATCACCACTAAACGTAATGTCCATCTTAGGCTTAGCTGCACAGTTCAATGTAGCATTCTCAAGATTCAACTCCACTTCTCCCTTGCTGGAATCATACTTGTATGCAATGAATGGTATTCTTATCTGTTCTTCTGCTCCATCTGCACGTGTCCCATCTCCATAAGGAGAACCTTGACAATCACTGGCACTGATAAATTCAGCCGACAAATTGGATGTTGTTGCTCCTCCATTGTCTGATGAGTTACTATTATTGTTATCATCCTCGTCGTCACACGACATGAAATTGAATGCGGTTATTGCAAAAATGCCGCAGAATAATAATGTCTTTTTCATAGTAATTCTATTTTTTGATAATTAAATGCATCCCACGAAAAACAAGCCTCACCTTCTTCTTTCTGAGATAGTTCAAGTACTTTGATGTCTTCTTCATTACGAAGATAAGAAGGACGGATGTAATAAACCTTAGATTCTACACCTTTTACCTTTGATGTCAGATTATAAAGGCACACACAATCTGCTTTAATTTCAGACGTATCTGCATCGTAAGGAGTGAAGATGATCGTATCACCACTGAACGTAATGTCCATCTTAGGCTTGGCAGCACAATTCATCACTGCATTCTCTAGATTCAGAGCCATTTCTCCCTTGCTTGAATCATACTTGTATACGATTCTTGGACCATTGTTATGGTCGTCTGCACGAGTCTCATCATCAAAAGGAGATCCTTGACAATCACTGGCACTGATGAATTCTGCCGACAAATTGGATGTAGTGGTTCCACTTCCGTTGTTTGTTGTGTTGCTGTTTTCATCCTCGTCGTCACACGACATGAAATTGAATGCGGTTATTGCAACCAAACCGAAAAATAAAATTTTTTTCCGCATAAGATTAAATTTATGGGCACAAATGCCCGAACCCTATTATTTATATTTTCATTGCGAATATAGAAAAAAATGATTTATTCAAACAAAATTATTGATGAATATTTTCATGATGTATGTTAAACAAAATAAAATAGACACCGCAATGCGACGTTTCCATGCATTTCTATAGCTTAATTAACGTGAGTTCGACAAATTGTAATCTGCAAATCATTTTCCACTTTCTGATTGAATTTTCACCTCTTTTTCTCAAAAAAAGGCAAAGCCTTTCTCCGTAAACCTTGTGTCTCTGTGGTTTTATTAAATTTTATGTGCTCGCCTTACGGCTCGCACGTGGTGAGGGGTTAGGGCGTTCCGCCCTTAACAATCCTCATTTATGACACTCCAACTACCATTTTTCTACTATTTATTAATTTCGTCTCGAATTCACGTTAATTATTTAAATAGCAAAGAGACGCAACAATGTCACGTCTCTACAATAATTTAAATTTCGAATTTATAATTGTTTAACGGCCGCCACCACCGCCACCACCACCGGAGTGTCCACCGCCGCCGCCAAACGACGAATGTCCGCCTCTTCCAGAACTTGAAGACGATGAATGTGATGAGAAACTGTGGCTGACACTTGAAATTCCTGTATACGAATTGAAATCGCTCACCACATGTCCTGACTCATCTATAAGTTGTGATCCTAACAACGATACAGCGAAATAATCCGGACAATATTCCTTCAAATCATTAATCACTTGATCTGCCATACCAAATAGGGTAGCGAACACAATATACTCGTCCCACATCTTCATCTCATACTCGTCTAACATCCTCTTTTCTTTGGCATCACTCGCGTCTACACGGGTCGTATCTTTATGATAATTAGCCGGAACTGATGAGTTTTCAATCTCAGGAATTGAATTGTCTTCTTTATCTATATTCTCTGCAAGCAATGATTTATCACCGTTGTCTGAATAAGAATAATCTTTCTGATAACCGGTTTCGACAGGAAGGATCGACTCTGATGCCCTTTCTCCACTTTCATCCAACGGTTTCACATCCTTGACCCCACGTCTGCTTAATTCCAAGAAATCATTCAAATAATTCTTCAATCCTACAACTTCCTGATACTCTTGCGGAGTACACTCACTCTTATTCTCCTTTTCTACAGCCTTCAGCAAACTTTTTGCATCACTTTTGTTTTTGTTCAGATAAGTTCTCAATTCGCCTTTTTCAAGAATAAGATTCTCTCCTGACGCATTTTTAAGAATCCTATACATCAGTTTCATGCATTTCAGATCCGCCTTATTCTCATCTTTCACTTTATTCCAATCAAAACCACTTGCGATCTTCATACGGTTAACTGTCTTACCTTTTTCTATGGTAGACGTAATGGATATAGCCTTGTAGCACATAAGTCTGACCAAATAGGCCGCATACAAATCGTCCTTGTCTTTAGGAAGAATCTTGTAGTTGTTGTCGTCGAGAATATGGAAAGCTCTGTTCAGATTGCCATTCAGCGGAACAGCTCTAAAGTATTCGCTCTGGGCTCCATCCATTAATTTTTTTCGACGGAGATATATGCGCAACGGGCGCAAACTGACCACATTCCAAAGCAGACCACTTCCATAATATAATACAGCACAAATAAGAAGATAAAACAAACCGTAGCCGATAAAACAAGCCACTGCTCCAACTATAAAAATTCCAATAATCAAAAGTATATCCAAGAATGTGAGATCTTGGTCTTCATTGTTTTTCCATAGCACATTATTGCCATTGGCATAATCTTCCTCAGTGTAGTTTTCCAGATAATCACTGCCTTCAAGAGCCCTCCACTTCATAGTGCCGATTGTATCGTTCACCACGTTGGACGATAGGAAAGCATCTTTCGGGAAAAGACACATCACAACCATAGAATTATCTGTGGTCAATGGCTCAATGTTTTCAGCCACCACCATGCCATCCACGAATTTGCAGGTGCCGTTGTAACGGAATGCCCAGATGCGAGCGTTTTCTGCAGAGAGTGGGGTAGAGTCTGCCATTGAGATGACGGTGCGTGTGAATTTTGGACCAGACGACATGTCATGGTTGACAAAACAGTGGTTGAAGCCACATCCGTCTTCAAATCTCTTGACAAATCCGTTGATTTTATACTCAGCTGTCCAGCAATGTGGTCCGGACGACCCCACGCCCCAGCACAGTTCACAATCATTTCCTTCCAGATTATGGACGCCACATTTTCCAGCTTTCTCGTCTCTCGAACGGTCTACATTCCATGGAGTGTCATCAGAAAAATAGTATTTCTGATCATTGTCGAACACCTTGAAATCGGAAATCACCATGTTTCCGAAATTCTTCATCGAGAGATACCATTCGGTATTGCTATTATCCACGTCGACTTTCCAACGCTCCTGGACATAGGCATCACCAGAACGGTCAAGCACGACACGAATATCAATAGTATCTATTTCCGACGCCATTAAAGCAGACGGTGCTGTCGCCAACAGCATTCCAACTATTGCAGTCTTTCGCATTTTGTTAAAATTTATCATTTAGTCCCTTTTTTAGAATGCTTCAAAATTAGTTAAAAAAATGACGAAGCAGGAAAAAATACTTCTAAATTATTGATCAGACTCAGAATCAACCACAATATTCTCATCATCATTATGATCCATAATTTGATACGTATCATGGAAGACCAAGCCAAAATATCCCACCACAAAATTCAGTTTGATATACTTTCCTTTGGCATAGATTCCGTCGCCACATCTTCCTTTCGATCAACCAAACTATAGCTGTCGTAGTAAAGCAAACCAAAATATCCCACTTTGTAATAGAGCTGTATGTCTTTTCCATCTGCAGAATAATATGTGGAACGTCCGACCTCCAACGAAGTCATCGTCTTGCTGTTTTCCACACCTTTCAGTTTCATTCCAGACAGCCATGGCAACGTACGCAGACAGAATGAATTCAAGAATGAAACATTCTTTTTGCCCTCTGACTCTATCTTCTTGCCACGAAAAGAAACCGGAGTAAACCTCACATGATAATGTGTGGTTGTATGATTCTTGCTACGGGTTGTAGTAGTGTATGTATCCGTCACAGGCACCGTCACCACAATTGATTTTTCATTGCTGAATATCTCATTTCCATACAAAAACAATGTGTTCGACACTTCCCACAAAAGAGAAAAAACGACAATCAACGAAAGGATCGATGTCATAATCAAACCTCTCTTCTGCAAACTATTCTCAATCTTTGTTCTTATAATAGGAACCAACGAAGATTCCAGTTCAGTAATGGAATATAATGTGATTATAAACAATAATATCACAAATATAATTCCGAATATAAATAACCAGCTTGGATAGAGATCGCACATCAAATCACTCTCAAAACTTAAAAAGATCCAAAGAAGAACTCCCATCAATCCACCAGCGAAAAGCAAAGCCACTTGTGTCGATCCAAGCATAGACACCTTGGAGACTTGCTTATCCAATAGCGACAATGAAGACATATCCATACGAAATATATCAGCCAACACATTTGACGCCGGATAGAAAATCTCTTTATTCATGAAATGTTGGTCGTACCATATTTGATCAGTTCCAGTGGCGAAATTGTGTATCAGGCTATCGAGTTCGTTTTTGTCTATTTTCATGCCTTTCACACAAATTCTATCCAACATGTATTTCTCCGACTTGTTTCCATTGGTGGTGATCAATTTGTCGGCAGCGGCAAGAAGATACAGAAGGTACATCACATACAAACGGTCGTCTTCGGTCATATATTTAGCCAACTCCTCAGCCAATCTTTTGCCGTGAAGATCATGTATGTAATGGAAAGAATTGTCGCCTTTTTTCAGACAATTCCTTCCTCGCATAAATTCATCCACATCCACCAAAGATTCTGTTCTTCTATGTTTTCCGCTACCTTTCTCTCTGTCTGTAAGGTATTTAAGAGCTTCTATCGCCTCTTTATGATATGTCTGAGGTATAACTTCACGGATATAACGGACAATCATCTCCAACTTATCACGCTGGACTTTATCCCCGTCAGAACGAGTCATATATGTCATCAGGTAGACGATGCTGATATGAAAACGTTTTGGATCATTCGCCATTACAGCACGCAAGCTGTCATCTTTCGAAAACAATTTATACAGTTCACTTTCCTGATTGTAATTCTTAAGCAGGTAATATGCTATACCAAAGATTATAGCAAACGAAATCAGATAAATAACATAAAAATATTGTTCCATAAATAAAAATATGCTTAAATCATAAAGACACAAATTCTGCATCTATATCAAAACAAATTTACTAAATATTGCCTAAACATCCCCACAATATGACGATAAATTCATCTTTGCACTCCTCTATGCTTATTAGAGACCTGTAAATTTCTAATTTTTTGATGGACAAATATCCAATTTAGATAAAGTATTTTTTAATATATATGGAAAACTACATTTTTCATATTTTGTATTAAACAAGCAATCAAAATTTAGTCCACATTCCAAAGGTTCTTTATTTTTTTTATCATAAAAAGAAATCCAAGGACCATCTAACAAGTCAAGAAAACATTCATCTCTCTTTTCTAAAGGAGTGTCTAAATACATAAACAAGCTATCTGCATCCAAATGACAATTATTATACGGCAAATTATACACGTTTATATCATAAGGTCTTATTTTATATCCTATCAAAGTATTGTTTTTATAATACCAAATAACATTGATATAACAACCATCCAAAGTACATTCAAAAAAACACTCTGACTTTCTTTGAACTTTCCTTATAACTTTCTTTGTGTTTCTTTTCAAAGATAATTCTGGACTACATCCACACAAAATAAATGCCAAACTTCCCAATAATACTAATTTCATTATTCTTCTATTATTTCTTGTTTTGTCATACGAATAAAATCTGATAATGAAATTTTAATAAATTTCTTTTCATTGTAAAAAACGACATTTTGATCAGTCAATCCTACAATGAAAAAATTTCCCTTATATCCATTATTTCTTCTTCCTCTAGCCATTTTGTAATCTGATATAGAAGGAACTGCATATCCAGGATGGATATGCCAAATATATTCAATATCAGATTCATATCTACTTCCAACATTAATTTTTCCATTAATTTTAAATGGTGTAATACTCCATGAATATTGTATTTTATCTTGATCTTGTCCTTCTACTATATTAAAAGCCATCCTTTGTCCTGGATCCCAAATACGAGGTTCAACATCTCCTTTTAATGCATGACCACCAAATTCAACCCTATCATCACTTGAAGTTCCATTCTCTAAAGTTAATCTTTCTGTTTCTGCAACACCATCCGCAATTTTATTCATAGGAATGTACATTACATTTTTACTTTGTTGCAAATCACCATCATATGGTCTATTTTCTTTAGTTGCTTTCATAACATCTCTTTTTACAGAACGTCTAACTAAATATGACCTGTCAACATCTTTGCCATCATCTCCTATAGTAACAACATGTCCTCTTTTCTTTGCATATATAGGAGCCTCCCCATCTGGATCCACCATAACAACAGGATTCTCATTACAATAATTATATGGGGACAATCCTTGATATGCAAAAATACTAATTGAATACATTGTTGTTGATAAAAAAAATAATAATCTATTTTTCATTTCTTATGTGTTTTTGTTTGACATCTGTTTGAGACATCTTGTGTCCATCTCTTTCTTAATTCAGGTGTTTCTTGTGTCCAATGTGTAGCTTTTAACATAGCAATACATTGTTTATTTAATTTTTCTAGTTTATCTGTATATGCATCTTTTTGATATTCATTGTTTTTCAAATATTGTTCCAAAAGAGCCATTGCTGATTTGCCTTTTACAATAATAGCATTAGGATTATTTTAAAGATGTCTCTGCACACTTTAATGAAAAATTATCATATTTGTGAAATCTATCAACATAAACCATCGCTAAATCGCATAATTGAGACGCAATCATTGAATATCGGTAAGCGGGGTAAGGTATGTTCCTGCTATAATAGCAGAATCTTTTAATAGCAGAATCTTTTACTGCAAAAAAATCCTTAATCCACAAACTTGATTGGTATTGTTTTGATGATAACGACACATATACCCAATCTTCAGGAAAAAAGATTGTCTTCATCTTTGTACATTAAAATACAATGTCTTGGCACATGTGCAATTTGAACATCGGCACCCATTTCTTCTGCCAACAACTTAAAAGTCCAAGGAAGAGAACGGCATTGACCTTTATGTTTTTTTAATGTTCGAGATACAAGCTGATAATGCCAGTCATTAGAAGTATATTCACAACTAAAATCATAATCAAATGTATTATATTCATTTCCACTACATGGATAAAAAAAGTAATTACAAAGTGCTATTTGCTTAGCTGTCTTATAGTGCCACCAATTATTTGCTGTTATCAAGCGGTATAGGTATTCCGATGTCTTTTTTATTGGCTTGCAAAAATCGTTCTCATAGTCAAGTTTCCCATTTAAATATGCATTTTCAGCTACATATACGGCTCTTTTCAAAGACAAATGCTGTTTGCCTTCAAGCATATCCGTCATTTCTTTATATGCTTGTTCAAAAATGGTTCTTGATATTGCATTCTGAGCTCTAGAATCTGAATATAAACCTATTAATATTATTAATGTTAGTATACCTCTCATAATAGATGGAAAACAATCATTAATTTTGGGGAATCATATATCTTCACATTAATTATTTATTCAATCTTCAATTGCCAATTATATGGCAGATAGAATTAAATATCCAGCAACTTTAAACAATTATAACAAGTAAATTTGCTTTGATAAAAGGAGACGCGAATATTCACGTCTCCTTCAATTATCTTAAATCTTGTGAGAAATCAATTACTTGATTGCGTCAAGACACTCCTTGATTCTACGGAATGCCTCCTTGATGTTCTCCTCTGATGTAGCATACGACATACGGATGCAGTTCTTATCACCGAATGCGTCACCAGACACACAAGCAACATGACCTTCCATCAAGATGTACATAGCCAAATCATTAGCGTTGGCGATCACGTCACCCTTAGGAGTCTTCTTTCCGAAGAAGCTATTACACTCTGGGAATACGTAGAATGCTCCATCAGGAATAGAAACCTTCAAACCTTTGATTTCCTTAACCAAGCTGATCACTAGATCACGGCGTCTCTCGAATGCCTGACGCATTGTCTCAACGCAAGCCTGCTCACCTAGGTATGCAGCCTCCGCAGCCTTCTGTGCGATTGATGATGGACCTGATGTATACTGACCCTGAAGCTTCGAACAAGCCTTAGCAATCCAAAGTGGGGCAGCGATCCAACCTAGACGCCATCCTGTCATCGCATATCCTTTTGACACACCGTTGATGATAACGACACGGTCGCGGATGCTCTCAAACTGAGCGATGCTCTCATGCTTACCGACATAGTTGATGTGCTCGTAGATCTCGTCGGCGATTACTATGATATTTGGATGCTTCTCGATAACCTTAGCCAAAGCCTCTAGCTCCGACTTTGAATATACAGCACCTGTAGGATTCGATGGAGAACAAAGGATAAGACCCTTTGTCTTTGGTGTGATTGCCTTCTCCAGCTGCTCAGCTGTTATCTTGAAATTCTGGTCAAGACCAGCCTCTACGATTACGTTTGTTCCCTCAGCAAGCTTCACCATTTCGATGTAGCTAACCCAGTATGGAGCTGGAACAATAACCTCGTCACCCTTGCTGATGATAGAAAGGATAACATTACATACAGACTGCTTTGCTCCATTCGAACATACAATCTGATCTGGAGTGAACTCTAGATTATTCTCTTTCTTAAGCTTCTGGCAAATCGCATTTCTTAGTGTAGCGTAACCAGTCACTGGTGAATAAAAAGAAAAATTGTCGTCGATAGCTTTCTTAGCTGCCTCCTTGATGTGGGTTGGGGTGGTGAAATCAGGCTCTCCAACACTAAGGTTGATGACATCTACACCCTGAGCTTTCAACTCACTGCTCTTCTGAGACATAGCCAAAGTCGCTGATGGCGACATTGCTGCCAAACGATCTGAAACTTGATTCATTTTTCTTTTCCTAAATTTGTGTAATAAACATACATTATCGACTGCAAAATTACACTCTTTTATGTTACGCAACAACAATTTTGCCACTTTTTTTCGTTTTTTTCCAAAAATCTTGCTTTTTCTGACTTTTTGCGTCAATATCTATCCTTTTTCTTGATTTTTGACAGCATTTTTTGAGATTGAGATGACGGAATTGTTTTAATATGAATATTTCAGCGCCGATAAGACATTCTTTCATTAAATTTTGTCACTAGCAACCGCGTTTTACTTCTCAGATTCAATATTCATTAATTTTGCATTTAGAATTTAGAATTTTTAATTACTTTTGCACACAAATTATATATATACTAAAAAATGCTTACAGTAGAAAAAATTGGCGGTACGTCCATGAGTCAGTTTCAGGACGTTTTGGCTAACATAATCAAAGGAAAGAGAAAAGAGAATGAGTTGTACAACAGAATCTTTGTAGTTTCTGCATACAACAATGTCACAAACTGGTTGCTTGAGCATAAGAAAACCGGAGCCCCTGGTATTTATGTTAAGTTTGTTGAAGACGGTGACTACAGCGCCGCTCTTGATGAGTTGTGCGACAAACTAATCCAGCTTAACCGTGGTTTCGCAGACATCAAGCTTGACCAGGAGGTTGCTGACAAATTCATAAAGGATAGAATACAGCAGGCAAAAAATTATCTTTACAGCATGCACAACGTGGCTGGTTCGGGCTACGTCAACAAGGCAAATATCTTCTTGGCAGCTCGTGAGATCCTTTCTTCTATCGGTGAGGCTCACTCTGCGTTCAACTCAGTGAACATCTGCCAGAACAACGGAATCAACGCCACTTTCGTTGACCTTTGCGGTTTCAACGACAGCGAGTCGCTAACTATCGACGAGCGTATCAAAAAAGAATTCTCCGGAATTGATTTCAGCAAGACTCTTTGCATCGCCACTGGATACACGAAGGGTATCGAGGGAATAATGCGCGCGTTCGACCGTGGTTATTCTGAGGTGACTTTCTCTAAGATCGCTGTTGAGGTTAAGGCCGACGAGGCTATCATACATAAGGAGTTCCACCTGTCAAGCGCCGATCCTAAACTTGTCGGCACTGAGAACAGCATTGTTGTGGGCAACACTAACTTTATGGTGGCAGACCAGCTTGCAGACGTAGGTATGGAGGCTATCCACCCTAAAGCAGCCAAACCACTTGAGCTTGCCGGCATCAACATCAGAATCAAGAACACATTCGAGCCTGAGCACCCAGGTACACTTATCTCTAAGAACTACATCAGCAAGGAGACTAAGGTGGAGATCGTTTCCGGCACAGACAAAGTGTTGGCTATCGAGGTTCACGACCCAATGATGGTAGGTGAGGTAGGATATGACTTGAAGGTGATGCAGGTATTCGCAAAACACGATGTAAGCTACATCCTGAAGACTACTAACGCAAACTGCATCACAATGGTAGTGTGGGACAAGCAGAAGAGCAAAGACCTTATAAAAGAACTTAAGGAGACATGCTACGAGGTAGTTGTGAAAGAGGCCGCTATCGTATGCTGCATCGGCACAAACATCGCTCACCCAGGAATTCTTTGCAAGGCTGCGCAGGCATTGTCTGATTCAGGCGTAAATATCGATTGCTTCGCACAGTCGCTACGTCAGGTGAACATGCAGTTCGTAATCGAAAGAGGCGACTACTCAAAGGCTGTTGTTGCACTCAACAACGCACTTTGCGTAAAGAAATAAATGAAATCGTAGAGACGGAACACGCACCGTCTCTACATTCTTCATTTTTAATTTTTCATTTTTAATTCCTAATTAATATAAGATGGGTCTATTAGACGGTTTGAAAAAAAAGAACGAGGATAAGCAGGCTGAAATCCAAAAGAATGAGGAAGACTACATATCTTTGATCCGTGTATATATCCAGGCATTTGTGGCGGAAACTTTCGGGATCTCAAACATCAACCAGATGCCTGATCTGAGAGCTTTCAAAGTAGCATGCAAAGTGCCGACTCAAAATGGAAAACTCGGTCTCGGCGAAAGAATAGAGGCGAGAAAGATGCTTATGGCAAACTACGGTTTGAGCGAGGATTTCTTCAAGACAATCAACCGCTCAATCACAAAGAACTGCAAGAATCTTCAGCAGGTCAACAGTTTCTTTGTTGTTTTCCAGGGATTTGTACAGGATTTCGTACAGCTTCTCACAACACATCTCGGATGGAAGCTTCAGATGCCTAAATACTTCGACGGAATGATCAGAAAAGTCGTAGTTGACGGAGTGAAAGACTTGATGGAGAAGAACGATTGGGACAAGCTTGACGCGGCACAGACAGCAGCCCGTCTGCGTGAGAATGTCAACAGACTTGGATATACGCAATCGTGGATGGTAGAGTTTATCTATCCGTTCATCATGATTGCCAAAGGAGCGACTACTGTAAAGCAGTAAATATATGAATTTTGTCTACGTTGCGATAGGAGGTGCACTCGGTGCGATGCTGAGATATTCGTTGAATTATCTTCCCGTGTCGACGGCATTTCCCTTCAAGACGTTGATTGCCAACATTTTTGGATCATTCATAATCGGAATGATAGCAGGAGTGGCTGATATAAAAGGAGTGGACGACAGATTGTCGCTACTGCTGAAAGTTGGTTTTTGTGGCGGATTCACAACATTCTCCACCTATTCGTTGGAGACAGTCACATTAATAGAAAAAGGGGATTGGGGAGTAGCAGTTATATATGCGGCGACAAGTGTTATAGTTTGTGTCTTGAGTTGTGTTGCGGGAATAACATTGGCGAAATATATTGTTTGATAGATAAATACACCTAACTTAGTAAAACAAAAAACTCAGAATTTTCAGAGAAAGCCATTTGCTTTTCATATGAGTTTTATAATAAAATCAGTCATTATATGGAAAGATTAGAAGCACATCAAGAACAGTCTATCAATAAATATAGCGAAGAAGAATATACAGGATCTTCTAAATTTGAAGAGATTCAAGAAATATGCGTCAAGAATAAGGAGAAAGTGGACAAGTACTCCAAAATCTTGACTACGATTTTGACAGGCATCATATTTCTTTTTATATATAATAACTTCTGGGACCAAACATGGATAAAAATATTGTTAGGGATCATTGGTTTTATATACTTTATTCTTTACTTGCTACCTTTGGGGATTTTCACTCTATTATTGGGAATATCATATGAAAATGGTAGAATACACTCCAAATACCCAACAATTTTAACTATTATACTTATATTACTTATTACTTTGTTTACCAATTGGTTTTCGTTTGGATTCTCCGCAAAATGGCTGTTGGAGAGTTGTGTAAGTGTAATTTTTATATGGATTGTAGTATTTTCTATCCATGGCATAAACATCAACATTTTAGATACTAACATATTTCCAAATCCCAAACTCACCTACACTGCAAAAATAGTTGATATCAGAAGTTTTAAAGATAAAAAGAAAAAAACTTATTTCGTCCATTTCTACGATTATACAACCACTACAAATCATTGTGATATAACAGAAAAAGAGTATAACACCTGGAAAAAAGGAGACGTTATAGAAGTGGTACTTCAACCAACTATTAATGAAATTAAAGCCGAAAGCATCAAACGGCTTGAAAATTTCGAAGGGTTGACAGATATGGAAAAAGATCAACTAAAACATAAAAAAGATATTGAATTATTCGGACAATCTCAAAAAGAAATGGACGCAATAGATGGAGATGGTAGATCCACATCCTTAAATCTTTATTATTTTTATATAAACATTTTCAATGTAGTCATATTTGTATTGAATAACAATATTTTATCCGATATATATAGAGTCATGAGTAATAGTTGTATTTATACAACCACATCTTTAATTGCCTTAGCCATTACGATCATTACGTCATATATTGAGTATTCTAAAATTAAAGCCAAATATACTCTTGAAGATATTTATATATGGACTGACCATCTATTATACCGTAGTTTTTATTTCTTTATCACTATATTCTTATTGATAGGAGAAATAATAACTATCTATCTTTTCATTTTTTCTTAATTTTGAATACTATGATGACATTTGAATATATTCAGGAAGTAAATCCCCAATTATAAGTCGTTATAAATACGAAAAAATACGATCATAAAATTCAAAAAATAACCAAATAATAACAGTACAAAAATGGATTATACAGACGAAGAATTTTACATGCTGGCTCTTTCTTTAATGGATGAGTTCACAGCATATCAGAAGATCAAAATGTTGGAGGAAAAGGGTAGTGCTGAAGCCGTTTTTCTGGATCTTGGAAAGACGGAATTCTATCCACACCACCGTCTACAGCAAATACAAAATGTCATAAAAAATGCCGATATGGAGTGCGAATTGATGGCAAAGAATAACATTCATGCCATCTTCGCTAAAAATATCGAATTTCCATTCAGATTACGTAACTGTCCGGATTATCCACTCGTGCTTTTTCACAAGGGAAAATTGGATGCAAACCGCAGATATGCTTTGTCAATTGTAGGGTCGAGAAAGGCTGACAAAAAAGGTGAGAGGCGAGTGTGTGAAATGCTTGATTATCTCACTCTATATAAAGATAATATGGTGATTGTCGCAGGGGTAGCGTCGGGGATAGACGCAATGGTTCTCAATCATGCTCAATCACTTGGTTTCTACACAATCTGCGTCATACCACATGGATTCGGACACAGATATGACTGCAACGTCGAAAAGAGAATAAATTCAGCTTCATGTGTCGTATCTGAAAACAGATTTCTTTTCGGATACGGAGACAGAATCTATGAGCAAAGAAACCGTATCATTGTTGGTTTGTCGGACGCTGTTGTCGTGGCTCAGGCAAAAAATGGAAACGGTGCCGGATTATACGTCGGAAAAGCTCTTGACTATAATCGCGACTGTTTTGCATTCATTTATCCAAATGAAAATTCACAAAATGAAAAATGCAATTTATTCGTCGAACAAGATCAGGCTATTCCTCTTTACTCATCTGAAGAATTTTTAGACAAAATGATCTGGCCATGGGGAATGTATCAATTCGTAATTCGTAATTCGTAATTCGTAATTCGTAATTCGTAATTATTGTAGTATATTAATCCATGGTTGGAAACATCATTCTTAATTCTTAACTTTTAATTCCTAATTCTACAATCAAAAATGTGGGGGATTACTCCTCCAAACAAAATTAAACATAATATTAATTATAGGCAAATACGGATTTTCGAAAGGATAGATGACTAACCACAATTTTTTTCTTATTACTTGATATTTGACAATACAGGTTTGACAAAACAAGTTTATTAAAATTAAATCACTAGTGTCTCTTAAATCAGCAGCATTTCACATTGTATGATATTCATAAACAAACATATAGCTTATAAAATCCTTGTCGCACTTTTG
>OCTW013433207.1_pt1 | contig 52834 bp, 69 predicted proteins | sample 1539671 | NCBI WGS metagenome assembly OCTW01 (sample SAMN02144230, study PRJEB22623) | gut metagenome | biome: sheep rumen | host: Ovis aries | place: New Zealand | reverse complement strand
GATGCAGAGCAATATGGAAAATATCGCCCAATAAAAATAAACAATATTATATATCGTCATCCTCTTGGAATGAATTTATATAACTATAATCATTCTAAAAATAATATAAAGATAATGAAAAAAGCAATTATATTTGAAGGCGAAAAAAGTTGTTTATTATATCAAACATATTTTGGAATTGAAAATGATATTTCTGTAGCTTGTTGTGGTTCAAGTGTAAGCTCTTATCAAATGGATCTTTTATTAAAATTGGGCGTAACTGAAATAATAATTGCTTTTGATAGACAATTTGAACAAATTGGAAATGATGAATTTCATAGATTAACTAAAAAGTTAATTAAAATGAATGATAAATATAAAACAATTGTAACTTTATCTTTTATATTTGATAAACATTTATATACAGAATATAAAGATAGTCCAATAGACAAAGGTAAAGATATATTTTTGAAATTATTTAATGAAAGGATATTTTTATAATGGCAGAAGAGAATAAAGATATACTTGAAGAATTACGAGAAACCGAACCCGCGAAAGTTGAAAAAATAAATACTGAAGCAAAAGGTAAAATGCGCCACGATCAAGAAACAGTAATGAATGCTTTGAAATATCTTGCTAATTTTAATAAAGAAGAAAAATATCAATATAATATGCAAGTTACTGTTGAATATATAGAAGATATTATTACGATAATGGGCGAATATAAAAAGATGGCAGAAGATACTAGTCAACTTCTTTATGATATTATGTTAAAGGTTGAAAAGGCTGCAAAAGCTGCTCCACAAGATCATAAGAAAAAAGTTATTATAAAAAATGCAACTAATAAAAAGGAGTGATGGCTCTATGAAAGGAGGTTGAATTCATATATGGAATATCAACTAAAAACATCATTGCTCCCGCCAGGAAAGCAGTTCATGTTGAGCGCGGTTGAACAGGTGTTTGCGAATAGAGGTATCACTCCTGAAAATCTTGAACATTACTTAAATACAACAGAAAATGATTTAATTAATCCAGCCTCTATAAAAAATATGGAAGAAGGAGTAAAATTACTTATTCAGCATATCTCTAATGGAGATAAAATATTTGTATAGGTAGATAGTGATTGTGATGGATATACTTCTGCGGCGCTTTTATTAAATTATTTGCATAATTTATTTCCTGCTTTTATTGAAAATAATGTAAGTTATAGAGTACATGAAGGAAAACAACATGGAATAATTTTTGATACAATCCCAGAAGATATAAAATTAGTAATCGCTCCAGATAGTAGTTCAAATGATTATTTACCTCATCAATGGTTACATGAACGAGGTTGTGATGTTCTTGTAATTGACCACCATGAAGCTGAAAAATATTCTAAGTATGCAGTTGTAATAAATAATCAAATGTGTGATTATCCTACGAAGTCGTTGTCGGGTGTAGGAATGGTTCTTAAATTTTGTCAATATATTGATCAACTCTTAAATGTAGATTATTCAAAACTTTATTATGATTTAGCTGCTTTTGGAATAATTGCTGATGTAATGGATTTACGTGATTATGAAACTAGATATATTGTAAAAACTGGATTAAATTTTGTACATAATTCATTATTTAAAAAGATTTGTGAGATGCAAGAATATCAAATTGTAAATCATGGAGGTTTAAGTCCATTTACTGTTGGATGGTATATTGGACCTCTTGTTAATGCAGTAACTCGTTCTGGGACTCAAGAAGAGAAATTACTATTTTTTGAAGCCATGTTAGATTGGCAAGCTTTTGATGAAATTCCTTCTACTAAAAGAGGATGTAAGGGACAAATGGAAACAAAGGCTGAATAGGCTTGCCGCAATGCTCGTAATATAAAATCTAAACAAGATAAACAACGAGATGAAGGCGTAAAATATATTGAGTCTATTATTGAAGAAAAACATCTTACAGAAAATAAAATTATTGCAGTTAAACTTCCAGAAGGAAAAGTCAATAGAAATTTTACAGGGCTTATAGCGAATCAATTACTTTCTAAATATCAACATCCTATTTTATTATTATCTGAAATAAAAAATAAAGATGGAAGTATTCTATGGGAAGGTTCTGCGAGGTCTTATGATTGCGAAGGCTTGGACAATTTTAAAGAATATTTAAAAAACAATTCTTATGTATATTTGAGTGAAGGCCATAAAAATGCCTTCGGTGTAGGACTAACAGATGATGGGTTTGCAAATTTCATTAAAGAAACTAATGAAGAATTAAGTGTATGTACTTTTAATCCTTCTCATGTGGTTGATTTTATTTGGGAAGCAAAAGATACAGATAAAAATGCGATTATAGAACTTGCTCAATATAATAATATTTGGGGTCAAGGCGTCGAAGAACCTGAAATTGTAATAAAAGATATTATGGTAACAAAAGATAATCTTAAGCTTATGTCGCCAGATAAAAGTCCTACATTAAAAATAATTCTTCCGAATGGAGTTGAATGTATTAAACATTATTTCTCAAAAGAAGAATTTGATAAATTAATTCCAGAGTTTGGAAAAGTTGGTTTAATTACTCTTGTCGGGACTTGTTAGATTAATAACTGGGGAGGAAAATCAACTCCGCAAATTAATATAAAAGATTATGAGTTTAAATCAATTTATTATTTTTAAGGAGGAATAATCAATGTTACAAATTAATAGTACATCTAAAAACTTTGATGGACAAAGTTTAGTTAATGAAGAACCTATTGTTTTCTTAAATGGATCTATTACAAATGATAACTTTTATGTTAGCCTTAGTTCTTCAGATATTGATGCTATAAAAACTTCTAAAGCTGCTGTTTTAGCAGATATTGAAGAATTCCTTGATGCTATGTTAGGTGCATAAAGCGTTATACTGATAAATCCAGCGGGGACTCATGAAAAAATATTGTTAATTTAATTGGGAAGATCTTATGATCTTCCCATTTTTTTCGTTTTATCTGCTCCGGCCGCGCGCGCTCCTTTTATCGTTTTCCAAATCAAAAAATAGCGCTCGAAATTTTTGGGCAAATTCTTCTAGTAATTGATTTTCCCTGAAATATATGGTATAATAAATAATAAAAGGATAAGAAGGATTTTCAGTATGGAATTAACACGTAAACAAGAAGAAGGATTAAAAATAGCTTTAGATAGATATAATCATAAGGAGGCGTACACTTGTATTGCAGGTTTCGCAGGAACAGGTAAAAGTACGCTTGTTCAATTTATTATTAGCGCATTAGGAATAGATAAAGATCTTGTCACATATGCAGCCTATACAGGCAAAGCAGCAAGTGTATTAAAAAGAAAAGGATGCCCAAATGCGCAGACAACACATAGATTATTATATAATTCTTTTCCTCGCACGGATGGAACTTTCTATCGTAAAATAAAAAGACCGTTAGATCGCCCATATAAACTTATTGTAATTGATGAAGTATCTATGCTTCCAGAAGACATGTGGGAACTTTTACTTAGTCATAATATTCATGTTCTTGCTCTTGGAGATCCTGGACAGCTGCCACCAGTAAAAGCAGTTAGTAATACTGTGCTTGATCATCCTCATATTTTTCTTGATGAAGTTGTAAGACAAGCACAAGAGTCTGATATATTAAGACTTAGTATGGAAGTAAGAGATGGGAAATCTCTTCATCTTTTTCATGGACAAGATGCCCGTATTGTAAACTGGAATGAGTATAGATCTAATATGGGCATGCTTGGATGGGCAGATCAAGTTATTTGTGCTAAAAACGCAACTCGTATTGGTCTTAATCAACAGATGAGATATGATTTATATAAATGGGAAGATCCTTTACCTCAACCTGGAGATAAAATAATCTGTCTTAGAAATAATTGGGATTGTATTAATCCAGTAGGAGATAATCTTGTAAATGGATTAACTGGCCGCATTGATGAAATTGTATATAAGACAAGAGAATGTTTTTGTTATACTCCATCTATGTTTGCAACTTTTACTCCTGATTATGCAGATGAAAATAATTTTGAAGATATAGATATGAACTCATTTAGAGAAGTTCGTATGGATAGAAAGATTTTTTTAGAAGGGGAACCTTTCGTTAATAATAAGAATTTTTCTAAAATACCTCGTCAATTTAAGCCTAATGAATTTGATTATGGATATGCAGTTACTTGTCATAAAGCACAAGGTAGTGAATTTGATAAGGTGCTAGTATTTGAAGAATATATGAAAGGAGATACTCCTGAGAAACATAGAAGATGGCTTTATACTGCTATTACTAGAGCTGCTCAGAAGTTGGTATTAATAAAAGCATGACAGTTACAACTATTGATTTTGATATTATTATGGCTCCAGCTATTGAAAGTTATAATGATCTTATTAGCGAAGAACAGGGTATGACTCAATTATGTAAACAATATCCTTATTTTAATTATGCTGAAGCTGATTTATATATATATGAATATTTAACAAGATTTTTAATTGCTATAAGTAAAAAGATTGATGCTAATAAAATTTATTTTATATCAAATCATGAATTAGCTTATGAAATATTAATTAATCTTAAAGAACCTTTTGAATTAATTAATATTGATCATCACCATGATATAAATTATTTTGATGAATGGGATAAACCTATTATTATGCCAGATGATGGTAATTGGGTAAAAGCCCTTTTTGATAGAAATAAAATTACTAAATATACATGGATTGGCAATCCTAATTCTAATATATATAATATAGAAAAATGTCCTTTTGAAGATTAGATATATAGATATCAATTAGATGAATTTCCAATGGGAGATTTAGAAAATGAAACAGATATGGTAATATGTTGTTTTTCTGAAGATTATGTTCCTACTATTTATTAGCCTCTATTTCTATGTTGGAGAGCAATTATCGAAGAACAATTCAACAAAGATTACTTAATTTTAAATTCTATAGAGGAGATTGAAGATGAATATACTGACAATTGATTTTGATATTTTAATGCATAATAATGGGGAACAATATGGGATAGATAAAAATAATGATGAATTAAAAGAATTTTATCCTATTGATTTTGAATTATATCAGCAATTAACAAATGTATTATTATATTTCTTAGGGACTCATTCAAATCCAGAAGATATATCTTTTATAGAAGAACATCATTTGATTATTCCATTAGTTGAAGAATATAAAAAACAAAATGATGAAGATATTTATTTAATAAATGTAGATTATCATCATGATTTAAGCTATGGAGATGAATGGAAAGTAGATTTTACAAAACAAGCTAATATAAATTGTGGAACTTGGGTAAGATATTTAAAAGAAAATAATTTAATCCAAAATTATGCTTGGGTGCATGGTTATAGTTTTAATCCAGGGCATGATGAAGAATATGCTAATTATTTTGGACAACTAATTGATGAGCATTATTCTATTGGAGAATATGATTTTGAAAATTTACCTTTATATATAGATAAAATTGTTTTATGTCATTCTTCTTTTTGGGTTCCAGGCTATTATAATCCTTTATGGCAATTATGGGTTAATTTAGCTTCTGCAATTGAAAATTATCAATATCAAGTATATGATATATCAAATTGATAATTTTAATAAATTATGATATAATAAAAGAAAAAAGGAAATTATTATAATGCGAAATTATTTTGGTATACATAATCATACAATGTATTCCAACTTAAGATTACTTGACAGTATTAATAGACCTAAAGATTTAATTGATACAGCTATAAAGTTAGGATTAAGTGGAATTGCAATTACAGATCATGAAAGCCTTGGCGCGCATGTAGAAGTTAATAAGTATGCTGAAGAAGTTTATAAAGAGCATCCTGACTTTACAATCGCATTAGGTAATGAGATATATTTGATTGATGGTGAACGTGGTAATGATCAAAAGAAATATTACCACTTTATTTTGATTTCAAAAGATGCTATTGGACATAGAGCTTTAAGAGAACTTAGTTCTACTGCTTGGTTTTATGGATATGAAAGTCGTAGGCAGGAAAGAGTTCCAACTTTAAAGTCAGAACTAATAGATATTGTAGAACGATATAAAGGACATCTTATTGCAACAACAGCTTGTATTGGAGGAGAGCTTCCTTCATTACTTCTTCAAAAATGGAAAAGTCTTCCAAAAGAAGAGAATGATAATTTCATGAATTCTCTTTTGGCTGCCGATGTTGAAGAATATAATAAAAAGATAAATAATTTCTTAGCTTTAATGTTAAGATTATTTGATGAAGATTTTTATATAGAATGTGCGCCAAGTGATAAACCAGATCAGATTCTTGCAAATCAGTTATTAAGAAAAGTAGCTGAAGAGTGGAATATTAAAATGGTTGTTGGAACAGATGCGCATTATTTAACTAAAGATCAACGAGCAATTCATAAAGCATATTTGACTTCTAAAGAGGGTGAAAGAGAAGTTGATGAATTTTATGAGTTTGCAAGATTGATGGATAGTGATGAAGTAGAACAACTTTTGAATTTAAGTTTTCAAAATAAATCATTTGTTCAAGAAATTCTTGATAATACATTAGAAATTCAGAGTAAAATAAAAAGATATAGTTTATTTCATAAACAGGATATTCCTGAAGTTCCAGTCAAAAATTATGAGCCTTCTGCTTGGTGGGGAGTGAATAATGATTATGCAGACGATATGAAACATTCATATCCAACTCTGTGTAAATTGTTTACTTCAGAAGATCCTCAAGATAGATATTGGGTAAATGAAAACTGGAATAAACTTGATGAAATGAACAAAGGATGGGTACATGCTTGTGAGACAGGAGATTATACCTATCTTGATAGATTGGAAGAGGAAGCAAGAGTCAAATCTATAATTAGTGAAAAGCTTGAAACAAATATGTTTCGTTATCCTAATACTCTTCAGCATTATATTGATTTAATCTGGGAGTGCGGATCAATGGTTGGTGCGGGACGTGGTTCTTCATGTGCGGCATTAAATCATTATCTTATGGGAATAACTCAGCTTGATCCGATTCAGTGGGATCTTCCATTCTTTAGATATTTGAATGAAGAGCGTGTTGAGCTAGGTGATATTGATATTGATATTTGTCCGTCAAAACGTCCATTAATTCTTCAGAAAATTAAAGAAGAAAGAGGACAATGGCTTGAGACAGATCAAGAATGGGCAAAAGAAAATCTTGGTTGTACTTTGATAGCTACATATGGAACTGAAGGATCAAGAAGCGCAGTATTAACCGCTTGTCGAGGATATAGATCTGAAGATTTTCCAGAAGGAATTGATGTTGATGATGCAAGATATATATCATCATTAATTCCAGAAGAAAGAGGATTTACCTGGTCAATAAAAGAAGTTTATTATGGTGATAAAGAAAAAGAGCGCCGGCCAGTTGCCGTTTTCGTTAAAGAAGTAGATAAGTATCCTGGACTTTTGGAGATTATGCTTGCGATTGAAGGTCTTGTAAATAAAAGAGGAAGTCATGCATCTGGAGTTATTTTGTTTAATGGTGATCCATTTGAACATAGTGCTTTTATGAAAACTCCGAATGGTGAAGTTATTACTCAATATGATTTGCATGATGCAGAATATATGGGATTAACTAAGTATGATTTTCTTGTAACTGAAGTTCAGGATAAGTTGGTTCAAGCGATTGAACTTATGCAGTATGATGGTGAGTTACCAAGTAATTTATCACTTAGAGAAATATATGATAAATATTTTCATCCGAATGTAATTCCGTTGGATGATGAAAAAATATGGGAAGCATTAAGTAATGTTTCAGTTATAAATACATTTCAATTTGATAGTCCAGTTGGCGCGCAAGCGGCAAAAAAAATTCAGCCTCATACAGTTTTAGAGATGGCTGATGCGAATGGTTTGATGCGTTTGATGGGCGAAGAAGGCGAAATGCGGCCACTTGATAAATATGTTCGTAATAAAAAGAATATAGATTTATGGTATAAGGAAATGGATAACTGGGGTTTAACGAAAGATGAACAGCGTTATCTTGAACCATATTTCCTAAAGTCATATGGTGTGCCGCCGAGCCAGGAACAGTTAATGACAATGCTTATGGATGAACACATATGTAATTTCTCATTGGGAGAAGCAAATGCGGCTCGTAAGATTGTTGGTAAGAAACAAATGAGTAAAATTCCAGAACTTCATCAAAAAGTTTTGGATAAGGCATCAAGTAAAAGATTAGGTGAATATGTATGGAAATATGGGGCAGGACCTCAGATGGGATATTCATTTAGTATTATCCATGCATTAGCTTATTCATTTATTGGTGTTCAGACATTATATATAGCAACACATTGGAATCCAATTTATTGGAATACAGCTTGTCTTATTGTTAATAGTGGGGCAACAGATCCAGAGAATGGTGGGCAAACAGATTATTCTAAGATAGCAAAAGCTATGGGTGAAATTATTGAAGCAGGAATTAATATGAGTCTTGTTAATATTAATTCTTCTGACTATGGTTTCTTACCAGATGCAAAGAATAATAGAATATTATATGGAATGAAAGCAATGCTTAATATCAATGATGATTTGATTGAAGCAACAATAAAAAATCGTCCATATAGTTCACCTAAAGATTATTATCAGAGGGTTAAGCCGAAGAAACCAGCAATGATTTCTTTAATTAAAGGTGGCGCTTTTGATGATATGATGGATCGTAAAATGTGTATGGCATGGTTCATTTATGAAACATGTGATAAGAAAAGTCGATTGACGTTACAAAATCTTCCGACTTTGATGAAAAGAAATATGTTGCCAGTTGATACAGAAGAAAGAAAGAATGCAAGAAGAATATATGAGTTTACTCGTTATTTGAAAGCAAAATGTAGAAAAACGGCAGCTGATGTAGAATATAATCTTGATGATAGAGCAATGAACTTTTTGCAGGATATAGGATTTGAAAATTATGATGGTTATCATCTTAATGCAAAAGTTTGGGATAAATATTATCAAGGTTGGATGGATGTTTTTAGAGAATGGATTAAAGCAGATTCAGATCAAATTCTTCAAACTCTAAATGATGAAATCTTTTTAGATGACTGGAAAAAATATGCAGATGGTAATTTATCTCATTGGGAAATGGAAGCTTTGTGTTTCTATTACCATGAGCATGAGTTGGCACATCTGAATAAGGGTAAGTATGGAATTGTAGATTTTAAAGATCTTAAACCATATCCAGTAGTTGAAGAAGTATGGCATCGCGGCGGTAAGACTATAAACATCTTTAAATTGAATAAAATTTGTGGAACTTGTATTGCAAAAAATAAAGTAAAGAGTACAGTTAGTTTATTAACAACTTCAGGGGTTGTAACTGTCAAATTTAGAAAAGAATATTTTGCATTATTTGATAAGCAGATTTCTCAAAAAGGTGCCGATGGAGTTAAACATGTGGTTGAAAAATCATGGTTTAATCGTGGAAGTATGATTGTCGTTATGGGAATTAGATCTGAAGATAATTTTGTAGCAAAGAAATATGCAAGCTCAAGTGGTCATCAGTTATACAAAATTGAAAGTATTGATGAAAATGGAGATATTATTCTTCAGACCGAAAGAGCAAAAGGATTCGCAGAGGATGAATAATGTATAAAATAATTGCAATTATTGGCGAAGCGGGTTCTGGTAAAGATACAATAATGAATAAAGTTATATATGAGGCCGGAGCAGCGCCGGCCTCAATTTTTCATACGATAGTATCTTGTACCACAAGACCGCCAAGAGATTATGAAAAAAATGGAATTAATTATCATTTTTTAACTAATGAAGAGTTTGCTGCACGAGTTTTAAAAAATGATTTTCTTGAAGTATCAGAATTTAATGATTGGTTTTATGGAACAGCAAAATCTGAACTAGATCCAAATAGAATAAATATTGCAGTATTAAATCCAGAGGGAATAGAAAATATTCTTCTTCATGATGATATTCAATTAAAAGTATTTTATCTTGATGTAAAAGGTAAAACAAGATTAATTAGACAATTACAACGAGAAGAAAATCCTGATATACCTGAAATTTATAGAAGATATATTGCTGACGATGAAGATTTTAGTTATCTTCCTTTCGAATATGAAACTCTTAAAAATGAAAATAGTGTTGACTTCGAGAAGAGTTGGAGGCGGATTCTGGAGTTCGCGAGAGATTGGACGGCAAAAGATAAATAATTTATATTGAAAACCATATATAGTATGGCCCTAAAAAATATTTAGAATATATAGTGGAGGTTTATATGTCTATTCAAATTATAAAAAGAAATGGCGATATAGTAGAATTTGATAAATAGAAAATCGTAAATGCTATTAATAATGCCTTCCTTGAAGTAGATGGAATATTATATGAAACTGATACTGCAACAGATATTGCTGATGAAGTAGAATCTATCGCAAAAGTTTTATTTAATAATCCAAAAGCAGAAATGCTTAGTGTTGAACGTATTCAAGATCTTGTTGAAGATTATCTTATGAGATCTGAGCGCCGTGATGTAGCGCGCGCCTATATTAGATATAGATATAGAAAAGAAGTAGCAAGAGCAACTTCAAGTACATTCTTTGATGCTATTGGAGAAAAACTTACTGCATCTAATGTACAAAATCAAAATGCAAATGTTGATGAAAAATCATTCGGTGGCCGCATGGGCGAAGCTACTGGGGTTATGACTCGTCAATATGCACTTGATAATTTAATTTCTCCTAAACATGCAAAGAATCATTTAAATAATAGAATTTATATTCATGATCTTGATGCATATGCAGTTGGTATGCATAACTGTTTGAGTATTCCATTTGATGATCTTCTTGCTAATGGATTTAAAACAAGACAAACAGATGTGCGGCCGGCTGGTTCTGTCAATACAGCTTTTCAACTTGTTGCAGTTATTTTTCAGCTTCAAAGTTTACAACAGTTTGGTGGAGTAAGCGCTACACATCTTGATTGGACTATGGTCCCATATGTTCGTAAATCTTTCTTTAAACATTTTAAAGATGGATTAAAATGGTGCGAAGAAGCTTCTGGAGGCTGGGTTATAGAATTTCTTGAACAAGAAGATATTACTCAAATCAGTATTGAAGACGACGCTTATATGAAACATAAAAGAGCTTATGAGTATGCCTGTGAAATGACTGAAAAAGAAGTGCATCAAGCGGTTGAAGGCATGTATCATAATCTTAATACTTTGCAAAGTAGAAGTGGTAATCAATTACCATTTACTTCTATTAATTATGGAACTTGTACACTTGCCGAAGGAAGATTAGTTACTTCAGAACTTTTAAAAGTATCTATTGAAGGTCTTGGAAGTAAACATCTTACAAGTATCTTTCCTTGTGGCATTTTCCAATGTATGAAAGGAGTTAACCGTGTACCAGGAGATCCCAACTACGATTTATTCAGATTAGCTTTACAGTCTACCGCCAAGAGATTGTATCCAAACTATGCCAACGTGGATTGGAGCAACAATGCCGGATACGATGTGGGAGACCCCAGAACGTATTTCTCAACTATGGGGTGTAGAACGGCTAATGGATTAGACATCAATGGGCTAGGGCAGCTCAAGGATGGACGAGGTAATATATGTCCTGTCACTATCATAATGCCAACTTTGGCTATGGAAGCTATGGAAAAAGCTAAAGGTTATGATGCATATGGTGGACCAGGTAATGTGAAACTTGCTCATATTGATTTTGGTGGAGATCCAATTGATATTTTTATGGAGATACTTGATGAAGCAATCCATGATGCTAAAGACGAATTAATTGAAAGATTTGAACACATATGTGCACAATCACCAAGTGCAGCTAAGTTTATGTGGGAAAATCGAACAATGGCAGGATATATTCCAGAAGAAGGAATTAGAAGTGCTATGAAACATGGTACTGTTGTTATTGGGCAATTAGGACTAGCTGAAACACTTCAAATTCTTATTGGAAAAGATCATACTACTGAAGAGGGTATGGTTCTTGCTAAACGTATTGAAACGTTATTTAAGAAACGTTGTGCTGAATTTAAAGAACAATATAAATTAAATTTTGGAGTTTATTATACTCCTGCAGAAAATCTTTGCTATACAGCTATGAAGAAATTTAGATTGAAATATGGAACTATTCCAAATGTTTCAGATCATGATTTCTTTACTAATAGTATGCATGTCCCTGTATGGCATCAACTTAGTCCTTTTGATAAAATTGATATTGAAAGTCAATTAACAGGATATAGTAATGCCGGATGTATTACTTATGTAGAACTTGAAGAAAGCGTATGGAAAAATATTGATGCGCTTGAAACTCTTGTTAATTATGCTATGGATAAAGATATTCCATACTTTGCAATTAATGTGCCAAATGATAAATGTCTTGATTGTGGATATGAAGGAGAATTTAATGATTTCTGTCCTGAATGTGGTAGCCACAATATTCAGCAATTAAGAAGAGTTACTGGTTATCTTACTGGTAATTATACTACAGCATTTAATCTTGGTAAGCAAGATGAAGTTCATAATAGAGTAAAACATACGGGGTATATGGAACAATGATAAAAAGTATTTTAGCTGGAATAGCTATAGCAATAGGAGCCTATATAAATTTAAAAGTTGGAGGAATTGCTGGTGCAGTTTTGTTTTCTGTAGGCTTATTTCTCGTTTGTAATTTTAAATTAAACTTATATACAGGCAAAGTTGGTTACACAGGTATTATAAAAAATTTGCTAATTTTGTTAGGAAATCTTATTGGATCTTTATTCTTATATTTTTATCCAACAGAAAAAGCAGTAGAATTAATGTAGAATAAATTAAATACACCTTTATATATATCTTTCTTTAATGCTATTATATGCGGCATCCTTATTTATGCGGCCGTTGAAGCGTTTAAACAAAAGAAAGATTATATGATTTTAGTATGCGTGCCGGCTTTCATCTTATTTGGCGCTGAACACTGTGTTGCCGATATATGTTATGCAGCTTCAGCGCGCGTCTGTTCTTGGCAATTAATTTTATTTTTAGTAATTGTGATACTTGGTAATTCAATAGGCTCCTTATTATTTAGATATTTTACTAAAGGAGATATAGACTCATGCGCTATGCGGGAATGATTAAAAATGATTTTTCTGCCGCTCCTGGAGTTTGTGTTTCATTTTTTGAGCAAGGTTGCCCTCACCATTGTGAGGGCTGCCATAATCCAGAAACATGGGATCCAGAAGGTGGTTATGAATTTACTAGTGAAACACTTGATAATTTAATGAAGGCGCTTAAAGCTAATAATATACATAGAGATTTATGTATTATGGGCGGCGAGCCTCTTTGTCCTGATAATCAATTTCTTACTTTAATGATTGTAAATGAAATTAAAGAAAAACTTCCTAAAACTAAAATTTATATATGGACAGGATATACTTTAAACGAATTAAAGAAAAGCAGTAATGTTCAACGTATTAAACAAATTTTAGAGAAATGCGAAATGATAGTTGATGGGCGTTTTATTGAATCAGAACGAGATATTACTCTTTAGATGAGAGGATCTTCAAATCAGAATATTATTAAATGTAGAGATATTGATTGGGATGATGTTGACATTAATTAAAAAATATGTTATTATATTTATAAAGAAAGGAAATGAATATGGTAACAGTTGAAAATATAAAGATTTTAGAAAAATTAAAAAACCATGAAGATGGAGAAGTTTTCTATGTAAAAGATGAAAATAAACTTTATGTTTGGAATGAAGGTTCTAGTTCTTTTAAAGAAGTTGATAAAAAAATGGTAACCGATGGTGGTTTAAAAATGAACCTTTATGAAATAAATAAAAGTATTATTTCTCAATCAGAACCTCTTGATGAAGCAAAAATAAATGATCTTAAAGATATGGTAAATAGTATTTTAGATAAAAATTATTATTTATTATATGGAGAAGAAATATCTTATTTTACTTTATTTGAAAGAAAACCTCAAATTATTCAAGTCCCAGGAGAGGACACTTCATTGGGTAATATGTTAATTGAATGTTTAAAAGCTTTTGATAAAGTATATAGTTATGAACTTCTTGATAATGGAGCTATTGAAATTTGGGTTCATAATAAAGATAATAATCTTGCTACTGTTTTATATCTTTTTGATTATACAGATGGAGTAGTTATATATGAATAAAATTATATGCAGAGTTGATCCAGGCTTAGGTCAATAGCATGTTTTATTTTATCAAGATGATAAATTAGAAACTCAAGAAGCTGTTCCTATGTCTGATCTTGCTAATTTCTTATTGAATACTTGTTATACTGAGAATTGTTATAATTTACATTTCATAGGAAATTGGAAATTTTTAGAAGGAATTATTGAAGAAATTTCAACAGAAGAAACAACTAAATATAATACAAATAAAATTCAAATGGAGATAAATTAAATGAGATATTTACTGAATGTCGTTAATACTTATAGAGTTCCAACAGTTGAAGATGCATTGGCTCTTAGAGAAGAGCTTCAGGAAACCCCTGGATGCGAATTGGTTAATTTTCAGTATACTACAAAATATACAAAAGCAAAGGGCGAAATCATTGATGAATATCAAGTGGTAAAAGCTAAATTGCAGTTTAATGAAGAGAAAGAGCCGGAGCAGGAAGTCGTTCCGAATTATGAGGTAGCTTTTTAATGGCAAAGTTTGAAAAAGTAAATCGTTTTAATGATATTGATTTTGATATGCCTGCGCGTAAAACCATGTATAGTGCTGGATATGATTTTGTAGTAGCTGAAGATATTGTTGTTCCGCCAATGGAAAGCTTAATGGATGAGATTGCTGATTACATTGCACTTGAAATTCATGGAGATTTAGATGAGCCTGTGAGTTTGGATGAAATGGCAGCAATTACTAAAAAATTAAAAGCTAAACCGACTCTTGTTTCTACTGGAGTTAAATGTAAATTAGATGCTGATCAATACCTTGAACTCAGTGTAAGAAGTTCTTGTCCATTAAAAAATTGGCTAATTCTTGCAAATAGCGTAGGAATTATTGATGCAGATTATTATAATAATCCAGATAATGAAGGAGAAATATTTTTCCAAATGATTAATCTTTCACCTTTACCAATTTATCTTAAAAAAGGAGATAGAATTGGTCAAGGAATAATTAAAAGGTATGATCGTACAGAAGATGATCATGTAACAGATCTTCGTACTGGCGGTATGGGAAGTACTGGTGCATAAATTACTTGCATTAGATCAGGCATCAAGAACAACAGGTTGGGCATATTATGAAGATAATCAATTAAAATAGTTCGGAAAATTTACTGCTGATTAGGATGACATCGGAGAACGACTTTTCTATATCAGAAATCAAGTAAAAAATTTGATTTCTAAATACGAAATAGATGAGCTAGTTTTCGAAGATATACAATTCCAAAAGTCAGTAAATGGAGTAAGTGTACCGGAAAATGTAAAAACTTTTAAAACATTAGCAATGGTTTTCGGCACAGTATATGAATTATGTGTTGAATTAAAACTACCCCGAACTGCAGTATTAGCAAGTGTTTGGAAAAGTAAATTAGGGATAAAAGGGCATGCACGAACTGATTAGAAAAAAGATGCTCAACGATATGTAAGAGAAACTTATAATATTAAATGTACTCAAGATGAAGCTGATGCTATATGCATTGGAGCCTATATAGTAAACAGTAATATAACAATAGAAGAAGATCATGATTGGTCTGATTAAAACAAAAAAGAGGAGTTAGTAGTTAAACTACTAACTCCTCTTTTTTTGTTTCTATCTTTATCATTTTATTAGCTTTAACTTCAGCCTGTATTTGATTAGTAATATATGTGTTTAAATCTCCATAAACTTCAGAAAGATATTTTTGTCCTTCTTCTCCTAAAATTACTAAAACAGCGTTAAGAGTTCGATTAAATGCTTCTTTTTGAGCTTCTGGAGTAAAAGCGTCTTTATTTTTCAATGCGTCTACATATGTTTGATTTGTTGCAATTACACAAGTCTTAATAGTTTCTGCAAGCAAAGCTATATATTTATTTTGAATTTCATTATTATTTTCTTTTATAATAATATCTCGTTGAGTTTCTATAAAAGTAATAAAATATTTAGTTAAAATTCCTAATAAAGGAATTATACAAACAACAAAAATTTCTTGAATAATTTTACTCCAATCCATATTGGTACCTCGATTCTATTTACTATTTATTTTTAAATAAAATTAATGTAGATAAAATTATATCTTTATTTTTTTATATTTATTATTAATTTTCTACTGGACGGCTTTCAAAATCATCAATAGAACTTCTGTCAAAATCTTCATTCACATCTATATCATTTATATTTTGTTGACTTCCGTCAGAATAAAATCTTTTTCCTAAATTAATATGTACTGTTAATAATTTTGTACTATCATCTATTGATAAATTAATATTACTAATTTTAGAATATCTATCTGTACTAAAAACAACTTGATTATCTTGTAATAAAGTAATATTATTTATATTTGCAAGAGCTAAATCTGCAAAAGCATATTGCCCAGAATTTTCTAAATTAAAAATATTGATAGTTAAAGTTCCATCAACATAATCTAATCTTCTTTGAAAATCTTCTTGAAAGTTACTATATGGAAGAGTAAAAGCTCCATCATTAATATTTAAAATATTATTCATAAAGATCCTCCTATTTTTATATATATTATATCAAAAATTTTAGAGTGAGTCAATTGCTCAACTCACTCTAAAATGTTAATTAACTTTAATCCAGATTCTTCCTTTTACCATAATATCTGCGGCAACTCCATTTTCAGGATCACCCGCATGCCAAATTTCATAATCTGGAATTTCTGAAACATATCCAACTATTAATTCTGGATATCTTCTGATTTCACGTCTGCTCATTTTACTTACTGTACCATTAGGACCAGAACAAACTGCATCTCCAGGTTTATAATCATTTCTATCTCCATCAACATATGCAAGAACTCTTCCTGCAACGGCTATTGGAGTTTTAGATTCTGGAGTTTCATTCATAGATGTTCCATAAGTATCAGAAGTAATATTAGCACCTGCTTCTAGTCTATATTGAGTAATATGTTGTTCGCCATCACCATTTTCAGCTACTACTTGACCCATTTGAACATCTTTAACTGTTTTACGATGTTCTGCATAGTCATTCCATACTGCATTATAAACACGCGCTGCATACCAATAACCATCTGCTGTGCCATAAATTGAATTCATAGAAGAGTTATTTGCTCCATCAGTATGACTTGCGCTATAAATAGAATCTGCAGTATAACTTAATTGGAATCTATTTGCCCAACCACTAGCATTATATTCACCTAACTGCCAAGATCCATTTGCTGTTTTTATAGATAAAATTGCATGCCAACCAGTAGAAGATGTCTCTCTTAATATGGCAGTATCTCTACAATTCCACCAAGAAGAACCTCTAGCTTCACGTCTAAATTGATTTCTAGCTTTTATAATAGGAGCAGTTAACCAAAGATCTCCGCCATAACCATTTGCAGCATTTTCAGTTGTAACAAAATGGAAAGAAACACCAGGTCCTGCATTATCATTATCTGTAAATATTATTGCACCTGCTTGTCCGCTGCTCATACTATCCGTAGTATTAAATTGAATTTGAGGACCACCATCACCAAATCTAAAATTACCTGCAGCATTTGCAAGCATTTGATTTGCAGTATTGCCATAAGTTCCACCCCAAATACGAATACCATTAGCTCGAATATCTACAGTTGCCCCATTTCGAGAATTAGAAATCTAATAATTATTCAATACAGATACATTAGAAGCTGAAGATATAGTATTAGCAGTTGAATAATAAGCCATTCTATTAGCAGTGCCGGCAGCCGGATTAGAGCCTCCACCGCCCTGTAATAATGCCATTAATTGATTTTTATGTATAGCTCTTAATTCATAACCATTCCAAGCTGCTAAATAAGTAACATTAGAAGCTGAAAGACCTGCTGCACCATAATTTAAGTATATAGAATTATTATTAGTTCTATCCTTTACAGGTCCAATAAACTAAGTTGCAGTTACTGTTGCTGGAAAAACAGTATTAAAAGCATAATCATAAAGATATACATGATCTTGTAAAGCTAAATTGCTAGGAGTTGTCCATCCGACTCCGCCATAACCATAAATACATTGTACAATTAATCCATTAGCTTCACGACCTGCTGTAATAGTATCATGACTGAAAGTAAAACGAATTCTACCATACTATGAAGTAGCAGTATTTCCATAAGTAGTAAAATTACACTAAATAACATTCCAACCAGACCATCCTGAAATTGGCTAATTCTCACAAATTTTTAAAGTATAATTATTAGGATCATTTTGAAGAGCAGCATCAATAGTAACTTTACAATTATTAGAATAATTAGTTGATATATAGATCATAATTTTTCTAAGTTGTGTATATACTAATCCTACTCCAGTATCCATAATAATTCTTAATTGGGAAGTATTAGAAACATTTCCGCTTGGAACCATCCGTAGTCCTGTTGTAGTAGTAAATAAACTTGTTTTTTGAGCGTTTGTTGCTCCATAATCTGTCCAAGTAGAACCCCCATCAGAAGAATATTGAATTGTTACTCCTTCAGCTTTAAAGCCTGCAAACCTATTAGCTCTTAATTTACTATTTAAAGCAGTATCAATTGGAGAAGTTGTCCCAGCAAAATTATTATTTCCAAATTGGATTTTAGAATCATAAATTTCTAAGTTACTTTTTAATTGATCTTTATGTATAGCTCTTAATTCATAACCATTCCAAGCTGCTAAATAAGTTATTGATGATAATCCTATAGCAGAAGCTCCATAATTAACATAAGTAGAAGTATTATTTGTTCTATCTCTTAATGCTGTAGCATTGCCATATACATTATCAATATAAGCATCTTTAAAATACCAACTTGAAGTTCCTAAACTCTAATGTCCAGAACCAGCGCCTCCACTTTGATAAGGAATAATACCCAAAGATGTTGTTCTAATCCAACCAGTATCTACACCATCAGGATCTCCCATACCCCAATAACCATTAGCATGAGTCATAAGCATTGCAGGCTTTTTACCTTCAGCTCCATAAAAACGTCCATCAACTTTAATTGATAATTTTCCGCCAGAAGGATTATCTTTTCTAAATTCGATAGATCCTCCAGAAGAATCATTCCACGTTGTAATTCCAGTACCAGTCTAATCTCCCCAGCCTGCAGAAGATTGAGAATTTGATGCAAATCCTAAAGGCATAGAAGATGTATTAGCATTACCGTTTAATACTACATTTCCAGAAGCATCAGAGTAAACAACCCATTTAGAATGTTTACGAGAATAAATTCCACCATTGCCACTTGAACCAACAATAAAAGCAACCTAATTAGGATTTGTTGCCTGAGTATTTTTTACTTCAAGTCCACATTCTTCTGCTTTGGTAATATAAATTGAATTAGCCATAGTTACAGAACCTTTGGTAATCGTTATATTACCACTATTATACGCCATACTCATTTGAGTATCAACATAAGTAGATTGTTTTCCTGAAGCATTATAATTATCTCTAATATGAAGAGTACCACTTTCATTTGCGATTTGCCAAGAAGCGGCAGTTCCTCGCCATAATTCAATAGCAACATTTCCATTTGAAGCATTTTTTGCTCCATCAATAATTAGACCGCCAGTTTCACAAGTTGTTGAAGAAGCATTTGGTGCAATTCTTAACTAACCAGTGTAAGAACTTAAAGCCATTCTTACTGTTGGTTCTGTTGTATTTGCACTTGCCGCGGCCTCTGTCGCAGCTTCCCAGACCCAACCATATCCAGATGCATTTTGGATAATATTTCTATATGCCCAAGAAGTTACATTGCCTAAAGAACCTGGTTTTCCTCCAGTTGGGCAAGAACCATTTGAAGCATCTGACATATATGTATGCCATGTCCGATAAGAAGGACTATAATAACTAATTCTACCAAAAGAAGCATTTGCACTTCTATTTAAATCTAATCTACCTCTTATAGAAACATTTCTGCTTCCAACAGTAGAACTATCATTTATATGAAGAACATCGTTAGCACCAAATTTAGCAATATCAGAATTAGTACCATAAATATATAATCCATATTTATTAGTATTTAAATAAATTTTTTCTGCCCAATCTGAATCACTTTGATTTTCTATATATAGAACAGCATCTCTAGAATTGTCACTTGAATTATTAACCATAACAATACTATTAGGAGTATACCATCCATCTTGATAACTACTATTATTTCCCCAAGATACTGTAGGAACTTTAGTATAATTTGCATCTATGGTGACATCAGAAATAGCTTCAACTTTTGTATTTAAAACATCATAACTTGCCGCAGTATCTAATCCATGTAGATGTTCTACCCAAATAGATGAATAATTATTGCTAGTAGGATTTATATAAATAATAAAAGGTTCTGCTAATTTATAATAAATATTAACCTTTTCAATATCTGGGCCGACCATTGTAGCATAACTCTTATCTAAAGACCAAGCACTACCATTCCAATAAACATAATGTTTAAGTTCAATTTGCCCACGAGGATTAGCACTATAATCTCCGCCGACTATAATAGTCATTGAGTGCATATACCAACGAGCTGAACCTTCAGGATTTAATGTTGCTGCTGCAGTTCCATGTTCTGGTAAAACAATTCTATACCATTTACTACGTTGAGCACTTCCTACATAAAGAGCTTGAGAACTCTATGTACGAATACCACCACTAAGATATAAATTTTTCCAACGATGATCTGAAAGACCTAAATTACCACTATTATCTACTCTTGGATAAATACTTGTTGTATTTGGATTTACATAGATATTTTTAGTTCCATTATATGCAAATGCAGTAAGAGCATTGGCATCATCTCGCATATTAAATACAAGATTACCTTGATCTGCTGCATCTAATTGATAATAAATATCTGCCGCATCAGTACCACCTGCCCAAGTGATTTTTCCAGTTGGATCACTTGCCGCATTAGTAGCAATACTTCCCATATCAAGAGCATTAAAATATCCAGTTTTCCATCTCTATCCAGTAGTACCTAAATCTAATAAAACATTTGTTTCAGGTCTTAGAGTTGCGCTATTTAATCTTAGATAACATTTTTTACCATCTGCCGCTGGATAAAATACTATATCACTATCTGCACAAAGATATAAATTTTCATCACCTGAAGCTTTATTCACTTCTGTTCTAATAGTATTAGCGCTTTCACCACCGCCAATAAACATACTACCAGTAGACCAGATAGCTAAAGCTTGATTATAACTAGTTGCAGTTGGAGTCTAAAATGCTCTAATATAACTACCACCTTGAGTATTAGACTATTCTGTAGCTTTAACTCTAAGAACAATAGAAGCCGCTCCAGCATCAGTATTTATATTTGCTGTAGTTGTATCTCTATCTATATAAAGAATACCATTTAAAACCTCAGCATTTCCACTAACACTTAAATTAAAATCAGTTCCACAAGCATGATTTATATATAATCTATTATGAACACTAAAACCATTTGTGCCACCATTAATGCCTGGAGCAGTAGTTCCATTTGATCCATTTCTACGAATATAAAAATCACTATTTGCAGTTCCATAACTTCCAATAAGCCAAACATCTGTACCGGTTCCTGATTTAGTATCTTTTGTTCCACCTAAAGCAATAGTAGCCCAATTATTAGAAGCTCTGTTAATTCTTAAACCTTCATTATAACTATTTGTACTGCCAGAATACTAAGGATCAATAACTATTTTGCCATGGATTAAAGTTTCATTTGGCGCTTCAGCAGAATTACTTCCTAATTGAGTTCTACCTGCTACATATAGAGCATTTACAGTAGTACTTGTAACTCCAGATAAAACTATTTCAGTAGGTTTATTTATAGTAAATTTAGAACCATTCCAAGTAATTTTTCCAGTTGTTGCATCAGTGGTATCAATAGTTGTACCTTTGCTTGCAACATATTGTAAAAATGCAAGACCAGTATTTCCATTTATACCTTTAAGACCTATATGGCCGGCAAGATTTACATCACCTAATGTAGCATCATCGCCAATAGCATTAAGAGTAGCATTAGCAAAATAAACTCTATTATTAAATTTAGTAACTCCGGCAAATAAAGCTTGAGGAATTGCATTATCATAAGTCGCATTAGCAACAGAAGACATATCTTCACTATTTACACGAAGATATTGTGTAGAAAACATTCCATTACTGACATCAAAACGCCACTAATGATCAACTCCATTTGCCGTTCTTGTAGTTGCTGATCCAACAATATAAAAACTATTATTTAAAACGCCTAAACTAAACCATCTACCAGATCCAGAATTTTCTTGACGCATCCATGGCCAATAAGATCCAGTATCAGTTGCTTTACTAACTGCAAAAGCAACTCTGTTTTCAGTATTTTGTCCTTGTAACCAACTTCCTGCAAGAGAAGTACCATATAAAGTTGCCCCATAGACACCTTTCCAACGGTAAGTTGCAGTACCCATATTAGCAGCTTGATCTACTTCTGGAGTAACATTGTCACCATCATCAATAGTTACACCACTACTTTGTAAAGATAATGGTTTTTCGCTTTGGACATCCCATCTAACAATACGATTATCTTTTGCTGTATTAGCTGAAATTGTATCTTCACTAATACGAGCAGGAGCCATAGCATTTATAGTCTATTGAACAATTTCATTAGTTCCATCTGGTTCTGCTGTTACTTCTTCAATAGTAAATAAATCTCCTGGAACTGTTGCTTGATGATAACCATTTGTTACATCTATAATATCTAATCCAGTATAATTATCAGCTGGAATCATTACCCATAATTTTTTATAACTACCATTTTGTAATGGAGTTTTATTTTCTGAATCATAACCAAATTTTACAGATAAAGAATTTATTCCACTAGCATTTAATAAACTTGCTTTAGGAGAATACCAATTATTAGAACCATAATTATATCCACTAATTACTAAATCAAAATAATTATAAGATTGATATACTCTTATTGTAAAAGTAAGCATCCAAGCATACTACCATTTTATTCCAATTTTATAATATTTTTTGTCTCCCTTTGATGCAGTAGTTCCATAATGAGCATTAGAGATTAATCCTTGAATCCATCCTCCAATATGAACTTTTCCGCCATCGTCTTGAAGTTTCAAAGTTCCCATTGTAGAAGCATTTGTTTTTGATGCAATTTCATCTGTATCAAAACTTAAATGTTGTGCTGTAGTCTAACCAATATATAAATTACCACCATTAGCATTTGAACTTGAAATATCAGAACCGTCACCAGTAATATATAACTTTTGTGGAATAGTTGTATATCCTGTGCTTGGAGCCATTAAAATTAATTCTCTATAACTTAATCCAGAATTTGCTCCTGCGTTATTATGGAATGGAAGTTTATATCCTCCACTTGTATATTGACGAACATAAATTCCTTCATTTCCATCATCACCAACAGCTAATTCTAAAGCTCCTACATTTGATGCTGTTTGATAACCACGAACTGTCCAACCGTCAGTACCGCCATTAACACCACCAATACCACGAGCAACCCCATTACCATCTCCAGTATTACTAAAAATTAAATAACCATCAATAGCGCTAGAATAAGTTGTATTACTTGCATTAGGATTATTAATAACAGTACCATGAGAATCAAGAACTGTATATTCATTAGTCCCAACTAAATGCTTTAATCCATTAGTTCCTGGTGTTTGTATAACTACAGTATCATTAGAATCATTACCTACACCAATAACTAATTTATTAGCTTCGCCTGAAGTATTTTCAGTAGGCGCTGTACCTTCTGCTTTATAAGCAGAAATTCCAAGAGGATGAAACTAAATAAAAGCACGATCACTTGTTCTATTGATTGAAGTCGTAGATGTTTTGTCTGAACAGAATAATAATCCACTCATTCCAGTAGTAGCATCACCATGCATTATAATTGAATTATATGCTGCATTATATCCTCCACCACTATAAGCATAAGATGTTCCATTTATTATTCCATCAAGTTCTAAGCCACCTTTAAGAGTTAGCTCTCCTCCTAAACTCATTCCTTTAGAAGCTGTAACATAACCTTCATAATCAATAGAAAATACATTTGTTGTATTATATCTCCAAATCCAACCTTTTGAGGTTATTGCTGGAGTTGTAGTTGTTGTTATATGACTGTATAAAGCATGATCTGATGTAACCTTACCATGAGTTCCAAAAGCAGAAGTCTAAGCAAAGAAAAATCCTTGATTAGGTGCCCCTGATGTTGGTGCTCCGCCATATAAAGAAATACCTGCGCCGGTATTTGTTGTTGTATTAGCGATACCAAAACTACTACCTTCACCGCCGACTGTTACATCAAATTTATCTTGACCAATTCGTAAAGTGTTTGTCCAAGTTGATGCAGATGTACCAGATGTTGTAGATTGAATTACATAATAATTAGTATTGCCACTTCCAGAACCTAAAACACCTGCACGCCAGCTAGCCCCAGTATTTGCATAATTATATAAATAATGTACAAATTTATCAGTATCGCCCATAATAATATTCAAATCATTTGTAAGGTATAATTTACCAGTATTTGAACTTAAAGCCATTAATGGAGTTGCAGCACTTGTTGTATCTGTTTTTTTAGCTGAACCGGCTTTAGCTTCCCAAATCCAACCATATCCATTAGTATTTTCGATCATTGATCGAATTGCCCAAGAGGTAACAGATGCTAAGGTAGAAGGTTTCCCTCCATCTGGAGCCTGTCCATTTCCGGCATCTTGCATATAAGTATACCAATTATAAAAAGTTTTATCATACCAACTAATTACTCCACCAGTTGCTACTGATTTCCTTTGTAGATTTAATATACTTGTATAAAGTTCTTTATAAATAAAAGATTGAGAACCAATATTGTGACTTAAATTAGCATCTGGCGCCAATCCTTCAGTTGTTGTTTGTCCATTTAAATAAGAAGTTCCTGTTACTTGAAAATTATAACTTGGATTTGATCCATTTGCAATTAAAGTATTAACATATAAACTTTTTTGTTTTACATGAATTGAAGGTGTTACAGATTGCCAAGTACTAGATCCCCAACTTGCAGGGTCTGAGTTAGTAGCAATCATAAAACTATCAACATTATTTTTAAATACTAATGCTAAATTTTCATTTCCTGCAGTTCCATATACTAATCCTGTAGTATAATTGGTATTATCTTCTCTAAAGCTAATACCCATTTTATTATAAGGAACTACAATTCTATCTTTAAAAGTTTTAATTCCTGCAAAAGTTTGTGCTACTGCAGTCATTAAACCTGATACTTGATCTGTTGCTATTGGAAGTGCTGTTTGTCCAGCTCTATTATTTCCATCAGTGTAATCAAAAGTTCCTGTACTTGAAGTTACATTAAATGCTGGAGTTCCATATTTTATATATGTAGCAGTAATTTCTTGATCTAATCCATCTTTTATTGCAGAAGTTACTGTACCAGTGATATTTTCTACTGTTAAAGTTTTTGTTGATGGATCATATGTAAAATTATTATTAACAACAGGTTTTCCATTAGCCCCTAAATATGAAAACCAAACAGGTCTTGCTCCTGCACTAGATCCAGTTTCAATACCAGTATAATTAAAGCCAGAAGATTTAGAAACTGTTAAATTTCCTTTCATTTCTAAACTACCATTGGCATCAATTACTTTTGGACCAGTAATAGTTTGTATCGTTGTATTAGCAGTAATAACTCCTGCTGTTGTAGTAGATGCGGCCGGAATATCTCGACTTCTTAAAACATGACCTTGACCATCTTTTAAAGAAATAACTACTTTATCTTTATTATTATTAGAAATTGTAAAATCTGCTAAATATGTTGAAATAATTTCTTGATTTAAAGAATCATATATTGCAATATCTGCATTAACTGCATGAGTAGCTTCACTAGCTGTACCTTCTAAATCTCCAACAAATTTTGTAGCATGTAATTCTCCAGTACTTGGTTTTACATAAAAATTATTAGAAACATAAGTTACATCTCTTACAGTAGAAGTTAATGCTACTGAAGTTGAATGTGTTGCACCTAAAACTAAAGGCCTAAAATCAGATGTTGTAGTAACAGATTGTTCAACCTTTTTATCTGGAATTGTAATATCAGTTACTTTAGCCCCATTACCATTTTTAAGAGTTAAAGTTTCTCCACTTATAGATCCAGTAGCAACATAAGTAGTTAAATCTTTATTATTATTATCATAAAGTGCTACTAAAGCAGTATTTACTACTTCACCGAATCCTCCACTTGAATACATATAAACAGGATGATTTGGCATTAAATACATTCCTGTTGTTGAATATGCCATACCTAATAAGACATAATGCGGATTTGAAGTTTCTGCCGCCGTAGGTATAGTTTGTGTTAATGGAGTTGTTGATGCTGGAGTGAAACTACCTCCTGATAAAGTTCCTTTAATAAATACAGGTTCATATGGAGTTAATGTAATATTTTGAGTTGTCGTAACTGTAAAAGCTATAAAAGTATAAGCATTATTATTAGTTCCATCTGCTGCAATAGCGCTTCCTGCATATAAAATAGGATAACGTAAATTAAATTGAGCACCTTTTTTCAAGTGAAAATAGCCTGATCCATTATTAACTATAATGTTTCCTGCTACAATAGCTTCATTTGCAGCTTTAATATTAGCTTGAAATCTTAGTTGTTGAAAACTATTTGTATCATAATCTCCTAAGACCCACCAACCTTCATAATTAGTGCCGCCAATATTAGCACTTGATCTATAAACCATTCTTAAAACATTATTTACTCCATAATGAGTAGTAAGTTTTGTATTACCATAACGATAAATAATTTTGGCTCCAGAAGCCTAACCAGAATCAAGTGTTAAATTTAATGTTGTTGTGCTTGCGCCCGCGCGAGGAATCCAATAATCAATCACTAAACCATCATATAGAGAAGTAATGCCAGTACCTGTTAAACTACCATTCCAATTACCATCAGTAGTAGCAGTTCCTACTATAAAAGTTTGTGATTTTAATGTCAAGATAGCATCTGAGCTAGTATTTAAACTTACATTTCCTTGCTACTCGCCATTAACTGTTATACTATTGGCTTTTCCGCCCATTTGAACACGAGTGGAATTATCTTTATCAAAATAAATTACTCCGTGGTTATCTTCACCAATGGCAAATAACACTTGACCGGCTTCTTTTGCCTTGGCGTCAAGGTTAGACATCTAACCAGTCGTAAATTTAACTTTTTCATTAGCCATTTATCGAAGCTACCTCCTTTTTCGCTTTTCTATCTATAAGATATAAAATTTCAGTATTAAATACTTTTGGCTTTTGGCCAGAAAACAAAAATAAGGGGAGAGACATAATGTCTCTCCCCTTCTTATATATATTATAGTAAAATCCAATAAAGATCATTATTTGCCGCTTGCTGTGCATAATGAACCATCTATTCTAAGAAACTAGCTGTATAATCAGTAGCATCTTGATTTAAAACAGTTTTTTCATAATACTCTAAGTTTTGATCAAAATCATTAACTGCAAGCGTATAAACACCTTGATTATTTATATAATAATATTTATTCTTTTTATAACTATATGAATTTAAATTTACTTTTTTATAAACTTCATCATATTTAAATTCGATTCCATGTTTAACTTTACCTTCAGCCGGCAAAGTATTTAAATTATAAAGAAGATAAGTCCCCGTACTATCAACTTCAAAAAATCTAACAGAAAATTGAACTGTACCTGCTTTTTTTGTAGCTTCTCCATCTATTAACCAAGGAAATAGCATCATATCATCTTCATGATATGTATCTACGTCATAATAAGGTACTGGATAAATACGTCCATCTCCATTTGCATTTATATACTGTATTACACAAGCTAATTGAGATAAATCAATATTATCATAGTATCTTGCGACTTTAAAATAAACTGTCTCAGAACGATGATCTGTTTCAATACTTAGAAACTCGGGCGCAGTAATCGTCCGAGAATCTAAGTCAATTTCATACATAGGCTCTTTGCCTGGAACTAAGACGGCTAAGCTTGGGGCATTATTTTCTTGAATTTTATACAATAAACCATAATATTCTAAAGAATCTACTGTCATAAAGCTTAAACCTCCTTTTTATTATCTCAACTAAAATTAAGCATTGTTGATAGTAAAGAATGGAGAATAAGATACTGCAGTAGTTCCATTATAATGGTGAGTTACTTCTAGATAATAATATCCTGCATCACTTGGTCTATAAGTTATAGAATTAGCTCCTTCAATAAGGATATCTCCTCTAACATTTTCTGGATGAGCAGGATCACGATATACATGATCATTTAATCCATAAGCTTGATCATATGCTGCCTGAAGATCTGTAGCAAGATCACTTCCATCTTCTTGAGCATATTGATACCATTGATATGTAATTGGAGTTTCATCTGCAAACCAATTTTCTTGCATAGCTTGGCTACTACCAGCAGTATTATTTGTTGGATAAGATACTGCAAAAGTAATACCTTGTGCTGCAGCATCGCTCTTTCTCATATCTTGAATAGCATTATCAACAAAACGAACAATCAATGGAACAGCCGGATGAGAAACTCTAATAGTAGTTTCCATACGAGTTTCTTTAGTATCTGCTGTTGTTATAGTAGGATCATTTACTTTATTCAAATGATTAGTAACTTTACAATAATATTTACCATCACCAACAGCTCCACCAGCATCAGTTTCAGTATCGGCACCAGTAATAATTAAAGTATCTGTTTGAGCACCTTCATATAGTCCTTCAGTATCTTCTAAAGCAGTTGCAGTTTCATCATGACGACCAGGTGCTACTCTGAACCATTGATATGTTAAATCTCCTTCATCTGGAGTGCTTGCAATGATTTGAAGAGTTGCTTTATAATCATCTACATTAGGATCCAAAATAACATTAGTTTCATCGTTATTTTCATTTGTAATAACTGGTGTAGCAGGTTTATAAATAAACATTTTAGTAGATTCTGCTGTGGCAGTACTACGTCCTACACGATTAGTAACAATAACTTCATATTGTCCTTCAGAATCAATATCTGCTTCAGAAACTTGCTCATAGAACTGAATCCAACCATTATCTGGTTCCTCTGGCAGAGGCTTAGTTAATGCAAGTTTTTCTTCAAGATCTTCTTCAATGTAGGCTGTATAAGCTTCAATTCCTTCATCTTCTTTAATATAATAAGCTTTAGTGTTATTATATTCTACAGGTGTTTCAATTGGTCTATATACAATTCTGAAATCAATATCAGAAAGTCTATTTGTTACAAGATCATATTTCTTCCAAACATAAGTAATTCTTCCACCTTGATCTGGTGTAACTGCTTGGATATAAGCTTTAGTAGCTTTAGATTTAAATCCATTATCGTTATTATTAACAGCCAATGTCATAACTTCAGGAAGATCAAGAAGAATATTAGGAACATTAGCTTGATTATTAGGATCATTATACTGAGTATCTTTCCAACGACTATTAATTAGATTTGTATTATCAGTAATATTGGTATTCCATCTGCCTTCACTGATATACTTACTTAAATCAAAATCAAGTGAATTCTTAATAACAACTTCAACAGGTTGAGTTGCGAAAGAATAACTTAATGTATCACTTGTGCGATCCCATTTAATAAAACGAACTGAAAGTTCTACAGTACCAGCTTTCTCTGTTACTCCAGAAGAAATAGGCCAACCAACTACTACATATCCTGGATACATGTCATAATCAACTGTCCAAGGTACTGAAATGCCTTCTTTATTTTTTCCTTCTTCATCTTTTGCTGCAGATTTCCACTGGATAATAGGTTTAATATCCGGATCTGCAAAATCTTGTGCATCATAAAATCTATTAATTTTGAAATATACGATTTCTGCGATTTCGTCACCTTGCACTGATACTCCATATTTAGCAAAAGTATCTGCCGGAACTGTTACTACACGAGAATCTGCATTAATTTCAAAAAGATCTTCGTCTAATGGTAAGAAACTAAACTTAGTAACTGATCTGCCCGCAGACTCTTCGCGATATTCATACTTAGTCAAATAAGTAATATAACTAAAATATTCAGATAAAGAAGTAATACCAAAATCATAATAAGGTTTATGACTTTCGATAATTGCTAAATGCTCTTCTGTGCCGTCTGCAGGAGTAGTATCTTTAATATATTCATATTCAGTTCCTGCATCATTTAAAACATGTTTAAAATAATAAGTATTTGGTGCATAACTAAAGTTATCAAGACTACTTACTTCAACAGCTTTTAAAAGAGCGTTTTGACTACCAATAGGTACTTCTTCTAAAGCTTCATTGTGTGTTGCTAAAAATGTTGAAGCCTTTTCAAATAACTCTAAATATTTAGATCTATTTTCAGAGGTAATTTTTGTAATCATTTAATCGCCCAATCCTTTCTTAATTTTTAAAAGCGAAGGCTAGAATTAAAATTCTAGCCTTCATTCATATATTCTTACAGAAAAGAAGTTATTTTATAACTGGTTTTGGCCAATTACTCTTTTACTTCTTTCCAATTTTCTAATTCTTCTTCTGGAACAGTTACACATCTAGTTCTTCTATATCCATCCGTTAAGATTTTACCCTTGTCTGCTTCTAGGGTATATCTATTTGTATAATAAATATCTTCAAGATGAACAGGACTTAAGATGGTTCCATTAGTTCCCATATAAAAATATAGAGTTGTTTTTTTCATCTTTTATACTCCTTTCAGCTTACACAGGGATAATAGAAATCTGAGGTGCCGGTGTTTGATCTGTAAACCAGCTATTGATTTGATCTTCTGTTATTCCAGAACCATAGAAATCAACATACTCATATTTACCCCAGTCATTAGCTACGAATGCATAATATCCAACATTAGCATTAGTTAAACTTGAAGCCTGAGTTGAATTACCAAATCTAATTCTTACAATATGGTAAGTATTCTTTAAAGATAACCAAGAGAAAGCTCTTTGTCCAATAAAGTTAACTGATGCAGGAATTTCAAATAAATCAATATTTGCATCTGCGTCAAGACCACCACCATATGCTTGCTCACCAATATAACGAAGCTCTTGTGCTCTTGATAATTCAGGAACCGCTAAAGCAGCATCCTGATTAAATGCCGTTTTGCCGATATATCTTAGACTTGCTGGAATTTGAACATATTTCAAGTTCGGGCAAGATTGGAAGCAAGACTCATCGTATACCCACATATTTTCACCCATGATGAATACTGCAGTTAAACCATTTTGACTTTGGAAACCACGTTTTTCTACTCCAAATACTGGTAAACTATTATGAGTTGCAGGAATTGTAATTTTACCTTGGTAAGCCATTCCATTTACTCCGCTTACAATATATCCATGAACTGATACTCCGCCCATTTGTTGAGCATAATCGCTATCTGCCTCTCTAAAGTATAAATATTCATCAGGAGTTGGATTTTGGGTAGCATCTTCAACAATATAGCAAGCATAGAATGTTCTATCATTATTTTGAGAAATAATGTTTTCGATATTTACTAATTTTGCTTTTCTTGCTTCAGATGGATTCCAATCTTCTTTATTTAATACCCATCCTAAGAATTTATATCTTTGAGTTAATTGTAAATTAGATTCATTTGTTGCTGGTAAAATGTTCGGTGTAGATAAATATTCACCATAATTTACCCAAGTTTCATAAATTACAGAATCATCTGGATTTAAGAAACTAACTTTATATGCTTTAATAGAGAAAACTCCATAGAACACAAAAGTATCATTTCCTTCATCATCAAATGTTAAATCTCTAAACTGATCAGCAGTTGTTAAAATCATTCCAGAATTAATTAATTCTGAAGCTTGTGAATCACTTACAATACAATAATCCGGATTTAATGTCCAACCTCTAAAATCATAATTTAATTTTGCAGGATTTTGTCTTTCTGGCAAAATCTCAGGATGAACATTACTGTCTTTATTATATCTAAATATTGCAATTTCATTATCTTTGCCGCTGTCTAGTCTTTGTACAAATTTCGCAATATATGCTTCATCAACATATTCTGCACAAATCTTAAGATCTGGCCATAATGTTTTATAAACATTATTTATTGCAGCTTCATTAATCTTAGTTTCTGGAGTATTATATACATAAATTTCACCTGTAATAGCAGGAACTGTTTTTGAATTATTTCCAGAAGTATTAATAAAGTGTTGTTCTGCAGCATTTGTTGAATTTGCGTAATCTGCTCTAAATACATCGAGTAATTGTAAATTTGTTACAGTTTCTTTAGCTGCATTTTCATCAAAAGTAAAGATTTTTTCATTTAATGTTAAGTTATCCCATTCATCAATATCTGTTCCATAATATTTTACATAAGTACTATGATCTGTCAATCTATAATATGTAACTCTTCCATCTTGAACTTCTCCATAAGGAACTACTGTATATGGAGTCCATTTTACATCATTGAAATTAACTTTTAATAAGTTATTTGATGTAGCTCCTAATTTCAAATTAACAAGATTCTGTAATAATGTATAAGATTGATATCCTAATTTACCACCCTAAATTGTTACACTAGTCATAGCATGACCTGCACCATAATTATCTTCATTTACATCTGTAACGCCTTCAATATATAATCCTCGATATGTTGCTGGATCATTTTTAACAAAATTCAACTTTTGAGTTGGATCAGTTAATCCTGCATCAGGATTATTAACATTTCCTTCTAGATGACCAATTACTGGTCTTGAAGTTAAAAGTTTATTAAGGTCAGTAGCTTCAATCAAAGCTAATGAAGTTACAGTATTTGGAAGATGAACTGTATGAAGTGGTGCGCCTTTAGCAAAAGATACAGAAGTAAGTGGAGTATTTAACGCTCTAAACTCTTCTAATTTTGAAGAAGCTGAAAAATCTAAGTTAGCTCTAAATTCTGTTAAATTACAGAAGTTTGCTGATTTTAATAAAGGTTTATGATTTCCAGTTTCAATATCTGCTAAACTATCATTTAAGTCAAATTTACTTGGAGTTAATAAACTATTATAATAACCATCTACATCACTACCAAGATTTAAATCCAATAAACGTAAACCTTGTTTTAAATGGAATTCACTTAAATAGGATACACTCATATCTCCTAAAGAACTTAAATAATTCATTCCAGGAATGTAATTTAATTGTTCATTAGGTGATTCTTTAGCATCTTTATATGTTGCTTCACCAATTGCAGGAGTCCATACTCCTTTTTGCTCTTCAGCAGTATCATTATACTTTGTATTAGGTCCTACAATTTCATCAGTTAAATAAAATACATATTGTTTTAAGAATGGTTTCATTTTAAAACCAGGTCTAGAATCAAAGTATTCTACTGGATAAGTTCCACGTTTAGTTGTAGGTGGATAATTTCCACTTGCAATATTTGCTTCCAAAGTAGCTTGAGGAACATCCATATATTTATCAGATGTTTGAGACAATCTATTACCATTAACACGCATCCATGTAGAAGCGCCTTTTACTTGCTCAACCTGATAATCTCCACCTTGCCACCAAGAATCAATATAATTCAAACGGTTTCTTAATAACAATTCAGTATTAAGAATTTTATCACCTTGACAGCAATATGCATAAGAAGGAGCACCTTCTTTAATTAATTCTCCTGCAGTATTAAAATATCCTACTCCAGAAGCTGCTGTAGTAGCAAAATATTTATAATATTCATCAAGACCAATTGCAATAACAGGTCTTAATCCTCTCATGGCATATGAATCAAAAATCTGACCATTACATTCGTATGCACCAGTAATATTTTCATAAGATAAACTCTTAACAATTTTATCAGATCCAGAAACCTAAAGACCTCTTAAGATACGATAAGTATTAAGAATATCTTCATAGAAAATTTCATAAAAATTATTCCATAATACAGATCCAGGAGTAGAGAATAGTCCATCCTTTGTAACATCTGCATCATAATCCCACAGATATGCACCAGAGTTGTTTAAACCTAATTGAGTATCAATATCATAGAATGTTGGATACCAAATATACTCGCCGCCGGCTTCATGTGGACCCCAAGTACTCATCATCACGTTCTTACCACGAGAGTCATAACATAATAATAATTCAGTCATAATAAAATAGATAGCGCAGTAATGTTTATCTAAATGTTTAGAAAATTCATTACGGAATTTTTCAGTACGATAACCAATACTATCTTTAGTAAATCTTGTAATAAAACCGCCGCCTGAAGCTGGAGTTGAAGTTGCTCCATCGACTCCAGTATAATTAATTGATGTAGGATAATCAACATATTCTACTTCTTCTTTTGAGATTGTAACATCTCCAGTTGATTTATCTAAAACAGGTTGACGAATAATAATATTTCTTAATTCTCCTGTTTCATCATCAATTAATTTTGCTGTTCTATCAGTAGAGTCTAACCAATAAAATAAACGTTCTAAGTTATAATATCTTTGACGTACAAAGTGATTTTTCTGTGCATTAGTTGTGCCGATGACATCAATGATTTCTTGATCTGTAGTAGTACCATCATACTTACCTGTTGCACCAATCGCATCAATTTCATCGTCATATGCACTATATCTATATTCAAAATGTTGCATCATTTCAAGACGATCATCATAACCAGCCTAAGTTGTACCAAAACCAGTTTCTCTCGCCGCGGCATCAGGGAATCTCCAAGAAGTCCAGTCACCTTGGTTATCAGAAAGTTCCCAACATTCAGCAATCTTTTTAATTGTTTTACCTGTTGCAGCATTTATTTCACCACTTGTATATCCATAATATTCATTTGAACTTTTATCCAAATTCATATTATAACGACCGATATATTCATAAACGCTTCCTGCATCTGTTGGATTTTGAGAAGGATCTGCATATTCATGAAATACCAATAATGGGAATCCATATACAGAAGTTCTCATAGCACTTGCACTAAAGCCCTAATCTTCAAGAGGATGCTTTAAATATAATGGATGTTTTAAATTACCCATTAAGTTAGCAAAACCTGTATTATAAGATCCAGAAGATTCCATATAGTCAATTTTCATTGTAAAGACATTAGTTCCAATATCTTCATTATCCATATGGAAAGTAGAACTTAAAACTTTATATAATTCTTTTAATCTATTTTCTTCTGCTTTAACTCTAGCTTCATATTCAGCAGTACGTTGAGCGAATAATTCATCACTTTCATTCTCTCCTTTTTCTATTGGAGGAACTAAAATATTAATATCACAATATTGAGGATCAATTGCTTTATTAGTAGTTTTATCAAAATACCATTTTTGAGTCATTAATTGACCTTTTAATGGACCATGAGCATATTTCCATTTCTTAGCTTTTTTATATTTAGTCTTATAATTACGTCTAGGATATCCTTGAGATGAAGTTCCTTGAACGTCAATATCAACACTTTCTGCGGTAAAAGAAGGACAATGTGTATAATAATACCATTCATCAATTTCACCTGCATCTAAAGCTGCATCCAAAGGAGTATTAACAAATTTTACAGAAACTTTACGTTTATCTCCTTTATAATATGGAAGAGTTTCACGATTCTTATCATCTAAAACTGTAACTTTCCATGTCATATAAGGCATTGTCGGCTCTTCTGGATGTTGTTTATTATATTCAACTAATTTATCATAGCTTAAAACATATGGATTAGTAGTTAATGTTAATTGATTTTGATCATATCTACTAATATCATGTAAATCAGATAGATAATTGTGAATAACTTGAGGCATTGTTAAACCAGAAGTATAAACACGAATTCTATATAAATCTAAATCACAATAAGTTGAATTAAATACTAAGTCACTTGCGATTGTAAATGAAGGTGAAGCAGAAGTTAATGGAGGTAATGTTGTAGCACCTGATAAAATACCATTCAAATAAATGTATACTAAGCTATCATCTGCTGAAATAACAAATCCAATATTAATAACTTCATCTTCTTTATAACGAACACTAACAAGTTTTTCTGGAGATTGGAAAAATGCTTCTTGAGTACCAATAACAAAGCCTTCACCATTAGCATTTAACCATTTACAGATAACACCTGTTGTAATATTAGTTTCTTGAATTGTTTTTGCATCATTCATCCAAGGAGAACCATAATCATCAAAAAGAACTTCATATCTTGGTTCACCTTCTGGAATATTTTCATTCAAACGTTCAATTTCTTTTAGTGTTAAGCCATCAGTTTCAGCTTTATGTTCAACGCCTTGTTTATCTTTATAAAAGTATGTTGGAATTGTTGTAACTAATGTTGAATACTTTTGAACATTTCTTACGCGGAAACGAACTTCAAAACTATAATTACGCTGTCTACCTTGATTAAGAGTAATTCCTCCTGTAGGCATTGGAATTGTTACTTGTGCTCCATTAGCTACAGAAAGATAAGAACCATTACTATAATCTTTTGAACCTGGTTCTGGAGATATCCAACCATTATTAGCCCAGTTGAATCCTTCCAAAATCGCATTAGTTGTTCTTGAATCTGTTTCACTTATCCACTTTGTTCTAGTAGATAATAATTCAGAAGGTGAACGACCTGCCGTAGAAAAGTTCATCATTAAACTATATTCATCTTCAAGCCCTAAATCTCTTGAGCCTTCTGTCGTAACAAAAATATCTATTCCTTTTGAAGCTAATCCACTAGCAATAGACAATCTGTTATTACCAACTTCATAAATTGAAGAAATATCCCAATAAGCCCAATTAGAAGTACTATATTCAACTTCTAATTCTGAAATTTGCATACCATTTTTAAATAATAATACTGAAGATTTACGTTGATTTTGAACATCTTCAGGATTATAAACCATGAAAGGAATAGAAGCATTTTCATAGTTAATTACAGTTTTATCATATTTTCCTAACCAAATAACAGGAGTATTTTCTTCTGGATCAATCCAAGCTGCCTCAAAAGAAATCTTATCTGATTCCAAAGTATTACCACTAATAGTAGCACTAACACTTAAATCAATTTTATGTACACCATGAGAAAGATTTAATTCTCTATGGTTAACAGTAACAGTACGATCTTTATTATATTCTTGAGCATCAATAGTCCTACTCATTGAAGGAGCTTCCACTCCATCCACATAAGCATGTAATGTTTCAGTAATACCTTGACCTCCAATAGGAATGTAATGTAATGTTAAACGAATACCACTGTCATCCATAATAATAGCTGGTATATATTCATCTTCAGTTGTCTTTTTAATTCCCATTTCAACAACTCTAATACCAGTTACTCGTTTAAATGGAGGTGTTGTCATTGTACTATTATCCGCTGTTGCCGTAACAACCATGGTGATACTTTGATTTAAAGGCAAGAAACTCAAATCTAGTAAATATGGCTCTCCACTTTCAACATGATTTGCAACACGGCTATCAGTATATCCACCTTGGCCAGTAAATTCAAATGAAAGGGTTACATAAGGATCTGTTGTTGAAGTTGCTGTAACTGCAACATTATGTGTTTTTCCATAAATTAAAGTTTGAGAGCTTGCTAAAGTATCAGAGTCTACGACGACAGTTAAATCTGGCTTATAGCCACCGCCACCGCCTTCACCGCCGCCACCAGATCCACTGATAGCAATTCTTGTACAAGTATAAGTTCCTTGAGCATTATTAACACTTACAATTTTATAAAATGCTCCATCTGAAGTATTTATAATTAAATCTTCTTCTTTAAGTGTAACACCTTCTTCAGTAATTGCACTCTGATTTAAAATATAAAATCCAAGGCCATCTGCGTCTTGAGGAACTTCCGCTTGCTGTGCATAATATAAAGATACTCCAGATCCACCGACTGGAATACGCTTTTCTTCTGCATCTAAATAAATTTTACCAGAATCTGAAGCAAAATAAACCCAACCTTCATTATGTCCGGTTGACAGAATCTAAGCTTCAGTACCATATACTGGTCTAAATTTAGTTTGAGTTGTCATGCGGTATCTCCTTTCCATCTTTTTCTATATAAAAAACAAAAAAGCGAGAGAGAAATGAATTTCCCTCTCGCTCTCCATCTCTCTATTGTAAATTGTGTTTTATTTTAAAACTATTGTTAGAAGCTGCCCCAAATCATTTCGATTTTTAAGCCTTTAACAGTTGCAGATGAATTTGAATCAATAGTTGCACTATCATATTGATTAATTGTTAAAGTTTCACTACTTAAACCGAAGCGATCATGTTCAGTTGTTGCAGCTTTATTATAAGCAGTTTTTTGATCTAATTTTAAATCAATAATACCACTGTTTACTTTATTTTTTGTATAACTACTTGCAGCAGGTGTAAGAGTAACATCTGTTGTAGTATCATATAATTCATATGGAGTTGTTGTTACTGCTGTGATATGTCCAGTAGCATCAGTACTAATTCCTGTAATTACTGGAATTGTTACTGTTGATGCAACATATTTATTACTTCCAGCATTCGCAATAGCACCACCATCTGAATAAGTCGTATTAGCAGTTGTATTAGTTCTAGTTACGGGATCATGACTAACAACAAAAGTTTTTGAAGCTCCATTAGATCCTGAAAGAGTAGATTTAGTTTCAGTAATCGTAATATCTGCCGCTCCAGTAGTCGTATGTCCTTGAACTTTAATTAAACCTGTATTTTGACCATTTACATCTTGTAAATATAATCCATTAGTAGTATCTACAAATTTATATGATGTATCTGTATCTGCAGTATCACGGACAATATCAAATGTCAATTTTGAAGGATCAATATATCCATTACTATTTTCTGTACCATCACTACTTCTTGCGATTAATAATGAACGAGGATCTACATAAATTGTTTCATTTGTAATTGGATCCGTATAAGATGTTTGATAATCATCAGCAACTAAGAAAGAATCTCCAATAGATACATTTAATGTAGTTGAATCTTTCTTAATTGTAACTTTTCCACCAGTAACGCCAATAGTTGTTGCTCCAGTACCAGTTGGGCCTAAAGTACCTCTATATGTCATGGCATTAAGTGAAGTCATCTTGTTATCAATTTCAGTTCTAGTATAAACTGGTAAAGTTGCAACACCAGAATCAAAATGTACATCTTGTGGAGTTTGTCCCACTCTTACTATTGGATCTGTAGCATCTTGAACTGTTTTACCATAATTATCAGTAATAGCAATATTAAAGCCATTTCCTTGTGCTGCAGTGCGTTCAGTAATTGCTAAAGTATTATTTTCAGCATTTAAAGTTGTAATAGTTACTGTATCACCAGAGGCTTCAATTGTTGCATTACTATTACCTGGTACTAATGTTACTTTACTATCATGTGTAGTATTAGCAGAATCTAATTTAATATCAACTCCACCACCACCAGTTTTTGTTGCTGTACTTAAAGTATAAGTATCACCAGCTACAGTAATCATAGGAACAGTATAATCACTACCATTAACTGTAACTGTCGTTGTAGTTTGAGTAACAGTATTACCATTGTCACCTTTAATTACAAAACGTCCAATTTTTGTTTGACCGTTTGATTGAGCAATTGAATCTGCTACTCCAACTTGATTTGTAGCAACTTCCCAACTAGAAAATGTATTAGATGAAATGGTTGTATCAGTAAATGTATTTACTTGAACCCATTGTTGCCCATTATATACACATAAAATATTTTCTGCGGCTGCATAATAAAAGGTTCCTGTAATAGACTCAGATGTAATTGGTAAATGATTTGTATCTGCTACTGTAATAACACCTTCATTAACAGAAGAAAGTGATGTATCTGAATTACCAATATATAATCGATGCGTATCACTTGTCAAATAAAAAGTACCATGAGTGGCACCTGCACTACTACCTGCAGCAAGTAAAAGATCTACGGCTGCCTGAGTACCGACTTTAAAACCTATATTTGCACCTGAATTAACACTTGCCATATATCTTTATCTCCTTTCCTCAAGATTCTACAAGGTCTTGCCATCTCAATTTATTATCAATTGCTTGGACATCTGTCTGCAAAGTAGTAATTTGAGTAGTATGTGTTTGAACAGTACTTTTTAACCGACCTATATCTAAAATTGCATCCGTCATATTATCGACTAAACCAGTATGCTCTGCAGTTCCAAAAACTTCATAATTTAATCGACTAATATCATAAAGAACGCCTGCAGTATTTCCTGTACCATCACTACCATAAATATCGGTATGCATAGTTGATACAGTATTTTGTAATGCAGTAATATCTTGCATGTCTGGACGTAATGCAATCCAATCTGCAATTTCTTTTAAAGTATCAAAAGTTTCAGGAGCACTGGCAACAATTTTTGCAGTCTCTTCAGCTGCAATATCTCTAATTGTTTTACCAGTCTAATCTGTACCTTTTAATCTATTTAATTCTGTGGTAAGAGCAATAGTAGGATCTGCCCAAGTCGCATCTCCTCGTAAAAACAAATTCTATTGCCCATGCTATGGAGATGGAACTAAACCTGCAACGCCATCATCATTTTCAGTTGCACCGGTCATAACTTGAATAACTTGTGACAAAACGTAAGATAAAGGCTTAGGTACCCATCCATTATTTGCTGAATCATAAACTAATAAAGAATTATTCTAAAGAGTAACGCCATTAGAATATAATATATCTTCTAAATCAGCTAAAGTTGTTGCTATATTTACGGTACCATCACTAATAAGTTTTGAACCTAAATATAATTTACCTTTAGTAGCGCCTGTCTCTGCAATAAAATAAAGAGTATCACCATCTTTATCGCCTAAGCTATTCCAAGCCGCAGGAGTCCCACGCAAAAATTTTACATAACCACCACTTTGTAATGTATAATTTGGCATTAAAAAGTTACCTCCTTTGTGCTCTTCTTTATATTATTTTAAAATTAGAAAGAATAAATTAAAATAGCTTGGCCTCAATTAAGAGGCCTAAGCTATTAAGGATTTTCTGGTTCGTTTTCTTCTTCTGGATATTCTAATAAACTAATAAGATTTTCTTTATCAGATAAAGGTATTACTGTATCTGGAATTAAAGGAATTAAAGTTCTAATAGTATTTTCTAAAACTTCAATTCTATTTATTAAATCTAATGTATTAGCCTATTTCTAATTTCCAGCAGAAGTATAAGTGAAAGTATCAGTTTTCTTATAATAATTATCTTCTAAATCACTAATCTAATTACACTCTATTTCTATTGGCTCAAAAGTAGCAGATACCTATCCATCAACTTCACTTAATCCTGTTATTGTAGAATTAGCGCCAGGAGTTCCAGTAAAGGTTCCTCCATCTAAACCTTCTATTTTAGCATCGACTTCTGTTTCGGTATAATATCTACTATCAAAATTAGTTGTTTCATTTACAGTAACCTAATTTGCTGTAATGGCAATATCTCCAAAAGTAGAAGTAGTAATCTTTCCATCCTAAATAGTAATACCTGTTAAAGTTTTATTCATATCAGAATTAGAAAGAGAAGAATCTAATCCTTCTATTGCTGTTTGAATAGCAACATCTCTTGCGCCAGTCGTAGCTGTAGTTTCATCATAAATTTTTTTCTATAATCTAGCAAAAGCTTCATTTATAGTAATTCCAGCTGCTATATCATCATTTGATTGATTAGTAGTATAACTAAAATTAGTTAATTGTAATTCACTAACATTCTATTGAGTATATTCAAATGCTCCTGTTGTAGCATTTAAAGTAATACCAGTTAAAACATTTGCTACTGAAGTATTATTTGCATTTAAGGCTAATGAAAGTGTAGGAAGCGTAATTTCATATTCTGTTAAAGCTCCAATATGTCCAAATTTATCAGCTTGTGGATGAACTACTTTAAATTTCCCTCCATGATTTAAAGTAGCATTTGCAGATTGTCCTGCATCATATACATATGATGTTTTATCTGGTTCTGCATGGCCTATTGTAACTTTATCATTATCTGAATCTCCCGCTATTATTATCCATCTATCTCCTGCTGTAAATGTTACTGTATCATGAGTACATTCCGCTTCAAGAGTAGAAGAAACTGAAGTTAAAGCAGTAGTATTATTTGTACTTGCCGCTCCAATAGTGATTTTTCCAAAACTATTTGGCATTGTCCAAGTATGAGTATTTAAACTTGTTAAATGACCTGCTTCATCTTTAGTAATAGAAATTGTTTCAAAAGTTTTTCCACTAGCTTCATCACTTAAACTGCCAGTAGTTGTTGTTGGATCAAAATTATTAGTTAAATGAGAAAATGTTAATGTTTTTGTGTTTTCATCAGCTTTTAATCTAATCCATTTATTTTGTGAAGCAATATTAAGTGTATCTGTAACTGTTGCAGCTATAATATTATGATTTCCATCTGTATAACCCTATAAATCAACATCTGTAACTCCAACATTATTACTATGAGTAAATGTTTTAAAACTATAAGGCAATACATAATTATGAGTTTTATATGCTGTTATATGACCTGCATCATCATGAGTTATATCTTTTAAACTAAAAGCCCCATTTGATAAAGAAACATTATTAAAATCTGTTGCAGTACCATTATTTACATCAGCTTTATCTATAGCTGCCACATAATGATATAATTTAACTGTTCTATCATTCTAATTTACATTAACTTTAATCCAAGCATTGCCAGGATTAATTGTTAAAATATCTTGTGTATTTAAAGCTGCAGTAGTTATATTTGAAGTATGCGCTGCTGCAGTGATTGTAGTTGAACCATCTGATAATGGATCTCCAGTAGTACCTGTTGTTGTAATAAATTTAAAATTAAAAGGAAGAGTATATACATGATCTTGACGAGATCTAATATGACCCGCTTCATCATGAGTTATATCTTGAATATTAATTTGATTATTTACATTTTCTACTGTATCACCAATATCAATATTTAAGTCTGTTAATGCTTTTGCCGAAGTAGTAATTTCTCTTACTAAATGTCCAAAAGTAACAGAATCATCCGTTGTATCTACACTTAATTTCATCCATATATTTGCGGGTTTAAATGTAACTGTATCCTAAGTATTTTCTGCCGCGATAGTTGCTGCAGTATGAGTTAAATCTGTAACTGCTTCTGACGCTGCGCTAGTTGATACAAATTTAAAACCATATGGTAAAGTATAAGTATTAGGATGATCTTCTAACATATGGCCTGCGGCATCCCATACTATATCATGAAGAACAATTTTATCATTATCTGAATTGGAAGTTACATTATCTGCATTTTTATTAGTTATTCGAGCTTCAGTCTAAGCCGCATTCGGACTATGTAATTTATGTCCTATTGTAAATGAATCATTTGTTGGATTTGCAACAAAAGCAATCCACTTATTTGCAGCAGTAATAGTCATTAAATCTTGAGTAGTATCTGCAATTAAAATTCCATTAGTTCTTGTGGTTGCAACAGTACTTCCGCTATCAACTAAATCTGTATCATGATCAACTTCATTAATTAAACTAAAAGCACGATAACTATAAGGTAATGTTTTTGTTTCAATATTGTTACCAACAACATGCCCCATTGCATCAACTTTTGGAGTATATAATAATATTTTATTATTATTATCTGTCGGGGTAATTGCTGGATTTATTGAATCATTAGCATTGTTTTCAGAACCTGCACTTATATAGAAAGGAGTTGCAATGTTCATATTTGAGTTAGAAGTTGTACTTTTTACTGGCTAAAAATTATGATGTAATGTAATTTTTGGATTCCAAACATCACCATTTACATTTAATGTTAGCCATTGCTGACGCATATTTGAAACTTCTTCTACAATAGGATAAATATCAGATTTAACTCCTTTATCAGTAACACCTGGAGTTAAATCATTTGCATTCTTGACAAAAGGAGCTGTCTAATCTTGCATAGTGCTCCAATCTGCACTTGTAATACGACCATAATCATCAGCAATAGTAATACCTAATGGTTTAACTTTTCCGAAGAATGCTACAATATCATTCATCTTATTAATCATACCATTGGCATTTCTTTCATCTCTAGTATAAAGATCATTTATTTCAATGGTACTATTTAATTTAAGAATAAGCCCAATAATTGTATTTAAATTACGAGCAAAACCTTGCATTACTTGTAATTCATATTTTTCGCTTCGTTTAGCTAAAGTTACTGTTGGAGGAATTAATAATGCATTAGGATTCCAAGCAGACCCTTTCTTTAAAACGCCTGCCTTATCTTCATATACATAATACTATTCTCTTGTATATAAGGGAATATTATCAGGAATATTATCCGCTGTAACTAGAATATAATCTGCTGGCTAATCAGTAGGATGCCCATCACTATCTTTTTTATAAATTATATTTCCCTCAGCATCTGTAACAGGAGTATAATAGGTATGAGATTGATAAAAGTTTATTTCTACTGGCTCTGGATCGAATCCAGGATCAACTAATTCAAACCATCCTTGTGTAGTAGGATTTCCTGTAGGATTTATAATTTTTTCATAAGTTAATTCATTATTATCTGATTTATAATAATCTTTACCACTTACAACTGTAGTATCAGAAGTTCTTATATAAATAGGTTCTTTAAAATAGTAATATGGAGCATTATCCGTTGAATATTCTGAATAATTATCAAGTATAATATTTCTTCCATCTATATAATGATATATATGAGGAGAATAAAATTCAGTTACTTTTATAATTCCATAAGGTTCAGCATAATTAAAATTAACTGCTGATCTAAATGGAGCGTTTGGCGCTGGATTAGGATTTGCTCCAAAAACAAAAAATTGATCTTGAGTATCTGCACTAATAGGATCAATTTCACTTAAAGCTTTAACAAGTGAATATCCAGAAACTAAACCAGTAACAGGATCAAGAATTTGTCTATAAAAAGTATCTGTATAAAAAGCTGTTAAATGATATTTTTCACCCTCATTAATTATTACTTGATTATCTGTGACAGGTATTAATTCTACTGTTTTTATGAAATATGTAACACCAGTTCTATAAGCATCATATGAAGGCCCCATAAAATCATAAATGTCTGTAGTATAAACTCCATCTACAGGTTCTTCTGCTCCATCTTTTAAAGTGCCAATATAGTAAACACCTTTTACATAAGTTTCTGCATTTACTTCAGTCGCACGTTCCCATCTTGTAATTTTATGATAAAGTTGAGCATTACCATTTTCATCAAGCTCAGCTTGTGTTTCTGCCGGTAAATAATATTCATCATGAGTTGGTTTTGACTAACGATCTAAGTAATAAGCTCCATTTTGTTTATAATAATAAACGCCTGGAATATAAATTCCATCAAATAAACCATCTGCATAATCTGTAACTCTTATAGGATTCTTTAAAATAAAATAATCTCTATTCGGATCTGGAACATCTCCATTTTCAATTAAGAAATCTCTAGTAGAAGTTCTATAAAAATACTTTTTAGGTTCATATCCATCTGAAAGAGTTACAGGAATTAAATCTCTATTTATATCAATTTCAAAATACTTTTTCTCTGGATGATATTGGAGATCAGAAATATAATCTGCCATTCGTGGATTCATAGATCCATCTGCATTTAAAGCATATGTACTTCCATTAAAATCTTGATATAAATATCTATTTCCATCAAAAGATTGTAAATTTTCTTGTAAAGTAAAATCTTCTCCAGTTTCTAATCCTTTTTCATAATAAATAAGAGAAGGATCGTAATCAGTATTATGATTATTATCTTCTAAATAATTTGCCGCTGGAACATATTCATTAGTCTCAGGATCTATTACATAATAAAGATCTGGAATAAATTGTTCAGGTTTAATATCTGTAACTTGATTATATTGATAAGTTACTTGTTCTGGCTCATAAATATATGTTAAATGTTTTCTCATATATTCATTTGTCGTAGAATTAAAATAAATTCTATTTTCATCAAGTGCAGAAATATTTTCCTATAAACTTTGATTTGAAGCTGGAGTAATAATCATTCCAATTAAATCATGAACAGTATTAATAGCGCCTGAAATTGTATTAACTGCTGCTTTATTATAACTATGAAATTCCTAAGAAACAGGATCTTTACCATTCCCCTAACCTACTAAACGTAATCCTCTTCGAGATAATTTTATTTGAGCATCTTCCCAAGCAATATCTTGATTACGTCTATTTGAAGCAGCAATTGATTCATTTGTTTTTCTACCACCATAAATTAAATCCCACATTTCAGCCACTGCATCACCTAAAGCTGGCAACATTACGCTGAATTCTTGTGTATCTATTTGCGGCACCATATCAATTGAACCATTATGTTGATTATAAACGTGACCACTTTGACCCGAAGCGGTCATTTGAATTTCATTTGTATTTTTCCATCCACTTTGGGCAATATTAGCATTATATTTACCAATATTTGCTTGATTAGGATCAATTATATCTAAACTATATGCGACTTTATTTGATGAAAAACCATCTTTATTAAAATAGATAGCTGCATCAATATCAAATCCATCTTTAGAGACCATCCATTCACTTGCTTCTGGATTATATTGTTCCTATTGAATAGAAGTACCAAAATCATTAAAACCAGCTTCTGATGTCGGAAATTCTGCAGTCCATTGCATTTTAACATCAGAAGGATATAATTTTTTATCTATCAATGAATTTCTCATTGGCATAGTACTACTATCCCCAGACACTAATCCGTTTGGATGAATATAAGGTCCTACTAAATCAGGATTTGCCGCTTTAATACGTGCGCCCCAAGATGCTGACATATGCATCAAATAATAAATATTTGTACTGGTTGTATCAAAATGAGGAGATGTAGGAACTATTTTTGGAGCATCTGCCGCTAATCCAAAAGTAGGAACAACGCTATTTAGTTCAGCAATCATTACATATTTTTCACGACCTGCTGTAAATACTTTTTGCCAAACTGTTGAATCATATCCTCTTCTTGCATCAGTATAAGAAGCTGTATCAAAAGCAAAATTCTTTTGATAAGGTGAATCATTATCATTTGTTAATTGAGTCCATTGATAATATCGTTTAGTAACTGTTTGATCATCAACAAGTTCTTCTTCTTCTGTTATATCATATAACATCCAATACTAAATATCTTCATTTGTACTATATTGATAGCCCGGCGCCAATATACAAACAGCCTAGTCTTGAACCCAATCTTCATAACCTAAACCAGGTCCTTTACTATTTGCAATTAAACCATTTTCTAATATTAAATAATGAGTTTCATTAGACGTATTTAAAGTATCATATTCAGTACGAGTAATACTTTTTACTCTAAAGCCTCCATTTGCCGCCGAATCTTCAATTAATTGTTTATATTGAATTGTTTTTGGTCCAATGTCATAAATATTATGATGTTGTTTTATGACTGTGATAGAACCTTTTGGAATTCCTTCTATTGAAGAATCTGTAGGAGGAACTACTAAAGTATTTTGATCTATTTGAATAAATGGAGCAGCTAATATTGAACTATACATATTTCCATCTACACAATAGAAATCATAATTTTGAAAATATGGATTTGAAGTAGATACAAAATCATCTAGCGTAAATCCAATTGGTGCTTGATCATATTCAATAAGAACATACCGACCGGCATATACACCATCACTACCACAATTTAAATCCATTTCTGCTCTATTAGCATAAATTTTATCAAACTAAAATTGAGTTCGAGAAGTGTTCTTTATATTACCATAAAATCCCATTAGATATCCTCCTCCTAACTCACATAAATTGTATCTATAATTAATCCAGCATTTTTATTATTCTGAATTATATCTATAGATGCTGCATCAAATTTTATTTCATTAATTTCTGTCGCATTTTTCAAGTCTAATTCATAAATTCCAGTACTTCCAATTATAATAGCATCTGTAGTTGCACCATTTAAATAAAAACGAGTACCTGGAAGAGCCTGTATACCAAGTTGAATAATTGGAATATGGCTTCCACCTAGTTTTACAAACTCTCCAGATACTAAATCAGATGGTAATATAGTAGAAGGCTGGTTTCGAGATGAATTGACTTCATAAAAACGATATTGTCTAATTTTATTAGCCATTTAATCTCCTTATCCTCCTTAATAAATTCTATCAACAGCCTTAACAGCATTAATTGTCATCATACCATTATAGGTTAATTGATATGAAATTTTATCTATAATATATTCTCCATTTATCCCGCTATTATCATCTCTAACAAAAATTCTTGTATTAGGCTCCAAATAATAAACAGGCACAGATTGTATTGTAATTGATTCTGTACAATAAGTATACTAATATAAGAAATCATCTAAGGCTTCTTTTGCAGATTTCTTTTGTGTACTTAATGAAAATAAAGGATCCATATAATTTGGAAAACGCACAAAAGCATAACCTGGTTTTGCTGCTTTCTATTTATCAATTTCAGCATCCCAATCATCAGCATCAATAAAAATTACTGTTGGAGTATCTCTATAATAAATAGCTTTTACATCTTTATCATTCACAGCTTTTGGCCGATTTCCAACATTCCTAACATTATAAAGAGAAAGAGATCCATCAACACTATCCAAAAAATCAAACCAAAATGTTAAATTTTGAGGAGATTCTGTAATAGAGGTATTCCATCCAAAATTAGGATTTGGTTCTGAAATTGTTGTATTTTGTGAATCGGCTAATACAACATATCTTTCTTTATCATAATCTCCTTCATGTCTTGTATAATATGTTCTATTAGGATCAAAAGTTCCTCCCTAATCAACATAATATACTTTAGAAGGATCTTTAAAAACAAATAATGTTGTATTATTTTCAAATTGCTAAAGATCTTTAGATGTTACATTTTTAGGTTCATAAACTCCAAAAGTCGTACAAGAGTAATATTTAACTGTAGCATCATATAAAGTACTATTATCACATTGTCTAAAATAATAATATTTTTTTTCAGTATCATTATCTATCATGCCGGCTGTCACATATGCTACATCATAAGTATAATCATAATGAGGATTATATAATTCTCGCCAAAATGAAAATATATCAGTATAATATATTTCATAACCGGTTTGCCCTGTTGGATACCAATTTGGATTATTTTTTGCCACTGTTGCTAAAAAGTCTTTATCATGACCGTGTCTCATATAATCTTTTGCCATTTGATAAATTATTTCTCTCCAATCACAATTATAATTATGATATTGTAAGAAATATTTCCAACGAGCTTCTTTCTCGTGAGCAATTTGTTCTTGATACTATTCTTGCATATCTTCACTTGGAAAAATAGGATTCCAAATATAAGAAGTAAAACCTTGACTTCTTGCATTTTCTACAAAATAAGTCCAATATCTATGTGAACAATATGGATTATGAACTGTTGAATAAAGAGGGCCATTTAAATTACCATCTTCTGTATTTTTAACATCAAAAATGTGTAAATCTCTATTAGCATCCCAAGAAATACCATTAGGAAAATATTTTTGTAAATCAACTTTAGTAAATCCTTGACTATAGTTACCAACTCCACCATCTGGATATTCACCAGCTAATTTATAATATAATTCTCCCCAAGTTTCCATATTCCACCACAAAGATCCTTCATAATTTAATCCATCTGGTAAAATATTTTGTTGGCTACCAATAACATCAATATCTTGTTCATTTTTTTCAAACTCTTCAAGTAATAATTCATATGACTTATAACCTGTAGTATAAACTTCTCCATCATAATTTTTATAATAAACAGGTTTTTTATCTATTGCATATCTGAGATGAATTGGATATGTACTTCCTTTCGTTGTAGATTTATTTCCCCAAATAGAAAAATCATTTTTTAATTTTGCCAAATCTGGTTTATTCTAAAATGAACTAATTAAATTAGCATTTTCAAAAGAATAAGTAACTGCAGAAGTTAATGCATTAGGGGCAATATACTATTCAGAATCTTCATTCGAAATAATATTATTAAAACTTACATTAACAAAAGTTCTTTTCCGCTAAAAATGAAAACGACCATCTATGTCATAAAAATATTCAAAATCACCTAACATATTTTTAATAGGCTCAAGGCATCCTTGAGCAAAAGAATTTCCTACCTAACCTATTAAATCTCCTGGATATGTTAAATCTGTTTCTCTAAAGCCTACAACCTCACCATAAGTAACTTTAAAAACAGTATAAAAAATTCCATTTTCATCAACTACATAAGTAGGTTCTTTTGCATTTTTTAAATAATCTGTTCTTGAATTATAAATAAATTTAGGATCATCTAAACTTATTTTGGTATTAAGTTTAATATATTTTCCATCTTGTTTTTTACCTAACCAATATTGTCTTGTATTTTCTTCTAAAAATATATTACTTACTTCACCACTCTAAACATTCTCAAGAAAATATAAAGGAGTATCTCCTCTATATTCAAGTAATTCTAATCCAACTTCATCTAAATCAGTTATTATTATATTTTGATAAGGCTCGCGCGCATATGCATGAACTCCTTCTGTAATAATTTCTTTAAGAGGAATATCAGTAATTGTAGAAACTCCTTGAGAATCTACAGTTTCTAATTTTCCAAAATCTGCAGTTAATGAATAAATTGCTCCACCAACTCCACCATTAATAAGACACATTTTATCTTGTCCTTGAATAGAAACTGTATAACTGCTAATATTCTAAGTTGTAGAAAAAGATGTAATAATATAAATCCCCTATTTAAACCAAATTATATCTGGATAATCAGGATCTGTTCTATTTTCTACCCCAATAAATAATTTAAATTTAGTATTTAAGCCCCAATAAAAATCATGAATATTCAATTCTGGAGCAATTAAATTTATTGAACAAGTTCTTCGTAAATTTGAAGAGCCATTAACAGATATATTTCCTCCAGTAACATGACCTTCTATTTCTTCAAGATAATTTTCTTCAAAATCTAAAGAAATAATTTTTGCATAAATTACTTTTTCTTTTTGCTGATCTAACTCTTTTAAGAAATTTTTATCTAAAAAAGGATCTTTTTTTACTCTCATATTTCTAATCCATTTTCTTTCTTATATTTTAGAATAGCAGCATCTAAAGCTTTAATATAATTATCATAAGCTTTATCTATCTTCTTTTTCTAATTTATTAAATCTAAAGTATATTGTAACTATTGCGCGCTATTCATTACAATATGACCATTAGATTGAACATATCTATTAAATAAAGTATTCCATCCTGTAGGATTAGTTCCAGTAATAGTATTTTGATAATTTTGATAAGCTTTTTTAACAGCTGGCTAATTATCAAATATATATGTACTAATCTATTCAGAATAACTAACTTCTGTAATTACTCCCATATTAGGTTCTATACTAGTTACTAATTTTACATCTTGAACATCATATTCTTCAGTCTACTCTAAATCTAAAATTTCTTCTCCATTAATTTTAAAAGAAAATAAATCTGGACTTAAAGCATAAATTTTATGATTATATCCATCAAGAATATAACCAGTATAAGGTTCAAATTTTTCATTCTCAATATCTTGATAATAGCCTCGATAAGAGTGAATTTTTCCAACAGCATCATAATAATTGTTTGTTGGTTTTCCATAATTTTCTTCTAAGGAATGAAATACTTCAGTACATCTAATTTCATAAAGCCCAAGCGGCATTAATTTATTTAAAGATACTTGTTGAGTTTTTTCTTTATCTAAATAAAAATTATATTGTTGTAATGCAACATTAGGATTAAATTCATAAGGATCATTACAATTTATAAATATATCCTATAAATCTCTCTTTTTAAATCTAATTACACCAAAATGAGTAACTGAACATCTAGTATCATTAAGATATTTTATTAATTCCTTACGCTCTCCATTTATATCTCTAACTTCTCCAACAAATTGTCTTAATGGGATATCTTTAGCCTAGACTTTAGTAATTGTACCAAATACACTTACTGCTTTAGTATTAAAACTATAAGTAATAGATGGTGATGTAGAAACAAAATTTACATCATAATCACTAGGCCGAATAGCAATCGCAGAAAAACCATTTTGGCTTTCTGCATAATAAGCTCCTGTAACTCCAATTTCAATATAATTAACATCTAACCCTTCTTGAATCATAATAATAGTTCCAGGAACACAATCTTGAATATCTACTGAATAAATTATTCGACCATCATTTATTGGAACCCATTTATTTTCATAATTATTTTCTTCTGCAATTTCAAGTATATTTACAGTTTTCCATCTCGTTAATAATGATAAATTTTCAGAAGGATCTATTAATTTATACTTTTCAAGATTTTGTGTTGTAAATTCTGCAATTTCATATGCAGTACCTTTAAATGAATGTAACATTCTTCCTACTTTATCATTTGGAGTTAAACTAACATTAAGAATTCTTACAATAAAATTACCTTCTGTTGGAGATTTAAAAATTTTAGGTTTACCATTATTTAACCAATCCTAAACACTTCTTTTAAATATTCTCTCAGAAGCAATATTATTGCTTGTTAAATCACAAAGGAAATTATCTTTTATTAACGTATTTTGATCTAAAAATAATCCAGATTCGTCTGTCTAAAATGAAATTAATCCTTGTATATCAAAACTCTTATAATAAACATTTCCATTTCTAACAATAAAAGGATATTTAGCGCCTATGGTTTCAACTTTATTTTCAGGAATATTATTTTTAAAATTAGTAATTTTAGGATCAAATTTAATTTTTAATTGCTGAGTTCCATCATACAAAAAAGCATGTTCGAAATCTGCAAAAACTTCTTCTGACTAAACTCTTTCAGAATAAATATCATATTCATTATATTGCTATAATGAATATTT
>OCTW013411829.1_pt1 | contig 52947 bp, 44 predicted proteins | sample 1539671 | NCBI WGS metagenome assembly OCTW01 (sample SAMN02144230, study PRJEB22623) | gut metagenome | biome: sheep rumen | host: Ovis aries | place: New Zealand | reverse complement strand
AACCCCAGGTCCTAGGGGTCGAAACCTTAGGGTTGATGCGATAAGGTCATAGAGTTTAGCGGATAAAGTCTTAGCTTTCGACCCTTAGGAACTGGGGTTTTGGCGCCCATTTATTAAACCAACGAAGCGAGAAAATCGTAACACGCTGGTATTCAGACAGATACAAAAACGTTTCATAATTCGTGTATTTGAGGCCTTCTATTCTGACTATTTCAAATACGCAAGCCTCAAGAGGGTTCTTGTCAATAAAATTCTAATTAAATGCACGAAAACCATACACATAGGTACAAATTCTTCTTTTTTCTTGCAAAAAATAACAATTAATCTTATATTTGCAATATACAAAACTGAAATATACTCTATCTCTTCATAAGAGGTATATCTTCTACCAGAAAGTATAATAATTAAGTCTAACACCTAAAAATAATTATCAATGGCATCAAAAGACATCGTTTTAGAAACTATGAAAAAAGCAGGAACTCCTCTGAATGCAGGTAAAATCGCTGGGAACCTGCTAATTAATCCATTTTATATCACAACACATTAATTTAGAAACAAGATGAAAGAACTAAAAGGTACAAAAACAGAAAAAAACCTGCTAGAAGCTTTTGCAGGAGAGAGCCAAGCACGAAATAAGTACACTTACTTTGCCAGCAAGGCTAAGAAAGATGGCTATGAGCAGATTGCTGCCATTTTCGAAGAAACCGCTACGAATGAAAAAGAACATGCTAAGTTGTGGTTTAAATATCTAGAGGGTGGTGCTATTCGAGACACTATGAGCAACCTGAAAGCTGCTGCTGAAGGGGAAAACTATGAGTGGACTGATATGTATGATCGCATGGCAAAAGAAGCTGAAGAGGAAGGTTTCACTGAAATTGCTTCCAAATTCCGTTTAGTAGCAGCCATTGAGAAGCATCACGAGGAACGCTACAAAAAACTACTCCAGAATATCGAAGAGGGAATCGTCTTCTCACGTGATGATGACCGTATCTGGAAATGTCGCAACTGTGGACATATCGTTATTGGGAAAAAGGCTCCAGAAGTTTGTCCTACATGTAACCATCCTAAAAGCTATTTTGAAATTTCTGCAGAAAATTATTAATCTATCCTATTACACGGTCTGATAATAGGAACAAAAAGAGGATACGTTAAAAATTAAAAAGGGGGAACAGCCTAAATGACTGTTCCCCCATCACTTCATATAATAATACAGTAAATAGTTATAACAATGCCTCGATATCCTTTTCTAATTTTTCCGGCTTGGTAATAGGTGAATAACGCTCTATTTTCTTACCATCACGCGAAATCAAGAATTTGGTAAAGTTCCATTTGATTGCACTTGTTATAAATCCACCTGCTTGTTTTTTCAAATACTTGAAAATAGGATGGGCATTTTCGCCATTTACATCCACTTTCTTCATCATCTGGAAAGACACTCCATAATTCAACTTGCAAAAGCCACTGATTTCGGCATCACTTCCTGGATCCTGATGACCAAACTGATTGCATGGAAAACCGATAATCACCAAACCTCTATCCTTATATTTTTGGTTAAGAGCTTCCAATCCCTCAAACTGTGGTGTGAATCCACACTTGCTGGCTGTATTAACGATAAGAATAACCTTACCTTCTAACTCCTTGAAATCGTATTCCTTACCATTGCTGGTCAATGCCTTATAATCATAAATTGAACCCATAAGATATTTTTTTTCTTGTTTTTTCAATATTTGTTCGTATTTACGTTGCAAATATAAAAACTATTATTAATATCGCAAGCGATAACAAATACTGTTTATAATTCATTAACTAATATCGTAAGCGATGATAGAAATTCGAAAGATTTATTAACAATACATCGTCAACGATAAGTTAAATCATGCACTTGTGTAATTATAGCTATAAATATCGCATGAAGAATAATAAAACACAGCTTTTCAACTACAGATACTTAATTTTACTTATCTTTGCAGATAAAACAAACCATATACGATAAAAATATATTCAAATCATGGATAGAAACCAGGAAATTATTCGCACCAGTATTGTTGGCATTATTGCCAATATGTTTCTTGCAGCCTTTAAGGCTGTAGTAGGTATCTTTGCCAGCTCCATTGCCATCATCATGGATGCTGTCAACAATTTTAGCGATGCCCTCTCTTCTGCTATCACAATTATCGGCACAAAACTCTCGGAGCGCCCAGCTGATCGTATGCACCCCTTCGGACATGGTCGAGTGGAATATTTTTCTGCTATCATCATTTCGATAATTGTGCTTGTTGCCGGTTTCAGTTCACTCGTAGAGTCAACTAAAAAGATTTTTCATCCCACAGAACCCAACTATACCAACTTTACGCTCATTATCATTATTGTATCTATTGTGGTGAAACTTATATTAGGCCGATATGTTAAGAGTAAAGGCAAGATGCTAAAGAGTGATTCTCTTATTGCAAGTGGAAGCGATGCCCTATTCGATGCCATTATCACACTCTCTACTCTTATTTCTGCTATTATTATGTTGCTCTGGAATGTTTCTATCGATGGTTACTTAGGCACACTTATCTCTATCATTATTATCAAGAGTGGCATAGATATGCTCAAATCACCTATCAACGAGCTCCTCGGTAGTCGTATCTCTAACGAATATATCCAAGAGATAAAAGACGAAGTCATGACTTTCAAAGGTGTACATGGAGTGTTTGACTTAATACTACACACTTATGGGCCCGATACTACCATCGGATCGCTCCACGTAAATGTACTCGATACGACTACAGCTTCTGAAATTCACTTTTTAGAACGAAGCATCGCAGAACGCTTACACGAGAAATTTGGCATCATCGCTACCGTGGGTATCTATGCAGTAAACACAGGAGAAACTAAAGTTGCCCGCATGCAGAACGATATTATGAAACGTGCATTTAATACTGATGGAATCTACTCTGCTCATGGTTTCTTCGTCGACTTTGATACCAAGACTATTACCTTCGATATAATGCCCGAATACAAGGTTAAAGATGCCGAGGCGCTTCGTGATCAGTTTATAGCCTCACTTCAGAACGACTATCGAGACTATCATTTCCATATTATTCTCGATCAAAATTTCAGTGATTAAGCAATACGAGAAACATCGCAATTTAAAATTAAGTTACAAAAATGATGCATACAGCCAAGGATATTATACATGTCTTAACGCTTCAGCAGAATGACAGTCAGCGAGAACTGCTCATGCGTTTCTTCAAAACCGGTCCGGGAGAATATGGTGAAGGTGACCGATTTCTTGGGCTGAAAGTACCACAGACACGCGCTATAGTAAAACAAGCTGATCCTGATTTTCAGCTTCAAGAAATCCACAAACTGTTACTTTCACCCTGGCACGAAGTACGGCTTTGTGGACTACTCATCATGGTAGCTCAATTTGAACGGCTCTCTATCAAACGACTTGTCAATGATGAAGTAGCCATGGCTAAGCGTGATGCCATCGTAAAGACATATCTACAGTATGCTCATCAAGCTAACAACTGGGATTTGGTAGACCTATCTGCACCAAAAATACTGGGTTCCTGGCTGTTACTGCCGACCCATCTTACACAAGAAGAGATTGATGGCAAATCCTGTTCTTCTGACAAACTTACAACCTTAGCCGGCAAACAAGCCATCGTAGACCATCTAGCATATAGCGATAATCTTTGGCGCCAGCGCATGAGCATCGTCTGTAGTTGGAAGACAAGCGCTAAGGGCGATCCTTCATGGTGTCTACGCTATGCCGAAATACACCTGCATCATCCACACGATTTGATGCACAAGGCAGTAGGCTGGATGCTTCGTGAAATGGGCAAGCGCGTAAGCATAGACTTGCTTCGTTCTTTTCTAGAATTGCATGCCCACACCATGCCTCGCACGACTCTTCGCTATGCCATCGAGAAAATGGATGAATCGGAACGTCAAAAATGGATGAAAAAGTAACTTTACACTAAAATAAGAAAGGAATAAGATATGAATTTTCCTAAAATATATAACGCTCCACAGATGATGGAACTGATACAGCAAATCGGATTTCTGCCATTGCTCGATAGCGGTATCGATGGTTTTTCTGCCGAAGACATCGTTGACGAAGACTGTCGATACATCACCTTTCCTGAAGGTGGATGGGATTGGCCGCTGTGGAAGTGGAAAGGACAGATTGTTACAGATAGCCCATGCGTATATGGTAAATTCTTCAATAAGAAAGCTGGTTTTATCAGCCGTGAATGGTGGCCAGATTTCTGTAATTATCGAAGAAGTAAGAACCCTAGACCTGATTACGAGTCCATAGAAAGCGCTATACTTGATGTACTCAAGAATTCGGGTAGTATGATAACTCGAGAATTACGTGCTGCTTGTGGGTTTACTGGGCCTAAGATGCGATCTCGATTTGACAGTTACATTACCCGTTTGCAGATGGCTACTTATATTGTTACCGAAGACTTTGTATATCCTCTTGACAAACACAATCGCGAATATGGATGGGGATGGGCATTACTCAATACACCCGAAGATCTCTTTGGCAAAAGTGCCTGTGAATGCGACTGTTCGCCAGAAGAATCGTATGAACGAATCAAGGAGCATCTACATCAGTTGTTACCCGATGCTAGCGAGAAGCAGCTTGAGAAACTCATGGGGTAAAATGACAGAAAACACCTCACAGGAAGATTTTCTGTTTACTTCAAGATTTGCTCAGCATGCTCCTTTACCTTAATCTGCTTAGGGCCGAATATCTGAATGATAGTACCTTCTTCATCAGCAATAAAAGTGGTACGGAAGGTTCCCATATAAGTACGACCAGCCATTTTCTTTTCGCCCCATACACCCATCTCTTCTACCAATTTCTTTTCGGTATCGCAAAGCAATGGGAAAGGCAGGTTATATTTTTCAATAAATTTCTTATGCGACTTAGCATCTTGAATGCTTACACCAAGTACGACATAACCTAAAGCTAGAAATCGCTCATAGTTATCACGTAAGTTACAAGCCTCATTGGTACATCCCGGGGTTGAGTCTTTGGGATAGAAGTAAAGTACGATTTTCTTTCCAGCCAAATCACTGGTTTTCCACTCTTTTCCATCCTGATCTATTCCCAGGAATTCAGGTAATTTCTGTCCAATTTCCATAGTCTTATATTCTTTTATATATGCATTTCATGCTGATCAAGCATACGATTCATCTCCCGATAACCATAATCTATAATCTGTTGGCTTTTATCGAAATCAAATATGCTATATTTATCCATCGCCATCTCTACGCAAATATCAGGGGGTGTAAGTTGCATAGCCATCTGAGTATTATTAGCTATTGACATGCGAGAGACTCTCCAAGCCATATTAAACGTATTGTCAGAATAGTTAATCTTAAGAAATGGAAAGATACGTTTCACAATCTTCTTAATATCTCCTTGCGATTTCGGATCTTTATGCGCATAAAGCGAAAATGGCTCTTCTTCAGGGGCTGACACATTAACAGCCACTAGAATATCATCTTTAGTTCGCTCCACCCGATTAAGAGGCAGGGTATTATGCACACTACCATCTACCAGTATCTTGTCGCCTAAAGTAACAGGCTTGAAAATGCAGGGGATAGAGATGCTGGCTCGGATAGCTGTCTTAAGCATACCTTCACGAAATACATATTCTTTACCTGTTACCAGATCGGATGCCGAACAACAAAACTTGATGGGAAGATATTCAATGCGCGCTACGCCTATTATTTCATCAAAGAGATTCATCAGTTTTTCACCTGAAAAGACATGGTCAAGTCCCAACGATACATCCATGAGTGACATCATTTCAGTCTTGCTCATATCCAAAATGATAGATTTAAGTTCCTGCAGTTTACCAGCCGCGAAAAAACCTCCTACTAGCGCACCCATGGATGTTCCCGATACGGCATGTATCGTATATCCTCGCTCTAAAAGGGCCTCTATAGCACCGATATGAGCGAAACCTCGTGCTCCTCCTCCACCAAGAACCAAAGCTACATTCTTGCTACGTGGTGGAGTAAGAAAAATATGCTTGAGAAAATTATGCAATACTCCCATTTGTCGCAGTTATCAATATCTTATTATTCGCTACTCCGAATACATATTACCGTACAAATATACTGCATTTTCGTAACACAAAAATAAAAGACAAGTAAAAATTATCGTCTAGCCTTAAAAATGACATACACGATAACAGGGGCACCCATGATTGGAGTAACAGCATTGAGCGGAATAATACTCATTTCACCTGGAAGACAGCAGAGGGCATTGCAGAGCAAAGCGATGGCTGATCCTGCCAACATGGTCCCAGGAATGAGTATACGATGATTGTCGGTTACCAAAAGCATTCGGGCTATATTAGGAACAGCCAGACCAATAAAGGCGATTGGTCCACAAAAAGCGGTTACTACAGCTGTAAGTAAACCTGTATCAAGAAGGAGTAGATTACGAACAAAACGGATGTTGATGCCTAGGTTACGTGCGTAGTTCTCACCTAACAAGAGAATATTAAGGGGCTTTACAAGCACAATACTTAAAGCTAAACCTAATATAACCGTCAGGGCAAAGTATGGCATCTGAGACATAGATACACCTCCAAAATTACCCATACCCCATACCATATACGATTTAACACCTTCTTCTGTAGCAAAAAAATTAAGAAGGGAGACAACCGAACTGGCTAGATAGCCTATCATAATACCGATGATGAGAAGCAGTACATGATCTTTGACTACAGAAGAACAAATAAAGATGATAGCTGTAACTACCATCGCACCGGCTAAGGCTGCCAGTATAACAGCCATAAAACCTGAAATAGAAACGGTTGCTACTGCAATGCTTCCACCAAAAGCAAGCATCACCAAAGCTACGCCCAAACCGGCTCCACTGTTAATGCCAAAGACATCAGGACCTGCTAGAGGATTGTGAAAAGCAGTCTGAAGCAGCAAACCGCTAACGGCCAATGCTGCTCCACTAAGAAGAGCTGTCATCGCTTGGGGCAAACGGGACTCCATGACGATGAAACGCCATGAATCTTTCACTCCACCATTGCCTGTAAGAATGGCGAACATATCGCGAACAGGGATATCTACACTGCCCACTAACAAATTGACCCAAAACAGAACTATAATGCCTGCTACTAATAAACTTAATGCGATGATACTTCGTCTGCTCATATATGTAAATAACTTATTTCAGACGATGATAGTATTTCAAAGTACCAATTTTTAATTCCGGATGGAGAATAATAATCATATCACGTAATACATTCTCTGGATGGAAACCTGATTCCTCAAAAAATGGTACTACCGTACAATTGGCACCAAAAACTTGTCTGTTCTGAAAAGCTTTCAACTGACTATAGCCATGGTATTCTGCCAATAGCTCCTGCATATTGGCTGGATGGTCATTATACTTGAAAAACCAGATATCAGCCTGACCAGCCTTATCAAGTACTTTCTCAAATGACAAACTCAATGATCCTTGACTTTTATTGTCGGCAAAGGCATACTGTCCACCGGCATCCTTAATAGTAGCTGCTGTAGTACTACCACCACCTGGTACATACCATACAGATCCTGTCTTGCGCTCTGTAATAACTACCGGACGTTTTTTGGTAGACATAGCCAAGGCCCTTAGCCGTTGATATTCATGTACTATAGCTGTAAATAAAGCATTTGCTTCTTTCTCCTTACCATAAAGTAACCCATAAAATTTCATCCATTCGGCTCTACCCAATGACGAGGTTTCCATATATTCAGCACACTCTATAAGGGGGATATGAATTTCCTCTAACTTGCCATATCCACCACTATTTTCGAAAGGCGATAAGAGTAGGACTTGTGGCTTGGCATCGATAATCTTCTCAACATCAGCGTTCATTCCATCACCACAATCTGCCAACCTTCTTGCTTTTACTGCTTTTTGTATCCAAGGTATATTGATGTATTTCAAATCACACACCCCCGTAATAGCCTGCTGAGCACCAAGATCGGTAAGAAGCGAACAATGGGTGGTCGTAAAGACAATGCTTCGTTTTACCGGTGTTCGCACTACTGTATATTTCTTAGCTTCTAGAGTGGATACCAGTGCATCTCCCTTTTTGCCTTGGGGCACCAACGCATACTGATGAAGCAACTTGCCTTGACGCCATGGATCAGTTAAATTAGCTAATGTATATCCGTCATACTTAACAAGCGTAAGATGACGGGCATATTGAAGCGAAATCGTATCGCCCTGTTCCTGGGGGGCAGTATTCTTACCACCACAAGAACAAAGCAATACGACAGCTAACAATAGTATATTCCAAATCTGTTTCATCGAGGAATATCTTGTTAAAATGTTAACTTGTTAGTTTGTCAAATGACAATATATTGAATAAATTCTTTCGACAGAATAGATTAATTCAAGAAACAGATGCCATGTGAATTGACACCACCGGCAGAGAACTGACGAACAAATGCACCTTTCTCATCAAATTCGTAAACGATTCCATCATTCACGTAGTCTGATGTGATGAAGTATACATGCTGATTATACTTGTTATAGCTTACACTATATACGGTATTTGAGTTGATGGCTACTGGTACATTTTGGAAATAAGAAGTATTTTCCTTGCCGTCTGCTATAGTATAGGTGAAGAGTGTGGTTGAGACAGCATACGTTTTCCAATCTGTTGCACTATTAGCAGCATAAACTACACCATTGCCCAAAGTAATAGACGAAGCATGACCAATCTGTGTGTATGTATTAGTCTTGGTATCAAGTACACCCCATGGGTTATCATAATAAGCTCCAAAACCTGTAACATAAATCTTGTCACCATCAGCATACAAGCGAGCAGGATCTTGCATCACCTCAGCATAGTTGATGGTCTTGAAGTTACTAACTATAGCTACACGATTATCTTTATAATCTGCTCCTTGTAGGGTTACATAGAGTTTGCCATTATTCCTAACAACATCTTCAGGACGGTCGCCAACCTTCAAAGAATCTACATACTCCAGTTTGTTACCCTTCATACTAATTCGGCTGATATAACCACCATAAGAAACGGCATATACGGTATCGCCTTCTACAGCGACATTACGTACTTGACCCAAGTTCTTATACTTTTCAAAGCTGATACGAGACTTCTCTATACCATAACCATCGAGCAAAGCGACATAGTTGCTCACATTAATAGCTACTACAACTCGATTGTTGTCGACTACCTCTATATCATTACCAGTATCACCCAACTTCTGACCATTCTGAGTAGCATACAAGTCTACTGCGGCAGATTCACCAGTTGCAGACCAGTCAAAATAAGTGATACTAGAATTGTTTTGGTTCATTGAACCTTCATTGAGGATGAATGCACGATGACTTGTAGTCAGTTCTACTTTACCTTCTCCTAAGGAATTCCACTCATCATCACTACAAGATACAAGGCCTAAAACTGCAGGCATCAAGAAAAGAGCTGCATAGATTTTCTTCATTTTCATTGTTAATATTAATTTTTAAAAATAGAATGTTCCTGAAAAAGTAAACTGTCTTCCAGGCATCGGATAATACTGTATAATTTCATACTGCTGGTCGGTAAGATTGGTTACCTTGGCCTGAAGATTCAGTCGGAAAGACTTCAGTTGAAACTCACGATTGAGTGTAAGGCTATGCTCCCAAAAAGCATTCATACGATACTCTAACTTATTTTGGGCGGAAGAATAGCGACTGCCTTGCATAATAACACTATAGCCGATATTGAGCCATGGCGTAGAGAGTACTATGGAACCATTACCACTCCACTTAGGGGTATAAGGCAACATACTATTATAAGTCTGAGAAGTGGTATTCGTCTTATCCAAAGCCTGCTGCCAAGTGGCTGCTGCTGAGAACTTCGCATTCCATCGGCTGGCTATATCCACCTGTGCTCCCATTGTCATATCAACTCCCCAGATATCTACCTTCCCATAATTGGCCATTCGCCATACATAGGTACTTGGGAAAGCTACAATCTTATCGCGTACATCATGATAATAACCATCTACGGTAAACGATAAATAGCGCAACGCCCGATAATGGGTTTCCCAGGTTAATCCGGTACTGTACTGATGAGCTATCTCCGGACGTAGGTTTACATTACCCAGCCTTCGATAATAAAGATCGTTGAAGGTCGGCACACGGAACGTATTCTTCCACATGGCTCTGAAAAATAGCGGTATATGGGCTAATAAACGATAATTCAGAGCGATACTTGGCGTGAAACGTGTTTTGTCTGCCGGTTTATTGCCTGCTTCCACCATTTCGTGAGCATAAGTATACCCTAAACTGCCATTTATTTTAAGACGATTAATACGCCACTTCATGGCTAAAGCCGAAATCGAAGTAAGGCGGGTTGGAAGAGGTACATCATAATTTGTATTGACATACACATTATTCTTCAACTTATTATAGCTGAGATCTTCGGCTATGCTCATATCCAGCCCTTTGGCAATATTCCAGCCTAAGGTGGCCGAACCATAATATTCATCCTGTCGGTCTATATCAACCTGTTCTCCTGAAGGGTATTCAGATCCTACATCACGATATTTATTCCAGGAATGGGTGTATTTCAACCGAGCTTCCAACTGTAATCGTTGATTAAGATGCGCACGATAAACAGACTGTACGAAGAAATCTTCATCCCACATTCGTTCTTCTGAAGGATTGGCATACAGAATAACAGCTCCTGGTAATCCTCTTTGCGAATAATACCAATATGCTTTTACATCAAGTTCGTTGGCATTGGCAAAAGTATGATACAGATTTACTTCTCCCTGCCAACTCTGAATATCACTATTATAGCGATGCTCACGCGTCTTCAGTCTGCCATTAGTTAAGGTATACGGATACTGTCCATCGGCACGCATCATCTTTCCCTGAAAAGATACACTGGTACGCTCTCCTATCCGATGACTATATCGGAAGGCTGGCGAAAAATATCCAAATGATCCTGCCGTAAGATTAACTTTGAGATGATTAGTACGATTAGCTTCAAAATGTGGGCGTTCTGATTTTAGAGCTAAAACTCCAGCTGATACATATTGGCGAGCTGCCAACATAAGTTGATCTTCATCACCTAACGACAGGGAAATACTCGATAGATTATCTGTATCATACCGTCCGATATCAATTTGCCCAGCCTGTGTATTACTCAAGGTTACGCCGTCATAACTTATGGCAACATGATGGGTGCCTAAATTATGAATAGAAACTGTCTTCATACCACCAATACCACCATAATCGCGTACACTGACACCAGCAAATCGCTTAACGGCATCAGCCACATTATCGATACCTAAATCGATAAGATCAGCTTTCTGAATAGTCTGGATATTTGTAGCTGAAGATATGTTACGATGAAGCATAGAAGCTACTACCTCTACATTATCCAATAATATAGAGTCTTTCTGTGCCAGGGCCGTCTGGGCTAAAGCCAACAACCCTATGATAATACCTATTTGTTTTCTCATTCTTCCTCGAGAACTGAAAATAATATTTACGCAATGGCAGGTCTTCTGACTTTACGGCTTTCCAAAATGCGCCTTCCCAAACAAAGTTCAGTGGCATGATGCATTTTAGACAACAACCGCTTACAGCAGCGGGACTGTTCAGGAGTTTCACCTGATTCCCTTTTTAATCAATGGCGGATGAACCTATTGCGGATGCAAATGTACTCATTTTTTTTGAAAATCAGTTAACCTATATGAAAAAACATAAAGAAAGCCCTCAGGAACCTGTATACACAGGCTGCCTGAGGGCTTATGTTGTTTGTGAAAAATGAACTTCAGTTCAGTAATAATATTTGCTTATTGAGCTGGAGTCATCATCACTTCTATCTTGTTACCAGATGAAAGAATAACATTCTTAAGGAATGCTGACAGCTTCTCTGGGGTAAGTGACTTCACAATATTCTTATAGTTGGTATAGCTGTCTACTCCCCAATAATTGTAGTTATAAAGTACATTTAACCAATAATTATTGTTACGTGCATTCTCATCAAACTGCTTAAGCATAAACTCTTTAGCCTTTTGAACATCTGCAGCATCTATCTTTACTGTTGCTTCGCTGACACCCTTCATCATTAAATCGTAAGCCAACTGGGCCTTAGCAGGATCCATCGGACATCCAGCATAGAGTGTATAAGTAGCTTTATTATTGATATCACTATCTACAAAGCCCTGAGCACCAACAGAGTATGCCGCACTACTCTCCTCACGGATCGAACGAAGCAATGCCATATCAAGCACTTTACCAAGCGCATCGACAAGAATATCATTCTCAAGAGTATATGCCAACGGCTTTGAAGTCCAAAAAGCTGTCAATTGTGCTTTAGGAGTATCCATCTTACGCTCAAAATGATTCTTTACCATACCTACAGCAAGGGTTCGTGGGTCTGTATCAGAATTAGCTTTAGTATTCTTATTTGCTGGCAGAGATGCTACATACTGTTTCACATACTCACGAAGCTTTTCTTCATCAAAATTACCGGTAAAGTAGAACGTAAACATACTAGCATCTGCTGTTATCTCTTTAGCCATTTCAAGGATACGATCGTAATCAACCTTTGTCAAATCTTTCAACTCCAATGGAGCAAATCGAGGGTTGTGAACAAAACGAGTTACAGAAACAGAATCGTCATATACCTCTTCTGGCTTCAGGTTCTTATTCTTCAACTCCATTTCCACAGCATTCATCATCATCTTGAATGACTTTTCGTCTTTCTTAATCTTAGTAAAATAAAGGTAAGCCATCTGCATCATGGTTTCCATATCTTTAGGCGTAGAGCTACCCGAAACTGTAGTATTATAGAGCGACATACCAAGGTCTGCATTGGCACGCTTACCAGCGAGTACTTTGCTCAACTCTGTGCTGGTAAAGTTACCGATACCAGAATAGCCGATAACTTGATTAAAAAGACGATTATTTATGAAATCTTTCTCACCGTAGCGATTGGTACCGCCCTTGGCAATAGCATTCATTTTAACCTGTTCATTTTGGAAATCGGTCTTCTTCAGGATAACCGTTACACCATTAGAGAGAGTCCACTTCTTAAAGCCTAATTTCTTGTCTTCTGTCTCCTTTACTATTTCACCTTTGGCTGGAAGTTCTGCAATCAATGGTTCTTGCTTTACATGGTCTACCCATGCTGTAAGCTTCTCTGAACGAGCCTCCTTGATGGCATTCTTCAGCAGATCTACAGTAATATAATCTGTTTTGCCTTCCTTTTCCTGCTCCTGTGCTATAACGACAAGATTAGTATCCGTATCTACGATAAGCTGTTTCGCCATATCATTAATCATCTCTACAGTAAGCTGTGGAATAATGCTACTGGTGAGTCGATACTGGTCTTCAATAGAAGGCATTGGCTCATTCTCCAGATAGTTACTTACATATTGATTATAAAAAGTAGTATTTGGAGTCATCTCACGATTAGCATACATACTCTCTGCTGCACTGATAATGCTACTCTTAACACGGGCCAACTCTGTCTCTGTGAAACCAAACTGACGGGCACGCTCCATCTCACGGACAAGAGCCTTTATCGCTTCTTTAACCTGGCCATCTTTAGGAACAACACCACCAGAAAAAGCATCCTTGGTCTTGCTAATGATATAATTACCATCAGATACTGATGCTCCTACGAATGGACATAAAGAGTCTTGAGCCATTTCCTGATAACGAGCATTAAGCATATTGGTCATAATCGATTTGATATAACCATTTATCATATACATCATATTGCTCTTCAGTGAATCAGGATAAACGTCATGCTTATGCATCATCTGAATAACGGTATAAGCCTGCTCTTTATCCTTAAAGGTAACATAAATCGGCTTGTTGTTATCAGGTACCTGCTCGTCTACTACCTGTGCTGCATGAGCAGGAACTTTAGCATCGGCCCAAAGAGCCTTGATTTCGGCCTCAACATGATCAACATCAATATTACCGACAACTATAATAGCCTGGTTATCTGGACGATACCACTTTCTATAATACTGACGGAGTACCTTTGGCTTAAAGTTATCGACAATACTCATCAAGCCAATTGGCAGACGATTGCCATACTTACTGCCTGGATATAACTGAGGAAGATAATTCTCATAAAATCGCTGTCCTGCACTGGCACCCATCTGCCATTCCTGATGAACCACTCCACGCTCCTTATCTATTTCCTTGGCATCCAGTGTAAGGTTACCACTCCAATCTCTCAAAACCAAAAGACATGAATCGAGAGCTGACTGACGATTAGTTGGAACATCGCAAATACGGTATACGGTTTGATCAATAGAGGTATAAGCATTCAGATTACTACCAAATTCGACTCCTAAACTACGGGTAAAGTCGATTATACCATTCCCTGGAAAATGCTTACTACCATTGAAGGCCATGTGCTCCAAGAAATGAGCCAAACCTCGCTGATCATCATTTTCTTGAATAGATCCTACTCGCTGAGCGATATAAAAATTAGCTACGTTTTTAGGATACTCATTATGACGAATATAATAAGTTAGTCCATTACTCAACTTACCAACTCGTACATCTTTGTCTGCAGGAATTTGTGCAAGTTGCTGAGCCTTAACAATAGTTGTGGAAGATAATAAAGCTACAACTACAAAAAAACTTCTTAATTTCATCGAATTATATTAATTGATATAGAATAATATACAAAGATATCACTTTTTATAATCCAAAAAGTGATATCTTGTCAAAATTTAACAAATATGTAAAAAATAAATTACCACACTAAATTAAACCATTTATTATTGATGACCTGTATATGGGTAAAAAAGCGATAGGCTAACCAATAATTAAAGGCTATCAACCCTACAATAATAACATCAAAAATAGAAACGATTATCTCTAAACCTGACGAACTCATATCTGCCAAATTTATATTGAAATCAGATTTATCCAAAACACTAGCTATAAAGATTGTGAGGAAAAACATGGTAATGGAGGTTAACACCCAAGCCTGCTTGCGAAAGAAGGTTCCACCAAGGATATAGACGGAATGAATATAAATGACACCCAAGAACAACGTGAAGCCTAATAACCATGATAACAGATCCGTACTCTCAATAAAACTATTACCTATCGTAAGATTCGAAAAGAACTGTATATGTGTTATCACAAAACCTGTTTGATCGAATGGGAAAAACAGAAGTGAAAAGAGCCATTGTAACACGTCTGCCGCAAGTAGACCTACGACAAAAGCTCCCGTATAATAGAGCGTCACAAACATAATTCGAGAGATAAACTTCTCGAAATTACTAGCTGGCAAGGTCAAAAAATCAATAGTCTGCTGCTTGTTGCGCACATTATTCAAAATTGATGATTGCATAAATATCATAAAAGTAAAAAAGCAACCGATTACAAAATCTGCTTTATTGCTCAACTCGTTTTGAAGACTATCAGATTGAAATGGTAGAAAAGGTATAACTTCTAAAAAGAAGTCTACAAGAAAGATAACAAAAAAGAAAGAAGCTATCTTAGTCAAAACGGGTAAATTATAATAGAACGTCCATTTCAGGAGTTTAACAAATCGATTGAAATCAAATGTTTTCATAATAAGTATAGCGTAAATTAAACATTTTAGTTATTACCAGTTCACCCAGCGATTGTTGACAATTTGCAAACGGGTGAAAATACGATAGTCCATCGCATCAGGTTGGCAAATCGTTTGAAATTAAATGATTGCATTGTCTTCTTTTTTATTGACTATTTCAACATACCTTTCGTTGCCGCATTGAAGAAGAGTTCCAGATTAATCGTAGTTTCATCTTCATCAGCTTCTCGCAAAGTAATAGCAGCATTGCCTTGTAACGAAGGTTCGGCATAGAGCACTCCCTCCATATCCTGTGGGTTGCGATAACGAAAACAGTACTTGTCTGTTATATCTGCTACGGATGAGTCTACCAAAATCTGGGAATTATCAAGTATAACGATATGATCAAGCAAACTCTCAATATCATGTACCTGATGAGTTGAGATAATAAGAGTGCTGTCTTCCGTCATATTTTGGGCAACTACTTTGCGGAAAAGACTCTTTGATGGTATATCCAACCCGTTGGTAGGCTCATCCATAAGCAAATAACGTGTTCCTGCCGCAAGGGCAAAACTCATATATACTTTTTTCTTCTGACCCATAGATAGTTCTTTCAAATTAGGCTCTTCAGGCAACTCAAAATCAATGAGACATTTCTTCAAGAGCTCCCGACTAAAGTTAGGATAGAAAGCTTCATTCATCTTGATAAACTGCTTCAAACTAATTTTAGGCATATCATATTCTTCTGGTACAATAAATATGTCCTGAAGAGTAACGGGATTACGATCTGATGATTTAATTCCATCAACAAGCACTTCTCCAGACTTCGGACGAAGCAAACCGGCTATCAAGTAAAGCAAAGTACTTTTTCCCATACCATTCTTGCCTAGAAGGCCATAAATCTTATTTTCGTCAAAATTTACACTTAAATTACCATATACCTGATGACGAGATCCTGGGTAAGTGAAATTGATATTTTTAACTTCAATCATAGTTTTATTCCGAATTAATTTTTTTAGAAATCATTTTTTCTTTTGATCCACTCATCTTCGATATCTCGAATATCGATGTTCAGAAGTTTCATCTGTCTAAAAAGTTCAGGCAGTGTTCCTTCAAGGAAATTCTTTTTACGAGCGGTAATAATAGCTTCCTTGGCTTGCTCACTAACAAAATAGCCGAGTCCACGCTTGTTATATATAATATTTTCTCGTGCCAGCAAATCGTATGCTTTGACCGCCGTATTGGTATTCACCTCTAACGTCACAGCGTATTCCCTTACACTGGGAATACGCGAATTAGGTCCATAGATACCCGATACTATCTCATCACAAAGCCTTTCTGCCATCTGAACATATATAGGTTTGCCATTGTTGAAAATCATATTTTTATTTTATTATCATGTCTATTTTAACAAAGCATAGAGTACATCGCTACCTGGATTCATCATAAGGAAACCATCTACTCTCGCAAAATCATTATTTTTTTCGTCCCATTTATAGGTATCCACTGCCATCATACCGTTAGCAAGTGTTTCGTAGGTCATTAATTCATCAGCCTGCGCCAAGCTATTGTGCTTAGCATCCCAACGGCGACGAGTTACACTGTAACCTGCTATATCGTAGCTAAAATCAAGTACATAAGAAGTTTCCCACTTACCTGCCTTGTAAATCTTAGCTGTCTTTTTAACTAATCTATCTTGATCATCATAAGCATATTCATACTGCAACTTATGCTCAAGGATATTTTCTGATACATCAAAAACATTTACCATGGTAACATGGTCTTGATCAATTGCTACATTATAACAAAAGCCATTAGGCTCTGAACTGTTTACCAAATTGAAAAACATTGTTGCTACTGTTGCTGCTGTAATAATTGCTTCCATAACTTTTGATTTTTAAGTGGCTGACCGTTTTATGAGTCAGGGGTGTTATTAGTTTGAATTAAATTTTTATTATTGATTACTAACTCTTTTGCTCTCCAGTAGTAGTGTACTACTATTGTAGAACACTGCAAATATAGAATAGATTTCAATAAGCTGCAATAGTTTAGAGCAAAAAACAATAATTTTTCGTTATGTTTTAACATTTGAAAACCTTTCATGGTATAAATCCAAACAAATTTAACTATAAATTAACCGTTTTGTACTATTACAGTAGTACACTATCATCTACCATAACAGCTCATGAAAACGAATACGATTCGCCTAAAAATAATGAAGGCACGACATGCATTCATATCTGTAATGAAAACATATCGTGCCCTCAACAATATAGTAACAAGCCTGTTTAAGCAGTGGCAGGTACTTTAAAACTTTTGAGCCAACTTCCCCGATAAAGCAATGCTAAAAAGGCCAATCCGCGGCAAGTTAATTCTATTGCCATAGCAATCCATACCCCCTTTAACCCCATGCTCTGTGCAAGGGTATAGGCCAACGTAAGTCTTACCATCCACATACTGCAAAGATTAATCAAAGCAGGTTTGATAGCATCTCCTGCTCCTACGCTAATACTATATACCACTATGCTAGCAGCAAAGAATGGTTCAGCAAAAGCCTCTATTCGTAAAACAGAAACGCCCAAATTTTGAATCTGCTCAACTGGCGTAAGGAGTGCCATCATTTCGGGCGCAAAGATATACATCACAACTCCCATAAAAGCCATTACTATCATACCCAAACCTACGGTCATATGGGCAAAATTCTTGCACAAATCCATTCTATTAGCACCGCGTGTCTGCCCTACCAGTGTAGAGGCTGCTTCACCGATACCATACCCCGGCATATAACAAAGACTTTCTGCCGTAATAGCAAAAGAATTGGCAGCTATAGCAACATTACCCAAAGGAGCCACAATGAGTGTACTTACAATCTGAGCACCACTCATCAGTATATTCTGGGCTGCCATTGGTACACTAATCTTGGCAGCTATCTGCAAATAACTGGTTATCCATCGGAAAGGTTCATGATCTTGATGCAAGGCTAACATCTTATTTTTCCATGCTGCCATGTACAACATAGGAAGCGACGTAACGATATATGCCGACATCGTACCTAATGCAGCCCCTATAACGCCCATATTAAGCATGTAAATAAAGAGGTAATTAAAGCAAACATCAAAAACACACATCAGGCCACTCAGAAAACTTGGTGTTTTCATGTTACCCGAAGCTTTCAATATTGCACTGGCTAAATGAAACAAGAGTACAAAAGGAAGTGTAAACGCATAAATCAAAAAATAACTCGATGATAATGTAGCTATGTCTGCACCACCTCCTAGCCAATACGGAAGAGGATTGTGAACGGCTATACCCACCAAACTCATGAGTAGACTAAAAGACAAGCCACAAATCAGAGCATGACGAAATACTTGACGAGCACGAACAAAGTCATTGGCTCCAATAAAATGGGCCACCTGCACAGAAAATCCAGATGAAACCGCTCCTAAAATACCTCCCATCAGCCAAGTTGTAGATTCTATCAAACCGATACTAGCTGAAGCTTCGGCACCCAAATGACCTACCATTGAAGCGTCGATAAAAAACATCATAACCGTAGTTACCTGTGCCAACATAGAAGGGATACTTAATCCTACTATCAAATTAAGTTTCTCGCCATTCGTCATAGGCAGACCATTACGGATAGCTGCCATTAAGTGCTCTGTATTACTGATTTTGCTCATACCCTAAAAAGTGCTGCAAAGTTACAGCAAATATGCAGGATAACAAAATATCAATTGAGGTTTTATGTACCCATTTTACAGAAATCATAAAATAAAAAGAGGATTCCCTTTATAGAGAATCCCCTTAGTAACAATAGTTTATTCCAAAAATCATTCGTTTAGCAATCGGTTTTGCTTGACATAAACTACAGGAAGAGCTGTACCTGGACGGGAATAGCCATCCAAGGTAATATCAAATACCAAAACCGAATAAGCTGGAATTTCGTCTGTTGCAGTACTACCGTAGCCTAAATTGTAAGGTATATATACTTTCCATCGATCACCGATATGCATATATTGCAAAGCTGTAGAAAAGCCTTCAATTACACCATTGACCGTAAAAGCAGAAGGTCGCATAGTACTTTTATCATAAGCACCAGACCAACTCTGATCAAAAATGTAACCTAACTCAGCATCGTATGGCGAAGTATAACTGGTTGATTTCAACAGATAACCTCTATAGTCTACCAATACAGAATCTGTAGACATAGGACATCCACTACCTGTACCTTCTTGAAGCACCTTAACAAGAATATTATCCGTTACATCATTTCGCACAGATTCAGCAAATGCATATGTATGGATAATCTTCCAACTTGTATCACCTTTATCGATGCTATCTTTTACTGCAGCATATTTGCTAGCAAAATAGCTATCGTTAGTGGCCTTCCAGTTCTGGAACTCCTCTACAGTACCATCAGCCTCGCTACATGATGCCAGTACAAGTACCGACACCATCAGCATGACGAATAATTTAATAGTTCTTAATTTCATTGGCAACCTTCTTAAGTAAAGAGGTGATGCTTACGCGATCCTCTATGATAGAACGAAGCTGGTCAATATCTACACGCTCCTGCTCCATAGTATCACGGAAACGCAATGTAACCTTATGATCCTTTGGAGTTTCGTGGTCTACAGTTACACAGAATGGTGTACCAACTGCATCCTGACGACGGTAACGCTTACCGATAGAATCTTTAGGATCACCATAATGTGTATTAAAGTGGAACTTCAAATTGTCTACGATTTCATGAGCCAACTCTGGCAGACCATCTTTCTTATCCAATGGGAAGACAGCACACTTCACTGGTGCTAATGCCTCAGGCAACTTCAAAACAACACGAGTCTCACCATTTTCAAGAGTTTCTTCTGTATATGAATGACACATTACGCTCAAGAACATACGGTCTACACCAATAGATGTTTCTACATCATAAGGTACATAGCTTTCGTTACGTTCAGGATCAAAGTACTTGATACTACGACCTGAGAATTTCTCATGCTGACTCAAATCGAAGTCTGTACGAGAGTGAATACCCTCAACCTCCTTGAAACCGAATGGCAAGTGGAATTCGATATCGGTAGCAGCATTCGCGTAGTGGGCCAATTTTTCATGATCGTGATAACGATAATTCTCATCACCCATACCTAGAGCCTTATGCCATGCCAAACGAGCCTTCTTCCAGTATTCAAACCATTTCATCTCTGTTCCTGGCTGACAGAAGAACTGCATTTCCATCTGCTCGAATTCACGCATACGGAATACAAATTGACGAGCAACAATCTCATTACGGAAAGCTTTACCTATCTGACAGATACCAAATGGCAACTTCATACGACCTGTTTTCTGTACGTTCAGGTAGTTAACAAAGATACCCTGTGCTGTTTCAGGACGCAAGTAAATCTTGTTTGTTGCATCGCTTAAAGAACCCATCTCTGTAGAGAACATCAAATTGAACTGACGGACATCGGTCCAGTTCTTGGTACCAGAAATTGGATCAACAATACCCTCGTCGAGGATAATCTGCTTTAAAGCAGCGAGATCTGGTCCTTGCATAGCCTCAGTATAACGAGCATGCAACTCGTCACGCTTCTTTTGATTCTCAAGTACACGAGGATTAGTAGCACGGAACTGAGCCTCATCAAACTTATCGCCGAAACGCTTAGCAGCCTTTGCTACCTCTTTAGCAATTTTCTCTTCATACTTGCCAATCTGGTCCTCTATCAGATTATCTGCACGATAACGTTTTTTTGAATCACGGTTATCAATCAATGGATCGTTAAATGCATCAACATGACCAGATGCCTTCCATGTTGTAGGGTGCATAAAGATACTAGCGTCAAGACCAACGATATTCTCGTGGAGCAACACCATACTCTGCCACCAGTACTGTTTAATATTATTTTTGAGCTCTACACCATTCTGACCGTAATCATAAACGGCTGCAAGGCCATCATAAATTTCTGAACTTGGAAAGACAAAGCCATATTCCTTACAATGACTTACAATCTTCTTGAAAACATCTTCTGCCATTTTTATCTTAAATTTTGATTGTTTCCTATTTTTTCTAAATTTAGCTGCAAAGATACAACTTTTTTTATAAAAACGGCAAGAAACACGTTCTTTAGCTAACATTAACGAATATCTAGTAAAACCATAAGAATCAGAACAAACCGTTTTTTGCACATTTCGTTTTTTTTTTTTATCTTTGCATGAAAATTACGTAATTAAAAATCCTATGGACGACGATAACATTATAAACAACGACGACGAGGTAAAAGACGACGATGTCATAGAAGAAGGCGATCAGGATGAAACATGGTCAGAAGACAGCCATTCTGATTATAAACCAGTTGATCGTTTTGACGCATCCGCTGTACACCACTTGTCAGGTATGTACAAGAACTGGTTCCTCGACTATGCTTCGTATGTTATTTTGGAACGTGCCGTTCCCCATATTGAAGATGGTCTCAAGCCAGTACAACGACGAATATTACACTCTATGAAACGTATGGACGACGGACGCTATAACAAAGTAGCTAATGTTGTCGGACATACCATGCAGTTTCACCCTCATGGTGATGCTAGTATTGGCGATGCGCTCGTACAGTTAGGACAAAAAAATCTTTTGATTGATACTCAAGGTAACTGGGGTAACATCTTAACGGGCGACCGTGCTGCCGCTCCACGATATATCGAAGCCAGACTGTCTAAATTTGCACTTGAAACCGTTTTTAATCCAAAAACTACCGAATGGCAATTCTCATACGATGGACGTAACAAGGAGCCTATCACGCTCCCTGTAAAATTCCCATTGCTCTTGGCTCAAGGTGCAGAGGGCATTGCTGTAGGTCTATCTTCCAAGGTTCTACCTCACAATTTCATAGAAATCTGTAATGCAGCTATCGCTTATCTCAAAGGTGAAGACTTCCATCTCTACCCTGATTTCCCTACTGGTGGTTTTATTGATGTCAGCAAATATAATGACGGACAGCGTGGTGGCGTACTTAAGGTACGTGCCAAGATTGAGAAAGTGGACAATAAAACACTTGCTGTTCGCGAAATACCATTCAGTAAGACCACATCGACATTGATCGAATCGATTACCAAGGCTGTAGAAAAGGGAAAAATCAAAGCGCGCAAAATTGAGGACAATACCTCTGCACAAGCAGAAATTCTGATTCATCTTGCTCCTGGAGTTTCTTCTGACAAGACCATGGATGCTCTCTATGCATTTACAGACTGCGAAATTAATATTTCTCCTAACTGTTGTGTCATCGAAGACCAGAAACCTTGCTTTTTGACTGTAAGCGATGTTCTTCGCCATTCTGTCGACCGCACAATGGGACTTCTGCGTCAGGAATTACTTATCCGTAAGCATGAACTCGAAGAACAGTTGTTCTTCAATAGCCTAGAACGTATTTTCATCGAAGAACGTATTTACAAAGAGCGTAAATTTGAGCAGGCAAAAAATCAAGACGAAGTTGTTGCTTTCATCGATAGCAAATTGGAGCCTTTCAAACCTTCTTTCATCCGCGAGGTTACTCGTGAGGATATCGTACGTCTCCTCGAAATTAAGATGCAACGTATCCTAAAATATAATAAGGATAAAGCAGACGAGCTGATTGCTAAGATTAAGGCCGAAATCGCTGAAATAGAGAAAGACCTCGCCAATATGGTTGGGGTTACTATCAACTGGTTTGAATATCTCAGAAACAAATATGGAGAGGGCCACGAACGTCTTACCGAAATACGAAACTTCGAGAATATCGAGGTTACCAAAGTGGTAGAAGCTAACCAAAAGTTGTATATCAATCGCCAAGAGGGATTTGTCGGTACAGGACTCAAGAAAGACGAATTCGTTTGTAACTGTTCTGATCTTGATGATATCATTATTTTCTACAAGGACGGTAAATTTAAAGTGATTAAAGTAGCCGATAAAATATTTGTAGGCAAGAACATTCTGCATGTGCAGGTATTCAAGAAGAACGACAAGCGCACCATTTACAACTGTGTATATCGCGATGGCAAGTTAGGTTGGTACTATATCAAACGCTTCAATGTAACTAGCATGACCCGCGACAAATTATATGATATAACTCAAGGAAAACCTGGCAGTAAAGTAAATTACTTTACAGCTAATCCTAATGGTGAAGCTGAAGTAATTAAGATTACCCTCGACCCGGATCCTAAGAAGAAAAAACAAAATATCTTTATCGAAAAAGATTTTGCAGAGATAATTATCAAGGGACGTGCTGCCAAAGGTAACCTTCTTACTAAGGGCTCTATTCATCGTATAGGCCTAAAGAGTCACGGACACAGCACATTAGGAGGACGAAAAGTTTGGTTCGACCCAGACGTGAAACGCCTTAACTATGATGAGCATGGACGATTCCTGGGTGAGTTTAATGATAAGGACCAAATCTTAGTAGTTCTTGATAATGGTGAATTCTACGTTACCAACTTTGATGTCAATAACCATTACGAGGATAATATCTTGAAGCTCGAGAAATGGGATGAACACAAGATATGGACAGCAGTTCTTTATGATGCCGACAATGAGGGCTATCCTTATGTGAAACGATTCACCATGGATGCCAGCAAAAAACATCAAAACTTGATGGGTGATAACATCAATAGTAAACTTGTCCTTCTTACTGATGTTGCATTTCCGAGAATCCAAATTACCTATGGTGGTGTAGATGCTATTCGTCCTGCTGAGATAATAGACGCAGAGCAGTATATAGGCCAAAAGAGCTTCAAAGCTAAAGGTAAACGTATCTCTATTTATAAAATCGACAAGATTGAAGAATTGGAGCCTACCCGATTCCCGGAACCAGAAACAGAAGAAGACACTGATAACGAGAAAGAAGAGGTAGTAGAAAACCTTGATCCGGATGCAGGAAAAAGCCAGCAACAGGTAATAGACGAGATAACCGGTCAGCTTAATCTTTTCCCTGAAGATGACGAACAATAAAATTGTAGATACTTTAAAGAATAAATCCTCACAATCTTCCTGATTCGTGAGGATTTATTCTTTAAAGTATCTACATTATTTATAAAGAAAATATTTTCCTCCCTTACCATACGCATACATATTGATGAGTTGAAGAATATACTCAGCATTCTGTCGTACATGCTCCGTATCCCCATCATAGCCATTGACTAGAACGACAAGATGTGTGGTAGAAAGTCTGATACGTGTACGCTCATGATCAGAAGTTGGCGTACCTACGCCTCCCTCAGCATCACGATACACTGGCAAACCCTCGATATTAATCATACCTCGTCCGATACCTTCATAAGGTTCACCAGCCCTGCCTATACCAAGCGTAAGTGTATCGCCCACAAAATAATCAGCATCAAAACCACCTATACTATTACCAAAAACAATACTTGCCAGATTCAACATATCTACCAAAGTATCGATCTGATATAAGTCTTTTCCTTGAATCATTCTTCGGACAAGCGCTTCTGCTGCCGGACGATAACGCGAGGGATCTTTACCACAAGCTTTGTATACCTTTCGTGTAGCTGCAATGCTTGGAATTTCTTTAAGACTCTCCGTGGTTAGAGATGCCTTAAAAATATTAGCCTGCTGACGAATATCACTCCACAAATCTTGACAAAACGGACTATTCACTACTTGAGCTTCTACACACGCTCCCACAAAGTTCGGACATACCGATTTGATTTCTTCACTAACTATAATATTCATAAAATTCGTTCTTTCAGGCACAAATATATAAAAATAGGCTCAGAAAATTGTCACAAGAGAATATTTTTCCGTCATCTGAGTAAAAAAAATTAAAACATGGGCCGACTAATGAACACATACCTCTCAAAAGCGTTTTATTCTTAATGCTACACACGATTGTTACATTTATTCTCATATTCTCAATTTGTCCTTTATACATCTGACAACATACTTACGACAGCTATATTCCTAACAACAAAGACAAGTTTCTGTCATATATAAGACGAATATCCGTCAAAATAACATCGTAAGAATAAAAAAAAGAAAAGACTGCCCAAGATCAATAAAAAAAATATATCTTTGCTAAGTTAACTTTGAATTTTATACAACATAATGAATAGAATAATAACTACACTTTTCGTTTTATTATCCTCACTTATCGTTTTCGCAGATGATGACACCGAAAAATTTAATTTCCATATAGGCTCAGAGAATGGATTGACAAGCGATATTGTTATGGATATTGCATTCGATGGAGAAGGCCTTGCATGGGTTGCCACCTATACGGGCGTAAACCGTATTGCAGGTGGACACATCATAAATTATAGAAAACAAAATAGTAATATCGCCAACAATCAGATTATGAAATTATGCTATAACAAAAAGTATAATCTCATGATGATGGGTACACAAGCCAATGGTTTAACATATTACAATTTTAAGACAAGAGATTTCGAATCATATACAGAAAAGGATGGTTTGCCAGATAAGCATATTATGGATGTAAAATGCGACAGAAATGGCAAAACATGGATCTTAAGCAAAAACGGTCTGATCAGTTGGTTCGACTATTCCACAAAAAAATTTGGTATTCTTAACAAAAACGAGCCCCAGCACCCGATTAATCTAGTTTCATGTATAAACGTAGATACTCGCGGATGTATCTACATCGGTCATCACCAAACAGGACTTAATGTCTACAATCCTAGGACTAAAAAGAAAAGACATTATCTGGACAATATAAGTATTTCTCAAATATTCTTCGATCACAAAGGTCGATGTTGGTTGGTTACTTCTAAAGGACTAACTCTGCTCAATTTAAAAACCGGCGATGCCAAAACGTATACGGTTAATGCAAATCATCAAAATTCAGAAGATAACTACATACACTATATATCAGAAACTACCGACAAATCTCTTGTAGCTTGTACAAATGATGGACTTGGCTATGTAGACCTCAAGAGGAATAGTATTCCAACAAAAGATGACCTGTATTTTTATAAGATAAGCAGCCTGTTTGGTGGCCAACTTCCTATACCGAAATTGGCATTACAAGATAAATACGGAAACCTCTGGATGGCAGGACGTGAATATGGTATCGATATTATCATGTACAACAGTACACCATTCCATTTACTACAACCATTCGCCAACATAAATCTAGCTGGAGTCTACAGCCTGTGGGCTGGTAAATATGATGTCTGGGCAGGTATGCAAGATTTATTCGGCCGAATCGACCAAGATAACCATCTAGTAGAAACCATCAGCATATTACCACATGTAAAATCGCCACAAGAACGTATTATTGCCATAAAACGCAGTAAAGATGGAATCATGTGGCTAGGTACTCTTCAGAATGGTGTATTAAGATATAATACCAACAATAAAACATGGCTATCACAGCCAGAGGGATTAGAACAAGGGCAGATACGCGACTTTCAACCTGATAAATACGGAGGTATGTATGTTTCTACCTCAACAGGACTTTATTACGTGAAAGATAACAAAAGTAAAAATCTCAATTTTATCTATAAATATTGTCCACCTATAGCCATGAAAACAGTCTTCATAGACAAAGATGATAAGCTATGGGTAGGAACATGGGGATATGGGCTGCTTATATTCGACAAACAGCACAAACTCATATTCAAGAAAGACTTGGCTGCAGGTTTGGCCAGTGATGTCAACCAGTTCTACTATGACCGAGATGGATACCTGTGGATAGCAACCTCAAACGGCCTCTTCTGCTTCGATAACATACGCAATTTGAAGAAGATGAAGCACTATATTTCAGAAGATAAAGAAAGAGAACTCAATTATAAATCTGTGACCATGGACAAGACGGGGCACATTTGGCTTACGACACCAAGCTCTATCCTCTTCATGAATCGATATGGGGGAAAATTAGAAGAGTACGACTACCGTAATGGTTCTTCTTTTGGGGTTTTCCACACGGGTGTAGCTGAAGCTACAGCCAATGGTTTGGTTTACTTCGGATCATCAAAAGGCGCTGTATATTTTAATGCCAGCGAAGCCCTTACCCCACAAAAACTTTCACCTCTACATATCATGTCCATTGATGAATTTGTGCCTGACGAAAACGGTAAATATACTATCGATGCTGGCCATAATACGATTACCGTACGATTCATGCTCGAAAACATCGCGCAAATTAACAATGTGGTATACCAATATTATATAGAAGGAATGACCAACAAATGGGAAGATACACCTGGACATGCAGATATTACAATAGAGAACTTAGCCCCAGGCGACTATGTTATCAAGGTAAGAGCCAAGGCCAAGAGTCAGTCATGGGACATGGCCGTAGTAACATCTGTAAATGTACACATGAAAGCCCACTGGTATTGGAGTTGGTGGTCAAAAACAATATATATGCTCTTAGCCTTCGGGCTCTTGGCATATGCAGTCAGGGAATATAATAAATATAACAAGAATAAAATCGCTCAATTGGCAGAAATCAACACCAACAAAGATCGTGTGAGATTCTTTACAGGCATTACACATGAACTCTATACTCCATTAACACTAATCAATGCGCCTCTGGAAGAACTTAAATCTGCAAGGAATATGTCTGTAAAGGAACAAAAGCAACTCAAGATGATTTCTGATAACGTGGAGCGTTTAATGAATCTCATTAAACAGATACGACAATATATGCGTAGCGATGAACCCATGAATATGAGTCCACAAAGTCTTATTGCCATTACCGAGATTATTACCAACAAATATCGACTGAAAAATAACAACCCTGAATTACGCATTATTTCGAAATATGAAGATAATTTACCAAATGTAAACCTGAATCGTAGTGCTATCACATCTGTAATGGACAATTTGTTAAGCAATGCTATCAAGTATACTCCTAAAGGTACAATAACGGTTAGTGTACATCGAGAGGTGGATCAACTAATTACTTCTGTACAAGATACCGGATATGGTATTAAGGAAGAAGCTATACCCCACCTATTTAATCCGTATTATCAAGCAGAAAGTCACGATAAGGAAATCGTTGGTGGTATCGGAATAGGGCTTTATACGGCAAAGAGATACATTAATCAACACGGTGGCACTATCAGCGTAACGAGTGTAGAAGGGCACGGCTCTACTTTTACTTTTAGCTTGCCTATTTGGCATTAAGCTAAGAAAATTCACTTTAGAGACTATATTATCGTTTTAAATTGTTGATATTTAGTTTTGCTCTTAACAAAAGCATAGCTATTGATAATTAAACAGAATAGCTAATACTTTGCGAAATAGACCAGTGCTCTAAAAAATTGATAATAAAATAAATCTATTGCAAATACGATAAATACAAAGAAAAAATGTTCGTATTTTTAAAAGGGAAAAAAGAATTATCATCTTCACGCTTCATGCGCTCTGATTCCATAAAATCTCATTTTGTATTTTCATATTCTAAACAAAAAATCGACAACCATCTAAACTTGAGATAGTTGTCGATTCTACAATGTGCGCCTGATAGGACTCGAACCTACACGGCACTAACCACTAGATCCTAAGTCTAGCGCGTCTACCAATTCCGCCACAAGCGCTTTTGCGAGTGCAAAGATAATAATAAAAAAATAAATAACCAACTATTTTGCCATTTTTTTTCTTATCTTTGCAAAATCTTATCAAAAAGAATATATGGAAAAAGACTATACAGAGAAAGTTATCGAGTTCATGGAACAACTCCAAAAACTAGGAGAACAGCTGGAAGCTGCTCAAAATCAGCAGAAATTTATGATCTCTCGACTTCTTGAACTTAAGAAGGATCATCAGACAGATACAGAGGAATATACTAGCCTCAGCATACGTTCCAAGGCCCTTCAAGATATGATAGATAAATGGCGTCCTATTTATCTGGAAAGACTGGAAATGGTAAAAGATGTCAAAAAGAAAAAGAAATAAGCTACTATTATTCAACCATAAAGTGACGAAGCAGAACGAATTATATCGTTCTGCTTCGTCACTTTATGGCTGTAATTTTATAACGTATACACTAAATGCTTCATGGGGTGCCCACCCCACTCGGTATCATTAACATATCGAAATCCCACCTTTTTATATAATTGTTCAGCTTTAGGATTTCCTTGATCAACAAGAAGACCAACAGCTTGAATATGGTATTCAGCAGCCTTATGAATAGCAGAACGTAATAATGCTGTTGCTATACCCTTCCCTCGATATTCTGCATGAACACACAAACTATCAACATAGAGTTCGCCACTTTGAGTTTCAGGATCCATATCGGAATAATCCATACCAAAGCGCAACTTTGCCTCATCAATAAATGCTTGTCGAAGACTGTATAAGTCTCCTCCATCATACGTAACACAGATACCGACAACCATACCATTATCATCGGTAGCAACTTCTGTATTCAGATAACTATACTGACTGTCTTCTCTACCTACTAGATTTACCATACATAGATAAAAATCACGTAAAGAATGGTGGGGACCTGCAAAATTCTGACAGCACTCATAATTCATGGCCTCCATGATAAGCGACGCTATCTCAGGCGCCTGTTCTTTGCAAGCTTGTTGTATATTCATAAACTCTTTATTTTAAATGCAAAGATAAAAAGTTTACTGAAGAAAAATGCCGGTTAACTGAATGAATTTGTCTCCTATTATATTAAAGACTACTTTTGCCGAAAGAATTATTTAAAAAGATATAACGCTTATGAAAAAGAGACACTACAAGGCATCTATTCTTATTGGATTCATCACACTTTGTTCATGTACGTCAGGTTTGGATTGGAATTATAGCGATTATTCTTCATCAAACTCTACGGGAAGTACTAGTAATGGAAGTTCCAGCTCTGCAGGAACATCATTAACCGGTATGGATGATCTCTCTACCTATACCATAGAGATCAACAAGACTGCTTTGGAAGAAGAGGAAAACATTCCTACATCTGAATCTGATACTTATTATGAAGATTATGTAGAAAACTATACTCCTACCAATACGATCACGATTACCTACAATGGAACTTCTGCTAGCTGTTCGGGGAGCGTTGATGGAGTCAGTGTGGCTATCAATGGCGCTGATGTAACTGTAACATCTACTGCCAAAAATATAAAATACGTATTAAGCGGAACAACTACTGATGGTTCGTTCAAAATGGCATCGGGCGATGATAACAAGAAATTTGAACTTGAGCTTGATGGTGTCAACATTACCAACAACGATGGACCCGCTCTGAATATCCAAGTGGGCAAACGATGCTATATCGTTGCTAAAGATGGAACAACCAATACTTTTACTGATGGTACTAGCTATACGAGCAGTACAGAAGACCAGAAAGCTACTATTTTCAGTGAAGGAGAATTACTTTTTAGTGGTTCTGGTACTATATCTGTGTATGCCAATAGTAAAGCAGGTATTGTTTCTGACGATTATGTATTCTTCCGTCCAAACACGAATATCTATGTTAAGTCAACTGCCGGAAACGGTATCAAGGGTAATGATGGCTTGATAATAAAAGGTGGTGTCATTAATGTAGAAACAAGTGCTGCTGCCAGTAAAGCACTATCATCAGATGGCTACACACTAATTGAAGGTGGACGTACCACGGCCATTACTACTGGTACTGGAGCATACGAAGACAATGAAGTAAGCGGATGTGCCGCTTTGAAGTCAGACTCTCTCTTTACTATGACCGGCGGTGAACTGAATTTGAAGAGTACTGGCTCTGGTGGCAAAGGACTCAGTGCAGATCAGGAAGTGAATGTGAGCGGAGGTACTATCAAAGTGATAACTACTGGCAGTACTTATAAATATGGTAGTGACGACAGTAAGGCTAAAGGTATCAAGGCTGATGGCAACCTAACCATCAGTGGAGGAACTGTATATGTACGCGCCAATGGTGGAAGTGGCTCTGAAGGTATCGAAACAAAGAGTAAACTCTATATTTCTGGTGGCACAACAAAGGTTTACGCTTACGATGACGGTATCAACTCTTCGAGCGATATGTATATCAGTGGCGGAGAGATCTTCTCTTTTGGACTGAACAATGATGGCCTGGATAGTAATGGTAATATGTATATCAGTGGTGGTACGACAATAGCCTATGGTACCTCCAGCCCAGAAACAGGAATCGACGTGAATTCAGAATCAAATAAAGTTCTCTATATTACAGGTGGCATCGTTGTTGGCATTGGAGGTACCATCAACTCACCAAGTAGCACAAGCAATAGTCAACCTATCGTTACCTATAGTGGAAAAATCAGTAGTGGAAGCTCCGTTAGTCTGAAAAGTGGAGACTCTACTCTGTTGAATTTTGAAATGGCTCGCGATTATTCATCAGCTACATTTATGTTATCTGCTCCAGGCATGACCTCAGGCAGCAGCTACTCACTCTACAATGGCACTAGTCTGATATCTACATTGACTGCCTCTTACACTAGTAGCTCCAGCATAGGAGGGGGTATGAACGGACGTTTTGGAGGATGGTAAAAGTATTAGGAGGATGGAAATAATAGCCATCCTCCTCCACAATTATTTGAAAAAAAATACGTTATAACTTTAATCGAAAGCCTATGAATAAAATTATACGCATCAAAAATTTTAATGGTAAGGAACATATCATATACTTGGTATTGTGGCTTATACTTTACAGTGCCCCTATTCTTAATATGTATAGCAGGACACAAAATAATCCTTATATCAGCTTTGACTGGGATGATATTTTAGGAGTATGGAAAATATATACGGTATATTTGGTTGCTTTCTTGATACATAATTTCATTCTCGCCCCTTTACTGGTATATAAACATAAAATCTGGATTTATCTTTGTTCCACATTCTGCCTTATTGGAGCATTTTTAGCTTTCCAATATATAGCTAAGCCTGGTATGGATAACTTTGCTCGCCACCATCTCAGAGAACATAAAGAAATGATACAATACATAAAAAGAGAAGGTAAAGAGATTCCTGATAGGTTACTAGAAGATGAAAGACGTTTTGAAAAATTTGGAAGAGATGGATTTCCAGACCATGATAAGGATTTCGAACCAAGAGATGAAAATCATAGAATGCATGACAGAAAAGACTTTCATAGACCAAGACGAAAAATAAACCCGCCTTTTTTTCTTGCCCAGCATGATTTCTTCGCGGTCCTCATTCTATTTCTGCTTTTGGGCATGAATTTAGGTGTAATGTTGTTCTTTAAATCTAACAAGGATGAAGCAGAACTTCAATTGCTCGAAAAGCAGAATCTGCAGCAACAGTTGGAATATCTGAAATATCAAATTAATCCCCACTTCTTCATGAATACTCTCAATAATATTCATGCACTGGTTGATATAGACCCAGAAGAGGCCAAGACTACCATTGTGGAACTCTCTAAGATGATGCGTTATATCCTTTATGAAGGAAATAAACCTATCATTCCGCTGCAACGGGAAATACAGTTTCTTGAGAACTATATTACGCTCATGAAACTACGCTATACGAACAAAGTGAAAATAACGCTGAATATTGAGAAGAACATACCTGATTATGGTGTTCCTCCATTAATGCTGATAACATTTGTAGAGAATGCTTTTAAGCATGGAGTAAGTTATCAAAAGGATTCGTTTATCGATGTACAATTATACACCAATACTGACCGATTTATCTTTAATTGCAAAAACAGCAAGCATAAAGAGAGCACAGAAGAGCATGGTGGCGTAGGACTGGTAAATGTAAGAAAGCGACTTGACTTAATATATGGACAAGACTATATCATGACGATTCATGATAAGGATGAATCTTACGAAGTATATTTGGAGATTCCGCTAAGTAAAGATCCTTTCATTAAGGATAAAGTTTAACAAGTAATTATCTAATTCTTAAGCAATATGATTAAGGTTTTAGCAATAGATGACGAGCCTCTGGCACTGAAGCAACTGGCTACATATATCCAAAAAATTCCATTCTTTGAATTAATCGGAGAATGCCAAAGTGCCCATGAGGCTAAAGTAATTATCGACGAAGAAAATGTTGATGCTATATTCTGCGATATCAACATGCCCGATCTTAACGGTATGGATTTTGTCAAGAGCCTATCAGCTCCTCCTATCATTGTTTTCACTACTGCTTATAGCGAATATGCTATAGAAAGCTATAAAGTAAACGCAACTGACTATCTGCTTAAACCGTTCGGACTGGACGACCTTAAACGGGCTGCCAATAAGATTAAAAAGCAATACGATTTGGAACATCAAGCAGAAACATTGACCCAGGAGGAAAGTGAAGTATCACAGACAGACGATGACAATGCACTCTTCCTAAAAACCGAACATAAAGTTATTCGTATCGAGATAGATAATATCCGATATATTGAAGGCATGAGCGAATATCTGAAAATACATCTCGACTCACAATCTAAACCTATTATCGTACTGTTAAGCATGAAGCGCCTGGAAGAGCATCTGCCAAAATTCTTTATGCGCATACATCGCTCATATATCATCAATCTCAAAAAAATACAAGAAGTAAATAAGAGCCGCGTTATCATGGGAGAAGATCTTTACATTCCTATAGGCGACTTATATAGAGAAAGCTTTAACAAATATCTCAATACGAAATTCTTAGGTAAATGATTGAAAAAGGGAACAACTCTCACGAGCAGTTCCCTTTCATTTTTCCTTAAATTATATATACTATCTATATTACAAAATCTTATGATAGAGAGCAACAATATCATCACGAGTTACTTCACGTGGATTACCTGGTGTGCAGACATCTGCAATAGCCTGATCTGCTAATGCATCAATATCATTTTCAGTAATACCCAACTCAGACAGATGCTGAGGAATACCGACGCGAATACTCATATCGCGGATTTCATTGCAAGCTGCTTCTGCTGCTTCCTCTTTAGTCATGCCTTCTTTGTATACATCAAGCGCTTTAGCGATATCAACATACTTGTTGAGTGCTGCTGGAGCATTGAAACGCATAACTGTAGGTAACAAAATAGCACATGCTACTCCATGAGGTACATCATGCAAAGCACTCATAGGATGAGCCATACCATGATCTACACCCAAACCGACATTAGAGAAAGCCATACCTGCTATATACTGAGCAACGGCCATACCATCACGTGCTTCGGCATTCTTTGGATCTTCAACAGCTACAGGCAGATAACGATGAATCATATTAATAGCCTTAAGCTCAAACATATCACTCATTTCCCAAGCGGCCTTAGTAATAAGACCTTCGATAGCATGTGTCATAGCATCCATACCAGTAGCTGCAGTAAGACTAGCAGGTAAAGAGTACATCAACTCTGCATCGACAATAGCAACTGCTGGAATATCATTAGGGTCTACACAGACCATCTTCTTCTGCTTCTCTTCATCGATGATAACATAGTTTATTGTGGTCTCTGCAGCAGTTCCCGCTGTTGTAGGAAGTGCGATAATAGGCACACTCTTCTTCTTAGTATCTGCTACACCTTCGAGAGATACAATATCAGAAAACTCTGGGTTTGTGCATACGATACCAATACCCTTGGCTGTATCCATAGAAGAACCACCACCAATAGCTACAATAAAATCAGCCTGTGCATTCTTTAAAGCCTCAACACCATTTTTGACATTGGTAACTGTTGGATTAGGCTTTACTTCATCATATATTTCATAAGGTATCTTAGCATCATCGAGGACGTCAAGAACCATCTTTGCTACACCAAATTTCATAAGTCCCTTATCGGTAACTACCAAGGCCTTTTTATAACCCAAACGAGCTACAACACCAGGAATCTCCTTGCGCGCACCAGGACCAAAATAAGAAACTTCGTTCAGAATAAATCTGTTCACCATAATTATTAATGAGTTTTTAAGTTAGAAAAAATATTGTCAAGTTTATAATGCCTTAAAAAGACATGTTATTAGATTCGTGACAACAAATATAGAACAACTTTAGGACAAATACAACAACCATATCAAAATTTAAAGTTAAAAATCAAAATCTCTTCCTATTTAAGAATGGATATAGGATAAAATCACTACATTTGCAAAACTAGATTTTGCACCTGAAAATATCATATATACATGTTACAATTAGATAATTTCTACAAAGCACGATATGTGCTCAGTAAGGTATTAAGAAAAACGGAATTGGTACACGCTAGGAAAATTAATCCTAACGTGGATGTCTACCTCAAACCTGAATGCTTGCAAAAAACAGGTTCTTTCAAATTGAGAGGGGCTTATTATAAGATTTCACAACTCTCTGAAGAGGAAAAAGCAAAAGGGGTTATCGCCTGCTCTGCTGGTAATCATGCGCAAGGAGTAGCTCTTGGTGCCACAGCTATGGGAGTTAAGAGTTTAATTTGCTTGCCAGAAGGTGCTCCTATTAGTAAAGTTGAAGCTACCAAAAAGCTGGGAGCTGAAGTATGCCTCGTTCCTGGCGTGTATGATGACGCTTATGCACGTGCATTACAATTGAAAGATGAAAAAGGATATACCTTTGTACATCCATTTGACGATGAAAATGTCATAGCTGGACAAGGCACCATTGGACTGGAACTGTTGGACCAGCTTCCTGATGTCGAGGCGGTGGTAGTGCCAGTTGGAGGCGGTGGTCTCATCAGTGGCGTAGCTTTTGCCATCAAGAATCTGAATCCTAATATCAAAGTGTATGGCGTACAGGCTGCCGGTGCTCCAAGCATGGTGAACAGTATTCGTGACCACAAGATAGAAAGTCTGCCTTCTGTATCAACTATCGCTGACGGCATAGCTGTAAAAGAGCCTGGTAAACTGACTTTTGAAACATGTTCACAATATGTAGATGATATTGTAACCGTTACAGAAGATGAAATCTGTGCAGCTATTCTACAACTTATCGAAAGCGAGAAAATGGTAGCTGAAGGTGCTGGTGCTACAAGTGTTGCAGCAGTGATGTTTAATAAACTGCCTGTAAAGGGCAAGAAGACGGTCTGCATAGTCAGTGGTGGAAATATCGATGTAACTATTCTGAATCGAGTCATTGATCGTGGTTTGGCTAAAACAGGACGACTCTACACGTTAGACTTGGAATTGGATGATAAACCAGGAGAACTTTTGGAAGTATGTCGGGTTATAGCAAATCTAGGAGCTAATGTTATCGGCGTACATCACGATCGCTCTTCCAATCGAAAGAATGTCAATGCTTGTATTCTGAGAATTTCTATGGAAACTAAAAACGAAGAACACATAGCTGCTATTCGACAGGCCTTAATCGATAAGAAATTCACAATTCTAGATACCAATCTAAATGGATAAAAAAATATAGAATTAAAAATCAAAAATTATGAAAGCTATTCACACCAACAATGCTCCTGCTGCTATCGGCCCATATAGCCAGGCTATTGAAGTTAACGGATTTGTTTTTGCTTCTGGTCAAATTCCAATCAATCCTGCTACGGGAAGCTTCGTAGAGGGAGGTATTACGGAACAGACCACGCAGGCTATCACTAATGCACAAAATATTCTGAAAGAAGCAGGCACAGACCTAAGTCATGTTATCAAGACGACTGTTTATTTGGCTGATATGAGCGATTTTGCTGCTATGAATGAGGTTTATGCCAAGTTTTTTACAGAGCCTTATCCTGCAAGAAGTGCTGTAGCTGTAAAAGAATTACCAAAAGGTGCACTCGTAGAAGTTGAGGTTTTGGCCGCCAAATAAAAAAGGTCAAAAATCTTACATAAAAAAGAAATGGAATCGCTCTTTGGTAGAGTGATTCCTTTTTCTAAGTTATATTAGTAGGACAAACGGAGTTTGCCCACATACTAAAATTTGTAATAATAGCTTACACCAAATACATTATTATCTGATTCTTCATCGGAACCATAGGTGCGCTGAAAACGATAGTACGTTCCAACTTCATGATGCTTGGTTATATCCCAATCTACACCTAACGTATATCTCATTTTCTCTATATTCCATGCATTATACATCTCTGCACTAACATAAGGATAAAGATTGATATTCGTCTTATATTTGAGTTGTAAACGGCTTCGTAACTGATTTTTACCTTTTCCACTATAAGTCTTGGCCTTACCATCGTAATTTTCATCATCAAAATCGTAGCGTTGTGCTATCGTCTTCTCTGGCCGATAAGTGTACTGCCAACGCTCACGAAGAGCTAAATTCCACTTGCCAAAATTGAGATTACCTGTAACATCAAAGTGAAGACGATGACGGAGTCCCCAATAATTGGCATATTTATTGAGATCACCATTAGTCTTATAAGTGTATTTTTCGTTATGATCATAGAGCAATTCGTATCCTGCTCCAAATTTCAGTCGCTTGGTTGCTTTATATTCTCCATTTACACCGAAACTCCAACGGTCTATGGTACTGGTATTGTCACGAGTTCTCATCTCTGTCTCTACACCTACACTCCACTTCTTATTGAGTTTTTTTTCAGCACCAATAGACGTCCAGATACCAAAATCACAGCTCTGCTTTTGAGCAAAACTAACGACCGGCAATAAGACCATCAATAGACACAATTTCTTTTTCATATGTAAATCAGTTATTACTGAAATTGGTTAAATCATTATTTTTTAGCTTCAATGTATTATTGAGCGTTTCATCACTTCTGTCACCCTGATAATATACCTTAAGCATTACCATATCTCGGAGAAAATCTACACTACCAACATCGATACGGACAATATCCAAACCCAATCGTTTCTGAAGATCATCCTTTAACTCCTGACGATGTTCTGGCTGAATCAATTCGATACGATCATACTGTATCAGTTTGGTAGGCACCTGCTTTAGTCGCTTCTCACAAACCCAAATGCATAAGATAACGATGACATTGGTAACAAGCAGTTCTACTATCGAAACAGAATTAGCAATAGCATTCACTACTGATAGTGCGATAATAACAAACATATACGTCATTTCGCGTACTGGCATTGCATCTGTTCGATATCGCATAATACTAAAAATACCAAAGAGCCCTATTCCTATACCAATACTTGTTTTGGCTTTCAAATCTTCAAGTACGAAGATCATGAAAAAAACCAAAAAGAATATAGCAACACTCATCAACACAAATGAGAAATAATAATCTCGACGCTGACTCTTCTTATAATAGAGACGATCAACTATAAAACAAGTTACAAATAATAATATAATAAAGCGTATCAGCATGGCAGGAAATTGTCCTGAAAATGTATTTTCTAAGAAATTCATATTATATAGTTTTAGATTAATATTAAAGATTTAAAGTAACTGCGCACCAATGAGTTTTTCTATTTGATGAATACGGGGCTTTAGTCGATTATGCTTCAAGTTAGAATTGGTCAATGCCTGTCCCATGGTATATTTACTAAATCCTATCGGCATAATACGTAATTCGCGAAGCAAAGGTATAATAGGAGACGGTATCAGGCCATCACGTTTTAATTCGATGATAACTAACTGATCTAATGACTTCTCCTCATCTGTTTCCAAATTATGAAGATACAAATTAGTATCTATGGTTAAGCGCTCTGTCATATTCCGATTGACAAGGGTAACACGTTCAAACCGATTTTCCAATTTCTCGGTTAAACTATCCAAATCATATAAAAGCGTATGTTCTAAAAAGTCATTTTCAGCAACAGCATTAGGATTATTCTTTGTACCAAAACGAAGTTGATAATTAGGATGTAAAGGATCGAACTGAACAATAGGGATACGCTTTTTTTTCGTTCTGCCATGATTGTTTTTGGTCTTTACTTCCAGAAAATTTAAATGAGAATCCACATAACTACGTATACGCAATTTCTGACGATTCTGATGACCGTTCTGATGGCGCATATACATATCATTAGTAGGAGTATCAAAATACGTGGAATAATAGTGGGCAATACGCTGACCATTTATTTCCTGAACACGATAATCATGTTCTGCCATCGATAGCAGTTTACGAAGCTGATTCAACGATGTAACAAATTTTGTATCCGTCCTATTGAGCAGCTTTACACCACTCATCTCATCAAGGCTAATTGGTTGGAAATTTTGCAATATACTTTTCATAGAGTTAAAACAGTCCTTTTACGATATTGCAAATATATATATATGGGGACTACATACAAAAAAAAGTCAGTGAAACGCTGAAAATTATCAACATATCACTGACTTTAGAGAGAAAAAAGTTTATCTTTATTTTACATTACCCACTTTGATAAGGTACTCTGCAATCTGAACAGCATTCAAAGCTGCACCCTTACGAATCTGGTCACCAGTCAACCAAAGTGTGTTGCTATTGTCATCTGCCAAATCCTTACGTACACGACCTACATATACATCATCCTTACCAGCACTTTCAAGAGGCATAGGGTAAACATAGTTCTGAGGATCGTCAACAAGAGTTACACCAGGAGCAGCTTCGAGAGCCTTACGAATATCAGCTACAGACACAGGCTTTTCCGTTTCGAACCAAACACTCTCTGAGTGAGAACGAAGTGAAGATACACGAACACAAGTGGCAGAAGTACGAACATCACTGTGCATAATCTTTCGAGTCTCGTTAAACATCTTCATCTCTTCCTTGGTATAGTCGGTTTCAGTCATCTTATCAATCTGAGGGATAACATTGTATGCCAACTGATGAGGGAACTTCTTGATGGTCTTAGCCTCACCTGTCTCAATAATTTCCTTGTACTGCTGCTGCAATTCTGCCATAGCAACGGCACCAGCACCAGAAGCACTCTGATAAGAAGATACGTGGATTTTCTTAATATGACTCAGTTTCTCGATAGGATTGAGCACAACTACCATCATGATGGTAGTACAGTTAGGATTAGCAATAATACCACGTGGACGAACAAGTGCATCCTCTGGATTAATCTCTGGCACAACCAAAGGTACATCCTTATCCATACGGAACTGACTTGAATTGTCGATCATGACAGCACCATACTTGGTAATGGTCTCAGCAAATTCTTCTGAAGTGCCACCACCAGCAGATGTGAACGCAATGTCGACATCTTTGAAGTCATCGTTATGCTGCAAAAGTTTAACCTCATATTCTTTACCTTTGAATGTGTATTTTCGGCCAGCACTACGCTCTGAACCAAACAACACCAAATCATCCAATGGGAAATTTCTTTCAGCTAGAATACGCAGGAATTCCTGTCCTACAGCACCACTTGCTCCAACAATTGCTACTTTCATAATCGTCTTTATTAAGTTGTTAACTAATAATTTGTTTGCTAAAACATATTTTTTCGTGTGCAAAAGTACAATATTTATAGCAATAAAAACAATAAATTCACACTTTTTTCTAATTATAGTTTACAATTTGTATTATAATTCAAAAAAAAGACAATACCCAAGTTGCGTATCTTATCTTTTTCGTATCTTTGCAAACAAAACAAGACTATAATATGTTGGATTTTACCCATCTCTTTCCGATTACGAATCCTACACTGATTTTCTTTGCAGTGATGAGTATCATTCTCTTCTCTCCTATTATTATGGGTAAGTTGAGAATACCTCACCTTATCGGAATGGTATTGGCTGGTGTTCTCCTTGGTGAATATGGATTTGATATTTTGGTTAGAGACCAATCTTTTGAGCTTTTCGGTAAAGTTGGTCTCTACTATATCATGTTTCTTGCTTCTCTAGAAATGGATATAGAATCGCTCAGAAGAAATAAGAAAAGGGCATTAGCTTTTGCTGCTCTTACTTTCTGTATTCCATTCGGATTATCGTATATAGTAGGTGCTGATTTACTTGGATATACTACTGCTGGAGCTGTTTTGCTGGGATGCATCATGTCCTCTAATACTCTGGTGAGTTATCCCATCGTTCTAAGATATGGGCTTCAACGCAAACCAAGCGTAACACTGAGTGTAGCATCGAGTATGATTTCTCTGATGCTCTCCCTGATTATTTTAGCGGCTATCGTTGCTTCTTTCAGTAATGATTCTGGTCCTGCCTTTTGGACTCTGTTCACATTGAAGTTTGCTTTATATTGTGTGTCTATGGTGTATATTGTACCAAGATTGACACGATGGTTTCTGAGAAGATATAGCGATGCTGTCATGCAGTTTGCCTTTGTTATGGCTATATTGTTTATGTGCGCAGCTTTATCTGAAGTTGTCGGAGTGGAAGGCATTTTTGGTGCCTTTTTGGCTGGTTTAATCCTCAACCGATATATTCCACACGTATCACCTCTGATGAACCGTATAGAATTTATTGGTAATGCATTGTTTATTCCTTATTTCCTCATCGGTGTGGGCATGCTTATCAATGCACGGTTGCTTTTCCAAGGTGGAAATATTCTTTGGGTGATCTTCTGCATCACATTCTTTGGAACACTCGGTAAAGCTCTAGCTTCATATATTGCAGCTTTCATCTGCAAACTTCCACTAAGTTCTGGACATATGATGTTTGGTCTTACGTCTGCACACGCTGCTGGTGCTATTGCTATGGTTATGGTTGGTATGAAACTACAGCTCGCACCAGGAATATACCTCGTAAACGAAAATATGCTGAACGGTGTTGTCATCATGATTCTGATAACCTGTATCATATCTTCTATCATAACAGACCGAGCTGCACAACAAATCGTTCTTCGCGATAAAGAACTGCCAGATGAGAATAAGAATGCAGATGATGAAAAGATACTTATACCCGTTAAATATCCAGAATATGCTAACAATCTGATTCATCTAGGTATGCTCATGAGAAATACTAAACTGAACCGAGGCTTAATCGGTATGACTGTGGTCTATGACGATGCCAACATGAGACGCAACCAAGAACAAGGACAGCATTTGCTGGAACAAATTACACGGCTTGCAGCTGCTGCAGATGTTAAAATGCAAACACAAGTACGTATAGCTGCTAATATCGCTAATGGTATAAAACATGCTTTCAATGAATATCAGGCCAGTGAAATTATTATTGGCATGCACAGTCATATGAATACTTCTCCTAGATTTTGGGGAGAATTTCACCAGAGTCTCTTCAATGGCTTAAACCGACAAATTATCATGGCTAGAATTCTACAGCCTCTGAATACGATAAGACGAATTCAGGTGGCCGTACCATCGAGAGCACAATATGAGCATGGTTTCTACCGATGGATAGAAAGACTGGTTAGAATGTCTAGTAGCTTGGATTGCAGAATACAATTTCATGGAAGACCCGACACACTGTCGCTTATCAATGAGTATGTGCAAAATAAGCACACAAATATCCGAGCTGACTATACACAAATGGAACATTGGAACGAATTGCCCAAACTAGCTGGAACAATTCATGAAGATCATCTATTTGTTGTTATTACAGCTAGAAAAGGTACTATCTCTTACAAGAAAGCACAAGATAGACTTCCTGAAGAAATTACAAAATTCTTCTCCGGTACTAACTTGATGATTATATTCCCAGATCAGTACGAAGTAGGAGCAGAGGAAATGACTTTTGCTACACCACAACACCAAGAAGAAAACAGTGCTTACGAAATACTGCGTAAGTGGCTTTATAAAAAAAACATTTTAAAACATTAAAATTAATATGATAGATATAAAAGGAGTTACCAAAAAGTTTGGTTCCCTACAAGTACTAAAAGGTATTGACCTTCACATTAATAAAGGTGAGGTTGTCAGTATTGTTGGCCCTTCTGGAGCAGGTAAAACTACTTTGCTGCAGATTATTGGTACACTAGATAAACCCGATAGTGGGGAGATTGTCATTGATGATATCAATGTAGGAACTCTTTCAACCAATAAATTGAGTGATTTCCGTAACAAACATCTCGGTTTTGTATTCCAATTTCATCAGCTCCTGCCTGAATTTACTGCCTTGGAAAATATTATGATTCCCGCTTATATCGCAGGTGCCAGCAAAAAGGATGCTAAAAAAAGAGCTGAAGAATTACTCGACTTTATGGGATTGGCTGATCGTTCTAGCCATAAACCTGCAGAACTTTCTGGTGGAGAAAAACAACGTATTGCTGTAGCACGAGCTCTCGTTAACCAGCCAGCTGTTATTTTGGCTGACGAACCATCGGGAAGTTTGGACACCAAAAATAAAGAGGAACTCCATCAACTTTTTTTTGATCTGAGAGATAAGTTCGGTCAGACTTTTGTAATCGTTACACACGATGAAGGCTTAGCTAAGTTAACTGACCGTACGATCCACTTGAAAGATGGACAGATTATAGCAACAGATACTGCCACCACTGTAACCAGAGACGGATCTGAAAATATCTTTTCTGGCAAAATAACAGATGAAACCATTTAAAATAAACATTATGGAGAAAATAAAATTAGGTGACTATAATACGTTGAAGATGGTAAAACCTGCTCAACGTACAGAAAAAGATGGTACAATAGAAACTTTTGGAATCTTTCTTGACGGTGGTGAAGAAGGAGAAATCCTCATGCCGCAGAAATATGTTCCTGCTAATGTAAAGATTGGAGATGATGTCACAGCTTTTATCTATCTAGATCAGGATGAACGTCTGATTGCAACAACAGAAAAGCCTATCGCTAAAATTGATGAATTCGCCTTCCTTGAAGTTAGCTGGATTAACAAATTTGGAGCCTTTCTCAACTGGGGACTAATGAAAGATGTTTTCTGTCCTTTTAGAGAAATGAAAAAGAAAATGGAAATCGGTGAAAGCTATATCGTACATATTCATATCGACGAAGAAAGTTATCGTATTGTTGCCTCTGCCAAAATAGAGAAATATTTCGATACTAAACCTGCCCACTATAAACATGGACAAAAAGTTGACCTTATTGTTTGGCAAAAAACAGACCTCGGTTTTAAAGTGATTATCGACAATCGCTACCAGGGACTTATCTATCAAGATCAGATATTCCAGTATGTTCATACTGGTGATAAACTTGTAGGTTATATCGACCAAGTTAGACCTGATGGAAAAATTGATGTTACTCTACAGCAAACTGGCATAAGAGGTACTCAAAATTTCTCAGAAGAATTACTACAATATCTCAAGGAACACGACGGAGAATGCGACTTAGGCGACAAGAGTGAAGCTGATGACATCTATGAACGCTTCCATGTGAGCAAAAAGGTTTATAAAAGGGCCGTAGGAGATCTGTACAAGAAAAGACTCATTACCGTTAATCCAAGGAGTATCAAACTGGTTGTCGAATAAAGAGTATAAACTCTACTATTCCTCTAGCTGCTAGATAAAGGAGGAATGCAAGCCATAAGGCATGGTTGTGCAATTGGCTTCGTAAAAGTAAATAAACGATAAAGAAAAGGATTGCTGCTATTACTGATGATAGTAGCAATCCTTTTGTGTTAGTAATACCCACAAATATTCCATCTAAAAGAAAAGCGGAAACACCTACTATTGGGATAAGACAGGTCCAACCTATATATGACTTTGAAACACAAATAACATGAGTGTCTGTGGTTAAAAACGATAAAAAGGATTCACCGGCAAAACTATAGATGACTGTAAAGAATACTGCTACGATAAAACCTAGATAAAATAAATGGTGAACAACCTCGCGAAAAGCTTCTCTGTTTCGTGCCCCATAATACTTTCCACATAATGCTTCGCCGGCATAAGCTAAACCGTCGGTAAAATATGAAAAAATGGTAAAAAACTCCATCAGTAATGTATTTATAGCCAATATTATCGCTCCCTGACGAGATCCTATCGAAGTAAAAGACAGAAATACTGAGACTAAAAATAGTGTACGTATAAATATATCTCTGTTTACTATAAAAAAATGATATAAAGCATGATAATCAAAGAGACCTGACCAGCTAAAATACTTATACAAGCGCTTGTAAGAATGGTGTAAAAGAAGTAAGGAAAACAATAACCCACCCCACTGAGCTATTATCGTACCTATAGCTACTCCGGAAATGTCCATATGAAAAACGAAGACAAATATAAGACTGGAAATAATATTCAATATATTTTGGCCTATAGAAGCCATCATGGGTACGCGAGTATTTTGCATACCGACATACCAGCCTGTCAACCCATACATCGCTAAAACAGCGGGAGCTCCCCAGATACATATCAAACAGTATTTCCAGCATAGAGACAACATGCCTATATCTGGCTTCATTATCCATAGACCAAATTGTATGAGAGGAATCTGAAGAATAATAAACAAGAACCCTATGACCAAACCAATTGTAAGAGTACGAATCAAAAGACGAATTACTTCTTTAAAGTCTCTATGACCATAGGCTTGAGAAGTCATACCTCCCGTTCCCATTCTCAAGAAACCAAATATCCAATAAATTACATTAAACAACATCGTACCCACAGCTATAGCTCCAATGTATTTGGCATCTCCTATATGTCCGACTATGCCGACATCAACAAGCCCTAATAAAGGTACTGTTATATTAGAAATAATGGAAGGAATGGCCAAACGCAATATCTGCGAAATTCTTGCATTCATATATTAAACGTTCACTTTACCTAATATTATACTCTCCACGATGATAACATCATGCGGAAAGCGGAAAGTCACTTAACACCATAATAATAAAAGCGGACTATTAAAAATCCGCTTTTATTTCATTTCTATATTATTACATTAAAAATTATTTTGCTTTAAATTTCTCCGCTTGCTGACGAATTAGCTCTTCATCATTGAAATAATCAATCTGCATAGCTTTCTTCACCTCATCCATAGTCTGAGCTGCTACTTCACGAGCTGCAATGCTACCCTTCTTCAAAATATTATAGATTTCAGGTATATCCTGCTCATATTCACGGCGACGAGCACGAATTGGATCGAGCATCTTATTGATAACATTATTCAGTAATTTCTTACATTTCATATCACCAATACCACCTGCTGTATAAGCTGCTTTTAACTCATCAAGATTTTGGAACTCTGGCCAGAACTCGGCAAAATCTTCATCTGTAGAAAAAGCATCAAGGTATGTAAACACTGCATTACCCTCTACATGACCAGGATCGGAAACATTAACATGGGTAGGATCTGTATACATACTCTTTACTTTACTCCATACAGTATCCTTATCATCACTAAGATAGATACAATTACCCAAACTCTTACTCATTTTCTCCTTACCATCTGTACCAGGCAATCTACGCGCTGTTGCGTTCTCTGGAAGGAGAATATTAGGCTCTACTAATACATCTGCATAAGTTTGATTGAAACGACGTACCAGTTCACGTGTTACCTCCAACATTGGCTCTTGATCCTCACCAGCAGGAACTGTTGTTGCTTTGAACGCGGCAATATCAGCTGCCTGACTAACAGGATAACAAAAGAATCCTAATGGAATATTAGCTTCAAAATTACGCATCTTGATTTCTGTCTTAACAGTTGGATTTCTCTGTACACGAGATACTGTTATCAAGTTCATCAAGTATGTTGTTAATTCAGCCAACTCTGGTATCTGACTCTGAATGTAAAGGGTACATTTAGCAGGATCTAAACCCGCAGAAAGGTAATCAAGAGCTACTTCGATAATGTTCTGACGAATTTTCTCTGGATTATCAGCATTATCTGTTAAAGCCTGCACATCGGCCATGAAGACAAACATCTTATCATAATCACCCTCATTCTGCAACTGTACACGACGGCGAAGTGACCCTACATAATGTCCTAAGTGTAATTTACCTGTAGGACGATCACCTGTCAATATAATTTTTCCCATTTGTATATTTTGAATCTATCTTTTTTACTTATGTGCAAAATTACGACAATTTAAGCGGATTACAAAAGAAATAGAACTTTTTTTAAAATTATCTCAGGCTTATCTTTTTTCTCTGTATTTTTACTATCTTTGCAATCTAATAAACAATAGGTATTATGAGATTTTTTAGCATTTGTATTTTAGCATTATGTTCTGAAGTAGCTATAGCTCAATCGCACAAAGAAAAGACAATATCAGTTTCTCTTCCACAAATCAATGTTTACGAAAATAAGAATACGCTCAACATTTTGAAATGGGGTACTGATTCTGTCGATGCAGATATTTCTCAGACTGTAATCATTCATGAACAAAAGACTTTCGAAGATGTACCTGCAGGTAATTATAGTGGTATAACTCACATAAAAGGGGATGAATATGCTGTAGTATCAGATAAAACGGATTCTGAAGGATATTACATCTTTAAGATTAAATTTGGAAAAGATGGTGATATCCTCGATATTAAAAATAAAGGTTGGCAAGATTTAGGTGGAACCAATATGGACGAAGAGGCCATAGCATATAATCCTCATAACAATCATTTATACATTGGTAATGAAGAGGGATCAACCATTCAGGAAATAACGTTGAATAACAAAACTGTTTTGACTAAACCTATAGCTGATTATCAAAAACGTGGTGAGCATAATCGTATTATCGAAAGTCTATGCTATGACCCATTTAGACAACATCTCTTTACCATCAATGAGGCTTCATTGAAAGGCGACCCGTTTACTTCTCTTAGACTTAAAGAATTAAATGATAGCTTACAAGAAGTTGCCGAATATGAGTATCTTATGGATGAACCTTTAAAAAAAGATTCTCGACCTGTCAACGAACATGCTTATGGCGTATCTGAATTGCTTTCTTTAGGTGATGGTACATTGCTTGTGCTAGAAAGGGAATTCTATGTAACTAAACTCAAACTTGGTAGTTGGGTTAATAATAAGATTTATCGCATAAAACCAGGATTTCATGGCAAACAGTTTATTTCTTCCTGGAAAACAAGTCTTAGTTTAGGCAACTTCAATCTTGCTAACTACGAAGGAATGTGCGAAGGCCCAAAAACAAAAGATGGAAGACATGTTATCATTTTATGTGCAGATAGCCAAAATCAATATAAAGGAGTTTTGAAAGATTATTTTAGAACCATAGTCTTCTAAAACATAAAAAAAATCCGTTGCAAGATTACAACGGATTTTTTATATTTACAAATTAGAATTCTGCATTCTTTGGTGTACGTGGGAAAGGTATTACATCACGGATATTCTGCATACCTGTCACAAATAGAATAAGACGTTCGAAACCAAGTCCGAATCCAGCATGAGGACATGAACCATATTTACGAGTATCAAGATACCATTCGTAAAGTTGCTCACCCATACCACGACGATCAATCTCCTCCATCAACTTATCCAAATTTTCCTCACGAACAGAACCACCAATAATCTCACCAATACGTGGGAAGAGAACATCAGTACCCTGCATGGTCTTACCGTCAGGATTCTTTTTCATATAGAAAGCTTTAATCTCTGTAGGATAATCTGTCATAATTACAGGTTTCTTGAAATGCTCTTCTACGAGGAAACGCTCATGCTCAGAAGCAAGATCCATCCCCCAACCTGTAATTGGGAATTCGAACTTATGACCATCTTCTGCTGCTTTCTTGAGGATTTCAATACCCTCAGTGTAAGGCAAACGGACAAAATCTTCCTTAATGACATTCTCAAGAGTATTAAGAAGATTCTTATCAATCATCTTATTCAAGAACTCAAGATCATCCTTACAATTGTCAAGTGCCCATCGAACACAATACTTGATGAAATCTTCTTCAAGATCCATCAATTCATCCTTATCCATAAAGGCAACTTCTGGCTCTATCATCCAAAACTCTGCTAAGTGACGAGGAGTATTGCTATTCTCTGCACGGAATGTTGGACCGAAGGTGTAGATTGCACCAAGAGCAGTTGCACCAAGTTCACCTTCCAACTGACCAGATACAGTAAGGTTAGTTTTTTTACCAAAGAAGTCCTTACTATATTCTACCTTACCCTCTTTAGCTACGCGGTCGAGATCAAGTGTTGTTACCTGAAACATTTCACCTGCACCCTCTGCATCTGAAGCTGTGATTAGAGGAGTATGGAAATAGTAAAAACCATGTTCATGAAAATACTTATGCACAGCTATTGCCATATTATGGCGAATACGCATCACTGCACCAAATGTGTTGGTACGTAAACGCATATGTGCATACTGACGCATATACTCAAAGCTCTGACCCTTTTTCTGCATTGGATAGTCATTAGGACAGAGACCATAAATCTCAATTTCCTTAGACTGAACCTCTGAAGTCTGACCGGCACCCTGACTTTCAACGAGGGTTCCTACGACTCCAATACAAGCTCCTGTAGTAATACTTTTAAGCTTATCAGCTTCGATGGTAGAAGGGTCTACAACGATCTGAATATTCTTTATGGTAGAGCCGTCATTCAACGCAATGAAATCAACGGCTTTACTACTACGATGGGAACGAACCCATCCTTTTACTAAAATTTCATTTCCAAAATCGGTGCTTTGCAGAGCATCGACGACTTTTGTTCTTTTCATATCTCGTTTGTGTTTTTACTCGAATGCACCCATACGAAGCATGTCTACTTCCTTCTCAGAAAGGAAGCGCCAATCGCCACGACGAAGATTCTTCTTGGTCAATCCAGCAAACTGAACACGATCAAGTTTTGTTACACGATAGCCTAAAGCTTCAAAGATACGACGAACGATACGATTCTTACCGCTGTGAATCTCGATGCCAACCTGCTTCTTATCATGCTCATCTGCATATTCAATAGCATCTGCATGGATTTCACCATCTTCAAGCGTAATACCATCAGCTATCTGCTGTAAATCATGAGCTGCTACTGGCTTGTCCAAGTATACATGATAAACTTTCTTCTTCAAGAATTTTGGATGAGTCAATTTACTTGCCAAATCACCATCATTTGTAAGAAGAAGAACACCTGTTGTATTACGGTCAAGACGACCTACAGGATAAATACGTTCAGGACATGCATCCTTTACAAGATCCATAACTGTTTTACGCTGCTGTGGATCATCACTTGTTGTAACATAGTCCTTTGGTTTGTTAAGAAGAACATAAACTTTCTTCTCCAAAGAAACATTCTGATCATGGAATTTAACCTCATCAGTACGCATAACTTTTGTACCCAATTCGGTTACAACTTCACCATTTACAGTAATCACACCAGCCTGGATAAATTCATCAGCCTCACGACGAGAACATACACCAGCATTGGCAAGATACTTGTTCAAACGAATTGGTTCGTTTGGATCGAAATTTTCCTCCTTATATTCAATACGCTTTTTCAAGCTATACTTTGCATTTGGATCAAATCCTGGAGTATGCTGACGAAATCCGCCTTGATTGCTATAGCCACCACGGTTATTTCCGAAACCACCACGATTGTTGTTATAACCACCGCCACGATTGTTGTTATAACCACCGCCGCGATTGTTGTTATAGCCACCACCACGGCTGTTATATCCTCCACGATTATTGTATCCTCCACGGTCATTATTGTAACCGACACGACTTTGGTAGCCACCCTCTTCCTCATTATTGTAACGAGGACGATAGCTATTGCCACCACGATTGTTGTAACCACCGCCACGGTTGTTATTATAGCCACCACCGCGATTACTACTATAGCCACCACGGTTATTACCATAGCCTCCACGGCTCTGGTATCCACCACGCTGAGATGTACCTTCTCCTGCGCCCTGAAGATTTACTCCAAAGCCTTCCGGACGGAAACCACCATCACTCGCGCTATTTACATTATTGCTACTGTATCCATTATTATCTGTGCTATAGGCACGCTGACTATGAATACGAGGACGCATAGGACGACCTGTGCTCCTATAAGAGCCTGCTTGCTTGTAACCCTCACGGCTAGACTCGTTCTGCTCTGCAGACTGATCCTGTGTTTTGTCTAAATCTAAATCCATTTTCTTTCTTTTTAGGCCTCACGGCGTGTTCTAAAAATTTGATTAAATAACTCTTATATAATAATTATAAATTACATTCCTGTGTAGTTATGTGGAGTAATAGCCATTAACTCTGCCTTAACAGCATCACTTACCTGAAGTTCCTGAATAAACTTATGAATAGTTTCTTCTGTCATTGTTGCATTAGTACGGGTAAGCGCTTTTAACGCTTCATAAGGATGAGGATAAGCCTCTCTACGAAGTATTGTCTGAATAGCTTCTGCTACGACTGCCCATGTATTATCTAGGTCTTCTTCTAATTTTTCTTTGTTCAAAATTAATTTACGAAGCCCTTTCAATGTACTTTGAATAGCAATAACACTATGTCCAATAGGCACACCTACATTACGAAGTACTGTAGAATCTGTTAAATCGCGCTGTAAACGACTTACTGGTAATTTCTGCGCTAAGAACTGAAGAATAGCATTAGCAATACCCATGTTTCCTTCACTATTCTCATAATCAATTGGATTCACCTTATGTGGCATCGCACTTGATCCTACTTCTCCCGCTTTAATTTTCTGCTTGAAATATTCCATAGAAATATACATCCAAAAATCACGATCCAAGTCGATAATGATAGTATTAATTCTACGAATGGCATCAAATATTGCTCCTAAAGCATCATAATTGCTAATTTGAGTAGTCCACTGCTCACGCTCCAATCCTAATTTCTCACTTACAAACTTATTACCAAAGGCTTTCCAGTCATATGAAGGATAGGCTACGTGATGCGCATTGAAATTACCTGTTGCACCACCAAACTTGGCAGTAAAAGGACAAGCCTTTAAAGATTTCAACTGTTGTGTAAGACGATATACAAAGACTTCGATTTCTTTGCCTAAGCGGGTCGGTGAAGCTGGCTGACCATGTGTTTTAGCCAACATTGGTACGTCTTTCCATTCCTCTGCGTAAGAAGCCAAAAGATCGATCAACTCTTGTACTTGTGGATAGAATACGTCTTCCAAGGCCTCCTTTATTGAGAGAGGAACACTTGTATTATTAATATCCTGTGAAGTAAGACCGAAATGGATAAACTCCTTATACTGATCAAGATTACCAATTTTATCAAATTCTTCTTTGATAAAATACTCAACAGCTTTTACATCATGATTTGTTGTCTTCTCTATATCTTTTACTCGCTGAGCATCTTTCTCATCGAAAGATTTATATATATCACGGAGCTTATCAAAAAGAGAATGATCAAAACTTGCCAATTGAGGTAATGGCAATTCACATAAAGTTATAAAATACTCAATTTCTACACGCACACGATAACGTATGAGTGCATACTCGGAAAAATAATTTGCTAGTGTTTCTGTTTTACCCCTATAACGTCCATCTATTGGAGAAACTGCGGTTAATGCATCTAATGTCATGACTTACTCGTATTAAATTCGAAGGCAAAAATAATAATTATTATTGGAAAACCACACTTTTATAAGATAAAATATCATAAAAGCGCGAACTTTATAGGACTTTAAATTAATGTTTTCAATCTTGACTTCTATTCAAAACAAAAAAAAGGTCCTGAATATATCAAGACCTTTTGTGGGCGTTGACGGATTCGAACCGCCGACCCTCTGCTTGTAAGGCAGATGCTCTAAACCAACTGAGCTAAACGCCCGTACTTCTTAAAAG